>Ga0315541_1002356_pt1 | contig 15893 bp, 13 predicted proteins | sample SalMarSW160190MG_FD_203095 | JGI IMG/M metagenome (GOLD analysis project Ga0315541, IMG submission 203095) | Salt marsh sediment microbial communities from the Plum Island Ecosystem LTER, Massachusetts, United States - Salt Marsh Sediment SW1601-190 ...
TGAAGTCGACCACTTTTCTTACTTCCCTGGCATTTTTCAGAAAAACGGATAGGGGCTTGGATCTATCTCTTCTTTTTATCCGGTAGATCCTGGCTACCACCTCCTGATTATAAGCATCGCCTCCCAAAGCATACACCGTCTCGGTAGGAAAAGAGACTATGCCGCCTCCCTTTAGGATTCTGGCCGACTCTTGGGCTTCCCTTTTGTCCGGTTTTTCCAGATCTGCCAATATGACTTTGGTCTTGATCAGCAAGGCTACGTCCCTGTATTTGCCGGATTCATTCCCTCTTGGTGGGATGAACTCAGTCCTGCTTCACCTTCATCTCCACCACCCAGCTTTCGCCATATCCCAACCCCTTTATCTTTTCCAACAGAGAATTTGCTTCCTCTTTGGTCTCACAATCACCAATCCTTATCCAGTAATAAGGAACTTTGAAATCTATGTAGGTCTTCTCGGATAGCTGACTTTCCACCAGGTCTGCTATCTGCCGGGCCTCATCCGGGTACTTGGTAGCATAGAACTGTACCCGAAAGACTCTCTCTGGAGCAGAACCCTCGATTTCCTGGACCTTTTCCCACTCCGTTTTCATCTGCTCAAGCCGGATAGAGTCTTCTTCTGTGACGGGGTATTCGTCCTCAGTCACGATCCTTCTGTCTTGTTGAAAACCCAGAGGGTCGAATTCTTTCTCCCCCCTTGTCCTCGGATCCTCTAAGCTCTCACCCTTGGGCCAGGGCGTACAGCCCGAAAAGAACAAAAGGAGGAGAATTACCCCAAAGACACAGGTGCTCCTAAGCATGGGACCTCACAGATACTTCTCCAATTCCTTGTTTCCCGTAAACTCCCGCAGCAGTTCTTTGACGTCTTGAACCCTGGTTTTATGGGCGACGAAGACGATCTCATCCGTTTTCACGATCACCAGATCTGAAATTCCCAAGGTGGCGATTATACCCTTGGAATCGTTGACGATGGTAGTCTCAAAGGTGTTGATGGTTTTTGCATTTCCTACGATGACGTTGCTTGCCCGGTCCTTGTGTTTCACCCTCTCCAGCGCTAACCAGTTTCCCACATCATCCCATTCCAGATCGGCTTTGATCACCAAAGCGTTATCCGCTTTCTCTAAAACTGCGAAATCGACGGAGATGCACTCTGCATTTCGATAAAGCTTGGTTTTAGCCTCGGTTTCATTTTTTGTGCCAATCTCCTTGGAGTAGCTCTCGATCTCCTTGAACATCTGAGGCATGTACTTCTCCAATGCTTTGAGAAAGGTGGATGCCGTCCAGATGAACATTCCGCTGTTCCACAGATGCCTTCGATCATAATAGTACTGCTGGGCCACGATGCGGTTAGGTTTTTCCTTGAATTCCTTGATCTGATAAATCATGATATCATCAATGGCATTATAGAGCTCTGAGAACTCGATATAACCATAAGCGGTTTCTGCTCTAGCGGGAATGATTCCTATTGTGATCAGACGCTCTTCGCTTATCGCGATTTCTATCCCCACTTCAAGTATTCTCTGCAGTTTCTCTTTGGGTTCGATCATATGGTCAGAGGAGAGGACCACCATGGTGGCGGAAGGATCGACCTTTCTCAGATGAGCTGCAGCCAATCCTATGGCCAGACAGGTGTTCATGGTTGCCGGCTCGACGATCAAGTTTTCGTCCTTAAGATAGCTTACCTTTTGCAGGATGGCCTTTTTTATGTTTTCACCGGTGACAACCCAGGTCCTTTCTACCGGGATCAGATCCTTTACCCGGTCAATGGTCTCCTGAAGCATGGTTCTATCCGAGGTAATGTGGAGGAGTTGTTTCGGGCGATCGGTCCTGGAAAGGGGCCAGAACCTTTCTCCTCTTCCTCCCGCTAATATAACTGTGTAGTTCAAAGGGCACCCCCTGAAAAAGGGTTAAGAGCGAATTGCCCCGACCCGGACGGAACGCCGGCCCGGCAGGTGTCGGCTTGAGTTCATCGTCGTAAGGATAAGACTCCTCACTTCTGATCCAATTTACCATAGGGCAAGAAAATTGTCAACAAAAACTTTTTCCATTGTCCCCATGGATTTTTCTGACCCGGGGGCCGGAGACGAGCCTGTGAGATTTTGCGGCTGGTCAAAATGGAAAAAGATCTTGAAAATAGTGATTTTTGGTGTATATTAAGAGATCAATGGATACCTGACTTGAAGAATCAAAGGATAAGGAGATACTCTTGGACAAACTATGGGCGCCCTGGAGAGAGAAATTCATCCTGTGTGAAAAGGAACCGGGATGTTTCTTGTGTCGAACAGCAAAACAGACCAAAGATGAAGAGAACTTGATACTGCTTCGGGGCGACAAGTGCTTTGTCATCCTCAACCGATACCCTTACAATAATGGGCATTTGATGGTAGCCCCGTACCGTCACGTGGGGAAATTGGAGAGCCTGAAGGAGGAGGAGCTTCTAGAACTTCTCAAATTGTCCCAGCTCTGTGCGAAAATCCTCAAGGCGGGTTTGAAGCCACACGGCTTGAATCTGGGCATGAATCTGGGAAAGGTGTCAGGAGCAGGGGTGGCGGATCATCTCCATCTTCACATCGTTCCGCGGTGGACCGGAGACACCAATTTCATGCCCATCCTTGCGGAAACTAAATTAGTCTCGGTAGGACTCAAGCAGACTTACAGAACATTGAAGAGGGAATCCAGGAAGTTCGTCAAACAGCCTCGGAAGTAGTTTTTTGACTTTGGCGAGGTTTGGAGTAGCGAGGCTTGCCTCGCGCTCTACTGGTCATTCGAGTGCTGAAATCTGCTTAACCTAGGAATATGAAAATTCCCAAAAAAGAGGAACTGCTAAAGCTCCAGGCCCAATACCGGACCGACAAAAGGATCGGGGAGGCTTTGGGTGGCGTGCCCGAGAATCTGGTAGCTTACTGGCGAAGGAAGAAGAGGATCGGCAGGTACTCCCTTCCCAAATACGGTCTGGAGAAGATCAAAGAATTGTGGGAGATCTACGGCAGCGACCGGAAGGCTGGGGAGCAACTCGGCATCTCAGCCGCGGCCTTTTACAAATGGAGGAGAAAATATAATCTTTTGGAGAAGCCGCGGGTGCTGAAATTTCAGCAGTTGGAGTTGGGTTTGCCGGCTGAGACCCTCATCAGAGGAGGCATGGGGACAAAAACCGTGGCGCAGAAACTTCTGGCCAGAAAGGCGGGCAAGGCCGAGGTTGCGGTGGGTGAGATCGTAAACGTAGAGCCGGATTTGGCCATGAGCCATGATAATGCAGGTTTGGTGATAAAGCAGTTCAAACAGATCGGGGTGGATAAGGTATGGAATCCGAATAGAATCGTCATCCCCTTGGATCACCGCGCTCCGGCGGAGTCCGAGAAGACCGCCACCGCCCACAGATCCATCCGCATGTTCGTCAAGGAGCAGGGCATAAAGGATTTTTATGATATAAAGGAGGGAATCTGCCATCAGGTGGTGGTGGAGAAAGGGCATATTCTTCCCGGAGAGTTAGCGGTGGGAACCGACTCACACACCACTTCCTATGGATGTCTGGGAGCTTTATCGACCGGCATAGGGGCTACCGAGATGGCCGCTGTCTGGGCTACCGGAAAGATCTGGCTCAAGGTCCCCGAATCTATAAGAATAGTCATTAATGGCATCCTGCCCAAGGGCGTCTATGCCAAAGATGTTATACTATATATAATCGGGCAGCTCACCGTGGAAGGGGCAAACTACGAATCAGTGGAATACTATGGTGATACGATCGAAAGGATGTCGATCTCCGAGAGGTTCACCATGTGTAATCTCTCCATGGAGATGGGCGCGAAATTCGCCTTCGTTCCTTTTGATAAGGTTACGAAAAAATACCTCTCCGGTGTCACCAAGAGAAAACTGACTCCTATTTTCTCTGACAGGAATGCGGTATTCGAAAAGGAATATAAATTCAGCGTAGGTGGGCTGGAGCCACAGGTTGCCTGCCCGCACAACGTGGACAATGTAAAGCCGATCGGAGAGGTCAAGGGGACAAAGATAGATCAGGTGGTTTTGGGCTCGTGCACCAATGGACGATTGGATGATCTGGAAATAGCGGCAAGGATCGTGCGAGGGAAGAAAATCCACCCCGACGTAAGGATGCTGATCTTGCCTGCGACCAGAAGTATCTATCTTCAGGCCATGAGAAAGAGGTATCTGGGAACGTTCATGGAAGCAGGCGCGGTAGTTTTAAATCCCGGGTGTGGCCCATGTTTGGGTGCACACCAGGGGATCTTAGCAGCAGGGGAGAGGTGCCTTGCCACCACCAACAGGAATTTCAAAGGAAGGATGGGTTCACCGGAATCCGAAGTCTATTTAGCCAGCCCGGCAGTAGCAGCCGCCACAGCCATCAAAGGAGAGATCACCGATCCGAGAAATTCCCTGAAGTGAGGGGGGAAGGATTTGTAGTGGTCGCATTTATGCGACCTGGGGTTGTTGGGAAGAAGGGTTAGGCCGTTAGCGACAGCATCGGTAAAGCGGCAACCGTGTTCCCTCTCCCGTAGGGGAGAAGGCTAGCTTGAGGGGGAAACAGGTTTTGGAGTGGTCGCATTCATGCGACCTGGGGGTGTTGGGAAGGGTTGATTCTGGGTTAAGGGTGAGGGGGGAAACTGGGTTTGTAGTGGTCGCATTGATGCGACCTGGGGTTGTCGGGACTACGGTAGGCCGGGTTCATCCTGAAGGGTTCACCCGGAAGGACTCCCAGCGCGGCAAGAATAGCGGTACCTCGACAGCCGGCATATAAAGAGGAAAAAAACATGCTAGAAAAGATCACCGGAAAGGTCTGGAAATTAGCCGACAACATCGACACGGATGTGATCTATCCCGGCAAATATCTCCCCATCATCGACGGCCCTGAAATGGCCCACCACGCTCTGGAAGGTTTGGATGTGGAGTTCCCCAAGAAGATTCAAGAGGGAGATATAATCGTAGCCGGAGCCAATTTCGGCTGCGGTAGCTCGCGCGAACAGGCCGCCACATCGCTCAAATATGCTGGCATTGCCTGCGTGGTCGCAAAATCCTTTTCCCGGATATTTTTCAGAAACGCCATTAACCAGGGCTTAGCTTTGGTTCAATCCAAAGAGGCTTACGATGCAATAAACCAGGGGGACACCATCACCATTGATTTCGCCTCCGGCGAGATCACGACTCCCGCCCAAAAACTCTCCTTCCCTCCTCTGCCGGAGTTTGTGATGGGAATTCTAGAAGATGGGGGCCTGATCCCCCACGTGAAAAAGAGGCTAAAGTAGGTCGGGCTGCCGTTCACGGTGAATCCGTTTAGGATGAATCCGAAGGATGGCCGACAAATGTCTATTTCTCAACGGTCAAAGCATAGACATAACCACCAAGGCCATCATCAGTAGTATAAACCTTCCAATTTTCCCCACCATCAACCGATTTCAGCACGCCGCCTAAAGGTTCGTCGTTAGGGCCACGGAGTGTAACGCCCAGCCATATCTCATCCCCAATAATGAGCATTGAGTTTATGCTTGTCATGTTACCTTGCTCTTTTACACGGCCCGCGATATCGATATCATCCCACGTTTTTCCCGAATCTTGGGTGGTTGAAAGCATGGTCCCATGTGCCACAAAAACTTCTTGACCATTAGAGGTGAATAAGCTCGTTGGATACCTTAAAACGTCAAGACCTCTGAACTTAGCCGGCGCAAATTTCTGCCACGTTTTTCCGTAATTCTTTGTCAAATCTATGCCCTTGTCTGTTATCACGTAAACGTTCTCGGTATGGCTAAAGACAGAACTCACTTGGTTGCCAGAAAGACCATTCTCGGTCGTGAACGCCTTCCAGGTTCCGCCACTATTATCTGTTCTGTATAAGCCTCCATACCTGTAACCCGGATCAGTCCGAGTCGAATAGGATCGTGTTCCTGGCGCGGCAGCCCAGATGCTGCTATCGATCGATATTATCGAATTGACTTCATATCCGATTTTGCCTTTGTTCAGCTCATAGAACTTCCAGGTTTTGCCGCCATCGTGTGTTTTTCCGACTGTATTGGCGCTCTTGGGCAGATGTGTACAGGCAATCCATACAGTGGTATCATTTGCTATGCAGATGCTTGATACGAATATGTGATTTTTAAAATCATCCAGGTGGTTAGCGGGCAATCCATCCTCGTTATCATAGGTTGTCCACGTCTTTCCTCCATCAAGGGATTTACAGACTCCCAATTCTGTCCCCGCCCAAACGATGCTGTCTTTGACCGCTATCGAATGAACAGGTTTTCCCTCACCCAGAAAGTAGTTCACCCAGGTCCCTCCCCCGTCTTCCGTTTTGCTCACGCCGCCTCCTGTGGCAGCCCAGACGACAACATTTGAATCCGTTGCTTGGGTCATATCGCAGAACCAGAATAAAATCAGAATCGCCGAGCTTATGACCACCACGATCAGATTTAAGAAACCCAATCTCCTTACCATAACTCCTCCTCCGTTTATTGATTCATCGGCATTAAAGTCCCGACGCATCAGTAAAAATGATTTCATCCGCTTAATCCGTTGACCGGAATTCCGCCCCAGTTTGTGATGGGAATTTTAGAAGACGGGGGCTTAATTCCGCACGTGAAGAACAGGTTGAAACTGACGCATAAAGGGAGCAACACTCTATTCTGCGCCTGACGCACACACGATCTCAAGGTAGGCATGAAATGCTTCATTGATACGGAAACGCTCCGCTTTGTCCGCACGCGCGTCAGCCGCTTTTCGGGCCATGACTTGTAATTTGGTTTTGTCCTCGTCGTTGTATTGAAATTCAAATCGCCTACTTTGCACCTCCCGGCCGAGAAAGGTCAAGTCGCAGAGCAGCTCAATAACCTCATCTAGCTTGGTCTCAGGTATCCCGCAAACCTTCATTGCCTGCAGTATATTGTCGCGGCTGATCACTTCAGCAGCCCCTACAAACTCGTACAACAACTCCTCTAAAGTCTCTACCTGAATGCCGTTTTCGACTACGATCGTATCCAGAGCATATTGGGAGTACTTCTTTTGCCCTTCTAGGATATCGTTTTCCTCCACTCTCGTGTGTCGGCGATTGACGGCTTGTGCAATCGCAGTCTTGCATAGATATATTAAGTCGCGCGGGCGAGGAAGAATACACTTGGTGAGGTATTCTGTGGTCGGTATCCCCTTGACATCCGGACAAAAGTATCTATCCCAAACTTCGCTGGGGCGGGCGAGGGTAGAGGGATGCGCTAAGAATCTTTCTTCCAACAAACGAAGAAGTACCTCGCGATCGTCCCAAGCAATTCTCGAGTAAGGAATTTTGTCTCTTTCTCGCGCATATTTGATGACCTGCGCGAAGATATCGCTTCTGAGAAATATGATTAAGGATAAATTTACCGGCCTTCTCCAATAGCCGGATCTTTGGAAATCCGGTGAGATCCGGTCACTGACTTCCAGGAGCCCAAACAGCAGATCGCACAAGGTATACAAGTCTTCTCTTGGCTTCCAAGCCTGATCTAAGTTGTCCACAAGTATGGCAACCTTTTCCTTCTTTTGCAGCACTTTCCCGAGGATCGAGCGCAGTCTCGCTATCACCTTGTCGTGCAGCAACTCGCTGATTCTCATACGTTGATGTGCTGCAGACTCTACGGTACTGACATCCTGAAGTGTCCCAACAACGGACTCAAGTCTTATCGAGAAATCAGCGGTTATGATTGGCGCATTTTCTTCAACAAAATCTAACAACTCCTTTTCAGCATCACCCGGTTGATAGTAGGTTGGCTTAGATTTCAGGGTCTCAAAAACGCTTTTGGCAAGCTCGGTATAGAGCAGAAACTTCCAAAAGCTTTCGATAAGATAGCCCTTTTCCGACTCCGCAAGCGCTTGCCGCAACATCCGCAGAATGCCTTCAAGTTGATAACCTATTGGTTTTATTATGCAAACATGATTGCGCGCGTCCGACCCTAGATCGTCTGCCAGTTTATACAGAATTGCGGTTTTACCGGACCCTTTGCGCCCAACAACAATTGAGTGTCTTGATGCCAAAGCCTCGTTGTAAGCAGCCGTAGGTATGAAATAACCTAAAAGTGCCTCGGCTTCGTGTTCGGCGATTGGATCCCCTATTGCTATGTTTTGGAGCTCTGTTCGTGCCCTAACCTCCTCCGCATATTTGATACTCTCAACAGCTTGCTGGCTATATTCATGCTCTACGTCGTCCAACCACGAGCTCCCAAGCCTCTCCGCGTCTGCCGCAGTTCGGTGAGTCTTAAGAAGCTCGCGGTAATCGATCGGGGATTCATAAGGTTCGTGAGCAAGCATCAGAAGAGGTTTGCCAAAACCGAATGCAAGACCTGACACAAAAGAGTTCTTTGCGTTGTGTGAATTCCACCCGGTATGTTCTAGACTCAAGAAATGAGCAATGACTGCGTAGGCGCTGTATACTTTTTGAGCGTACCAGGACAGAGTTTGTATTCGTACCTCATTTGGATCATCTACAATACATGGAATCTTGCATTTATGCACTCTTCTTGAAAGTTTCACCGACGCCTCGGTTTCGATCCCACTTTTTAGGTACAATAGCGTGGGCTTCTCCTGCGGGTTAATGACAGATTCAATGGCGTCCCTGTAGATTGTGCTATCCAGATCCTTATACGGCAATTCTTCGTAGAAAGCTTTTACAATCTCATCACTATTACTGCACGGCGAGTATCCAACCGTGGTGAGGAGTTTGAATTTGTCGTAATTGAACTTCGCCTTTTCAATACTTGGGTCAATCATAATCCATATTCGCTTTTTCTTGGCAATTGCAAATCCAAGTTCGAATAATACATTGTGGTTCAGATTTGTCAGGTCGCAAATGAAAATATCTTTCTCCTCAATGGTCTTACATATCGACACCATAATGAACTTGCCGGTAACTGAGGTCGATCTCCACCCATCTATGTCAACCACTTGGTTTTCCTTTATTTTCTCTATCGCTGCTTCAATAGTCTCGGCCACCGAAGGGGGCTTTGACGGGTATGCCACAAAGCAACTTGGTTTATCTGGCATTTTACTTACCTCGCGACTCTAACATTATGTGCCACTATGGTTCCCTCTTTCGTCCCGGTCGCCCTCGCCTGTGATCCTTTATGAGAACGCATACGGAGCCCCTCGCTATCTAGCCTCTCCTCGAGAATCTTATCTCCCATATGTGCTTACCCTTGAACCACAGATGTCGCGGGCAAGGGTATCCCGCAACAACATCCTTCTGTCCATTATGGCTTCATTCTAAATGATTCCCCTGAAAAAGTCAAGGATTTTTCGCCCATCCGAGTGTAGGTTACAGGCGGCGGTTTACTTTAATTCACCGATTTTGGCCAGCACAGGACAAGTCCCGCACGGCGGAATCTGGGTGGCACAAGATACGAACCTCATGTACCGTCGGAGGCTTCAATCAATCACTAATATGCTATTACAGTTGTCTGTCAATCATAAGCCAAACGAGTCTCCTTATTGCTCAAAGTTGGCTCAAGCAGTTTTTTCCATTCCGGAGACGACCACGTTCCCAGGTTCATATGTGTAATATAGTACTTCTGAGGAATCGGGTGAGTGCCGACAATCACCTTCATATCATACTTTTCCTCAATGAAATCACGGAATTTGGCAGTGCGCGGGCATGGAGGGTAGCCTACCACCAATCCGGTGGCCAAATGAATTACCTGCGCTCCGTTCTTCTTCATTTCTTCAGGAGCATATTCAACGTTCCCACCCGGACAACCATCACAACTGGTATACCCGACCAGCTCCACCTCCTTTCCTTCATAGATGCTGAATGCTCCCTCTCTATTATAGAGAGCTCTGAGGCATTTACCTCCCGCACATGTTCGATAGCGATTGCAAATTATGATTCCGATTTTGGTTTTATCTTTCATTCTGTTCACCTCCCGCTGAACTTAGAATCCGGTAAACAAATACAGAGAAAACTCTGACACCTTCGTATATTTCAAACCTCCTTTTATGATAGAATCACTCTGTCAAGAAGTCAAGCTTTTTCAAGTTTTGTGAGGCATCAGAGCCCATTAGGGTAGACCCCTTCGTTGAATGCCCTGCTTTATGGGTGATAAGTCGTTTTTGCTCATAGGGGCGGGAATTTATCCCGCCCCGAAGTGAGCCCTTTTTAACAATCCCACCAGCGTGAACCCGTTCTGACACCATACCGCCTGTTTGCCTTCTGCAGACGGCAAAATCACTACAACTTTTGTGGTGAATCAGATAAGTCCAGCGTTTATGAGAGAGGCAACTATACTATGGTGAGCGTGTCCTTCGACTTTGCTCAGGACAGTGAGCTTGTCGAACTGTGGGTTGGTTTCGTCCTTTAATCTGTCCGACTTCTGGATCCGTGGGATTAGGAGTTTGCCTGTCGTGAGCAATGTCGAACCATTATACCGGGTTTTAGGAAATGAAAAAAAACCGAAAAGAAACATCAGAAACGTCAGAAAGGTCAGAAACGTCAGAAACGTCAGAAACAACAGTTGTCATCCCTTTCTCATTTCCTGTTACTGAAGGATACAAACCAAGGGCAAGCCTCCCCTTGAGGCTTTGTCTCTCGGTTAGCCGAAAAAGATCAGAAAAACTCCGCACACCGCGAGCGCTATTGCCAGCGTCCGTTGGCGGGTTATCGGTTCATGGAGGAAAACGGTCCCGAAGATGAAGACGAAGATGATGCTGGTCTGGTTTAGGGCGGAGGCAATGGAAGCCTGGGTAAACTTCATTCCTGCCAGCCAAACGAACATTGTCAGATACGCTCCCAGAAAGGAACTGCTGAGGGTATAGCCCCAGCCGCGACGGGAAAAGATAGGGGAGAACATCTTCCGGCCCAACGGATGGAATAAAGCGACAAGGGCAAGGCTAAACAGACCGCCGAGCAAGCGAACCTCGATGGCCCACAAGATGGAAGTCTGCTCTAAAGCCGGCTTGATCATCACGATTCCAACCGCCGTTGCCGCGGTTGCCACTATTCCCCACAGGATTCCCCACAACAGGTCACGACGTTCTATCTTTTCTTTATGTTTCACCCGCGTTGTTGATAACACAGCAGTGATGATCAACAATGCTCCGATAAGCTGCACCAGCGTCAGTTTCTCACGGAGATATATTACGGACAGGGTGATAATGAAGGGGCTGTACATGGCAGCAACTATGGCCGATAGGCCTGCCCCAATCCGGTTTAAGCTTTTGAAAAAGAGCGTATCACCGATTCCCACGCCCATCACGCCGCTGGCGAGAAATAGCAAATACTCATTCCCGGGAACCTGACGGATCAGCGGTTCGCCGAAAATCCACATGGTGAAAAGAAACAAAATGCCTGCCAGCAGATTCTTGAAGAGGTTCAAGGCGATGGGATGAACCGTTTCGCCGCTTTTTCTGAAGAGGATGACCGCAATCCCCCAGAGGACTGCGGCCAGAAGCGATAGACTTTCTCCGAGATACGGGATGGCTACCTCCGCAGGTAGAGACTATTGATATGAAACCGGAGTGCGACAGATAGGACGTCCACACAAACCGACTATTACCGCTGTCCTTTACTTTTTGGTGGCAACGCTTACATCGTCGCACAGTATCGCCGGCACCCAGGCCCCATCATGGCAAGGATGCAGTGTATCTCCGACAGCCACAACATGCTTCAACGTCTCATAGATATTGCCGGCTATCATGGCGTCGCTCACCCGACCCACGATTTCGCCCTTCTCCACATATAATCCAGGACACACACCGATCGAATAATCCCCATTGGGAATATTGCCGCTGTGGTATCCGAGTGCGCCTTCGACAATTATGCCTTTCTCCATTGATTTGACCATCTCAGCAAAGGACTTATCTCCTGGTTTTATGATCATGTGAGTAAGAAAAGGCACCGGTTTTAGCGTAATAGGATCGCCTCCCCATCTGGTAGTTCTATATCCGTGCCCGGTGGGTTGGACATTCGCTTTGCTGGCGTAATCCAGATCGCAGTAAAAGCCTTTCAACTGCCCGTTTTCCACAATGGTGAAGGGCCTGCATTCCACACCCTCATCATCGAAGGAGCGTGCTTTGGGATACCTGTCATTTAACGGATCGTCGTAGATGGTTATTTTTTCATCAAATATCTTTTTTCCGATTCTGTCGGTGATGGGTGACGTTTTCTCATAGACGCTCTTTGAACTTGTGCCGCTCAGGATTCTCCAGGTGAGCGTGATCATGCTGTTGGGCACGAACATAACCTTCATCTTCCCGCCTTTGGATTCCACCACCTTGGATGAGATTTTGTAAAGCTCTATCATTTCGTTTACCATGCTCTCCGGCATTCTTTCGAAACTCTTGCTTTCGAAGACTCGCCATATGCCAAACCCGGCCCCAGGATACGTTAGATTGCCGAACATTCCGTACTCTGTCGATTTCGCTGAGCTATCGGTTCCTTCGCTGTTCATGATGCGGATGTTCTCGGTGTGAGTGAACGAAACCATTTTTGAGATCTCGCCATCTGTTTTGGACCTCAAGAGATCACAGACTCTAGCACACTCCTCCACCAAGACCTTCCCCGATAGGTTTTCGAGAGAGGAATCATAAGTGTCAAGCTGAGGCAGCTCTCTGGTGAGCGGGAAATCGTAATCTGCCTCTACTCCCCCTTCCAGGGAATCAAGAGCATTCTGCAGAAGTCCTTGGCGATTTGTCAGGTTTCTGGTGTAGGCAAATCCAAGTTTACCGTTCTTGATTATTCTCAGGCTAATCCCCGACTGAAATTTGCTGTCCATGTCATCCAGCCCGGCATTCTTGAAAAAGACGGAATTGTCCGTATATTCAATCGAGTAGACCTCTGCTTTATCGCAAACCTTCTTTGCCATTTGGAGTAACTGTTCCACTATGCACCTCCTATCACCAGGTTGTTGACAAGTATATGGGGGCCGCCTGAGCAGGAGCGGATGTTTGACTGCATGACGGGGCCTTTTCCGCACCCGCCTACCTTGCTCAAGACCAGGTCATTTCCTACCGCAGTGATGTCTTTTAAGGTTTGATACAGATTGCCTGAAATATTAATATCGCGTACCATCTGTGCGATTTTTCCACCCTTCACCATGTAACCATACTGCGCACCGAAGGTGAAGCTCTCTCCCGAAGTCGCCCCGCCTTTTGCATCCAGGATGTACAATCCGTCTTCCAGCATGTCTGTGAGTTCTTCGAAGCTGTGTGTTCCTGGCTCGATGAAAATGGTTCCCATTCTTATGATGGGAGGAAAACGATAATCCTCGGCAACACAGTGCCCGGAAATCGGCTCTCCGAACTCGGCAGCAGTCCTTCTGGAATGCATCCGCCCGGTCAAAACGCCGTTTTTCATAAGCTGTGTAGGCCTGGCTCTAACACCTTCATCATCATATTTGTAGAATCCAAGCTGGTTCGGCAGGGTGGGATTGTCGATTATATTCAAAACGTCACTGCCCAGTTTGCCTCCTATCTTCATCTTTTCGCGCATGGCCGGGAGACCTTTTATCAGATCCGCTTCGGAATAATGACCGAAAGCTTCGTGGGTAAATACGCCTGCCAGACTGGGGTTTAAGATACAATTATGAGCCCCACCTTCCACAGGTTTGGCTTTCAAAAGATCAAGCACGATGGCTGTTTGTCCCTCAAAATACTCATCTTGATTTCGTATTGTTGAGAACCCGTTACTTCCTCCCGCCCGTACCCTGACATTTTGAGCCAGATTTCCGTCCTTGCTTATGATCTCGCCGAGCAACCGTGTTGTCACCAGGTCCTCTCGTACCTCGGCTCCCTCGCTGCTCACGAAGTATTTTTCTCTGATCACCTCTTCGTAACTGATGGACGTTGTGGCTATTCTCTCGTGCGCTAGAGGAATATCGTTATACTTTCGGACCAACTCGAGTTTTTCAATGATAGGGACTTTTCTGGGATCCTCTTTCAAGGCCGGGAGAAAAGTGTCCTTGACCGCTTCTGAGCGCGCCAAACGTACAGGCGCCTCGATGCTTTCTGCAATCAGTCGTGCATTTGCTGACACGGCAAGGACAGCCTTTTCAGCGTCATTTTCCTTTGTGAAAACGACCGAGGACATGCCGCCATCCTTCAAAACCCTTGCCATATATCCATCAGTGGAATTAGAGCCGATCTGGGTCAGCTCTTTTCCGTTGAACGAAATCACGGTCTCCTTCTTGATCTCGTGCCGAACGTCCGCATAATCGGCTTCAACCTTATCGAGGATTTTTCGTAATTTTTCAAACATAACGTCTCCTTTTCTTGATGCACCGGCATGGGAAAATACCGATGTTTAAAATCCCTCGAGAATTCCCACTCTAGAAGTACGTGGACTTCAGGTCAAGGTGAACGAACTGTTGAAAAAGTGTTTTTGGAGTGCGAAAGCTTGCTTTCGCGGTTTTTTAAAATCCGGATGTTCATATGCCGCCACTACTCAAACTCTTAGTAAGATTGCCCAGATGGGTACTCCAATCTGGTTTTTCAACATACCCTGAAGCTTGACACTCCGAGAAAATCTTCACGCACTTGATTCCTTAAACGACCAGATGACTCCAGTTTGACGTCTGCACAAAGACGAGCTTTTTGCACTTAACTGGGGGTGATAATCACCCTTCCTTCACTTCCCTCGGCACCTTCCACTGCGATTTTCGTCGGCAGAAACTGTTCCACCACCCAGATATTGGTCAAGAGATGTTTGGATATTCGGGAGGCAGTAAAGGATGATTGCCCATCAGCCAAGGCCAAATACGGGATCAATTGATCTGATAAATGCGGGTCGATGGACGCCTGCGTTTGCGCAAATTCCAAGAATTCTTGACAAGCCTCCTCAGCTACCTTCTCCGCCCTTTTGCCTATTGCGCCAAGAGCCCCAAACCCTGCCACGGAGTTTTCAAACGCCGCTTTCAAGAAGAAAAAAGTTCCCTGGCCGATGGAGGGGGCTTGGATGATCTTAACCTCTGCAGGAAAGCCCTTTTGTCTCAGGACCTTTAAGGCATGATCTCTTTGTCTCTCTGCTATGGAGGTGGGCAGATTGGAGACCACCGAAATTCCTTTCAGATTCAAAAGTTTTCCTCGTTCGGTTAAGTTAAGTGGGATCAACTTTTCCGCCGGCTGGATGGTGCAGTGAACCTCTCCGCCTCCTTTAGGATACCAACCCCACTTCACGATGTGAAGGTCCACTCGACAGCCCAGCTTTTCCAGCATAGGTGAAAAGATTTCTTTTAAATAGTCAAAAGGTGGGCTCCAGGGAACATGCGTTCCGCCCAATACCGTGATCTCTGAACTCTGTTCGGATAAGCTCAAAGGTAAGAATAACGCCTGCAAAATCAAAGACGTTGATCCTGCGCTTCGTTTCTCCTCTGCCACGTTAAAAGTGAAATTTCCCCCTTTGATTCTTCCAGGACTGAATTTCAAAGTCATCGACTTCAGCTTGTTTCCTTCGACTTCCGCTTCACTTATGCTTCTGCAGGCATTAACAGAGGTGAGATGCTGTGGCTGCAACCCAGGTATCTTTCTTCCCCTTCTGATGTTTGATATCTCGACCGGTTTTCTCAAGAGACAGGACAGAGATAAAGTGGTTCTCAATATCTGCCCGCCTCCTTCGCCGTAGTTTCCATCTATCTGCAGATACATTCAAAACTCCTCTTGCCCAAGTTGTTTGCGGGCCTGACATAAAATAAGCCAAAAACTCGGAAATCAAAATCAAAAAATGAAAGTAAAGGCTGAGGACTATTACTGCAGGACGTAATCTTTCCGTGGTTCTTAATTCTCAGTTTTGGAAAAGGTCGGCTGAAAAAATCCTATGTTCTGCGAAGTTGCAGAAGGACTGGAAACGGAAGGGGAGAGGGAAGGAAAAAGCGGGGGCTTCTAATTGGTCAGTGGCTGCCGGCTATGGCTCTGGCGATGTTTTTCCTTAACCTGATCCAAGG
>Ga0315541_1002360_pt1 | contig 15872 bp, 14 predicted proteins | sample SalMarSW160190MG_FD_203095 | JGI IMG/M metagenome (GOLD analysis project Ga0315541, IMG submission 203095) | Salt marsh sediment microbial communities from the Plum Island Ecosystem LTER, Massachusetts, United States - Salt Marsh Sediment SW1601-190 ...
GCCCCATCTCCGAGACGAATTCCTCCTTGTCGGCACCCGATATGCGCACCGGCTCCCAAGGCACGGCGGGCCCCCGGCGCACGGTCCCGTCGGGGGCGATCCACTCCACGTGGTAGTCGCCCGAGCGGGCGATGACCACGGAGCCGTCGGGCGCGACGCCCCAGGCGTCCTCGGGGGTGAGGGGGAGGGCCTCGATGCTCACGTTCTGGTTGTCCGGTCCCCCCGAGCGCGTGGCGCGCTGGTCCTGGAGCTTGATGGTCGCCACGGTCGCTGGTGCGCCGCCGCCGCGGGGGAGGCGGAGGACGTCGCCCGAATCCGGGGGCTCGGCGCCCAGCCCCCTCCCCAGAGTCCGGAAATAGATGCTCCCCGCACCGTCCACCGCCTGAGGAAGGGCCAGCACCAGGGGAAGCCCGGGCTCGAAGTCCCCCTGGGCGATGGGCCGCGTCCCCCGGAACGTGAGGTCGGGCGCCAGCGTGACGAGGCGGGCGTTGCCCAGGTCCACCAGGAGCGTGGAGTCCCCAGGGAGGGGCCACGCCGCGTCGGGCTGGAGATACTCCTGGGGACCCTGCCCCTTGGAGCCCACGACCGTGCGCTTCCCGGCGTCCATGTCCACGAGGTACAGCGCCCCGCCCAGGGGATCGGCCACCAAGAGCCTCCCGTCGCGGAACTCGCGCACGGTCTGGATGGAGCCGAAATCCTCGGGGAAGGTGGCGGTGGCTCTCCCCAGCGGCGTCTGCGCCGCCGCCTGCGCGGCGAGGAGGACGAGGCAGGCAAGGGAGGCGGGGAGGGCAGCGGTGCGGGTAGCCATGACGGCAGGGTGTGGAGGTTGCGGGTCGGAAGAGGACGTCGTGGGCATGGGTTGGATGCGCCCCGGCCCGGGCGGGGTTGCTACGTGCCGCCGGTGAGGCTCGCCCACATCCGCCCCAGCACCTCGTGCCAGGCGAAGCGCGTCTTGGCCAGCCCTTCGGCGTCGGGAATCAGGTCCAGCACGTCGAAGCCCTGAAGGTCCTTGGCCAGGTGCCCGGTGGGCGCCGGGATGGGGTCCATCCCCTGCGCTTGGAAAAGGGCCAAAGCCCGGGGCATGTGGCTCGCCGACGTGACGAGGGCGAAGCGCTGCCCGGCCAGGAGCGGCGCGAGGAGCTCCGCCTCCTGGCGCGTGTCCCGGGGGCGGGGCTCCAGCACCATGCGGGCCTCGGGGAATCCCAGAGCGGCCGCCATTTCCCGGTAGACGTCGGCGTTGGGCCTGGGGTCCGCGCCGCCCCACCCGGAGAGCACCAGCCGGCTCCAGGGCTGGGCGGTGGCGATGGCAACCCCTTCCACGACCCGGGCCAGGGCCGTGGGCGAGAGCCGGGCGCTGACGGGGAGGGCGGGATCGGACACGTGACCGCTCGCCAGAACCACCACGAAGGCCACCGAGTCGCCGGGGAAGGCGGGGGCAGCGCGCTCCAGGGGCCGGACCAGGGCGTCCGCGACGGGTCCGAGCGCCGCCAGCGAGAGCAACAGCAGGGTAGCCGCCACCATCGCCTGCCCCAGGCGCCTCCAACGCCCCCGTGTCCAAAGGATCCACCCGAAGATCCCCAGGAGGAGGAACGAGGGGAGGGGCATGAGGAGCGCGCCGGCGATCTTCTTCAGCAGGAAGCCCATGCGGTCGCGTCAGCGGGAACGGAAGCGGGCCACCACGCCCTCTTCGGCGAGGAGATGGAGGCCGTCACCCATGAGACGGTACCCGCCGACCCTGCCCAGGGTGCGGAGGTACGCGCCCTCCACCTCTGCCGCGGGCCCGGCGCACGCCGTCCGCGTGCCGGCCAGGTCTCCGAAGGTGAGGCGCGCGCCTTCGAGGCGGTAGGATCCGGCGAACGGGTTGCATCCGCCGCTCCCCACAGCATGCTTCCCGGTCCCGTCGAGGAGGAGGGTGGCCTGGACGCCTTCGGGAAGGGGCTCGCCCCCCAACTCCACGAGCGTCCACTCCGTCCCTTCCAGCGGGAGGTCGACCACCGCCTCGCCACACCCGGCACCGGGCTCGGTGCTCTCGACGGCGTCCACCACCAGCGCGGTCGTCTCACCGCTCTCCATCCCCCGCCGGAGCGCGAGGCTCCCCCACACCCGAACCAGGAGCGGCTCCCCCGGCGCCTGCCGATCCGCAAGGTATGCGCGCTTCAATGCCAGGTACGCGCCCTCCTGCGCGATGGGATACGCGGCGCCGGTGCGGCACTCGGCGAAGACGGCCGCGTCGGTCGTGTGCGCCATCATCCCTTCGAGGAGACGGACGTTCCCCGATGCGTCCGCCTCCGAAGGGGCCACACCGGCGGAGTCGGTGGCTCTTTCGGGGGTCTCTCCGTGCCCGCAGGCCGCCGCGAACAGCGTGAGCGAGGCGACGATGAGCTCCGGTCTCGTCATCGCTTGCCTCCGAGGGGCTCCGTGGCGAACGCCCGCAGGGCACGGACCCACTCCCCGGTCATGATCTCGATCACCCTGCGCCCCTTCTCGGCGGTGGCGAGGGTGGCGTCGCCCAGGATCCCCGTGGTGGAGTGCTCGGGGTGGCCGGGGATGCGCGAGAAGCCCCCCGGGCGGTATCCGGGCCCGGGCTCGCCCCTGGCCGGACCGTAGTCCGTGGGCGCACGCTCCATGTGGACCAGATCGGGGCGTAGCGCGAGCACGACCGACGTCTCCAGCTCATCAGCGTGCCCTCCGAGCCTCTGCTCGGCCAGGGCTGCCACCTCGTCGGTCTCCAGGTCGCCCCAGGAGACCACGAGCGTGGGAACCCCGTCGCGCTGGTGGATCTCACGGGCGGCCACCGCGATGGGAAGCCCCGTGGAATAGGTGATCCCCGTGTTGAGGAAGACGATGCGCCGCGCCCCGTGCCGCACCAGCGACCGGGCCACCTCTTCAAGCGTGCGTCGGAAGAGCTCCGCGTCCGGGATCTCGGTGCCGGGGAACTCGCGGAACGCCGGAAACCAGCCGTGGAGGACGGGGGGTGCCACCACCACCGGGAGCGAGTCCACGGCGACCTGCATCAGGTATTCCAGCATGATGCGGTCGGTGGACATGGGCAGGTGGGGCCCGTGCTCCTTGGCGCCCGCCCCGAACGGGACGATCACCATGGGCGCTTCCCGGAGTCGCACCTCGGCCTCGGGCCAGGAGAGGTCTCCGAGGTGGGCGCCGGACGTGGCGCGGTCGGGGCCGGCCCGCGGGGGTGCCTGGGCGGAGAGAGGGGCGGTCGCCAGAGCGGCGGCCAGCGCCAGGGTCAGTCGAGCGCTGGGCTGCATGGAGGTCCTTCTCGTGGAGCCGGGGTCGAAGTCCAGCCATCGTAGGCCGGCCGCGCCGGCCACGCCAGGATGACGCGTGCCGACCGCGTCCGCGCCGTCCCCGAAGGGAGGGAAGGTACCCGCGGTCCCGTCCGGGGTGGTGGGCGCGGGCGCCGCATAGGTCGTGCCCGCAGGCGCCGTGGCGTTCATGGCTTCGGACGTGTCCGTGGCCCGGGAGCGGTTCGTGGCGGCGAGCGGCTGGAACACCCTCGTCGGCCGACCCCTGTACTTCCTCGCCCAGGCGCTCCTGGCCCTGACGGCGTGTGGGCCGCCGACGTGTTCAGTGCGCCGGGCTCTTCTCCCCCACCTCCACGCGCACCGGAAGCCGGTTGTCCCGGGTGGGGAGGGGACAGGTGGCGAACGGCGTCCACACGCACGGCGGGTTGAAGGCGTAGTTGAAGTCCACCACCACCCGCCCCTGCTCGTCGGGCCCGTCCACCCAGAGGAAGCGCCCGCCCCCGTAGGTTTCCACGCCCGAGGTGAGATCGGCGAACACGAACATGTAGCGGCCGTGGGTGGGGGTGCCCACCACGTCCAGCGCCAGCGCCTGGCCGGCCACCTGGAACTCCAGCGCAGCCGGCGACGGCTCCTCGGACACTGTGCCCACGGCGTTGGGGACGCTCACCGTCTTCTCGTGGGAGACCCAGCGGGCGGTGACGCGCCAGTCCAGCGAGGTGGGGAAGCGCTCCACGCCGTGGAACGCCTGATACGCGGGGTGGGCGTCGTCCCGGGTGCGGAGCGCCCAGCGGTCCCCGCGCCGGATGGCGATCCAGCTCAGGCCGCCGTGACGCAGGACCACCGACTTCCCCGGCCCCAGGTCCGCAGACAGATCGGCCTCCGCCACCTCCGGGTCTCCGGACACGTCCGGCGGCATGGCACCGGTCCCCGCCTCGGCGGCCAGGGTGGAGTCCACACCCTGCGTCACCACCACCCCGGGCTCGGTGCGCCAGCGCACCCCGGTCCCGTCCACGACCAGGGTCCCCACGCGGCGGGCGGCCTTGTCGGAGAGGACCACGCCGTTGTCCGCGGCCGACCCGACCGTGGTCTCGCCCTCCTCCAGCCAATGCAGCCCGGTGAGGGAGAGCCACGAGCCGGACGCCGCCAGCTCGGCGTCGCGGGCGGCGGCGAAGGCGGCCACGGCGCGCTCGTGCTCGGCGGGGTCCACGGGGAGGGAGTCGGGCCCCCCGGCGGCGCATGCGCAGAGGAGGGCGGCGGCGCCGACGGCAGCGAGGGCCTGGAGGCGGCGGGGTGTCATGGGCCCGGCTCCTGCAGGGTGGCGAGGAAGGCGCCGATCTCGTCCCAGTAGCGCTCCCCCGTCCTCCACAGGAGGTCGTTGTGTCCCGCTCCCTCCACCCACCAGGCCTTCCTCCGCTCCGGGGGGAGCGCGGCGAAGAGCCGCTCGCCGTGGCCGAAGGGGACCACCTCGTCCTGGGTGCCGTGGATGACGAGCGCCGGGGAGTGCACGCGGGGGATCTTCTCCAGGCTCGTGAAGCGATCGCCGGGAAGGCCGTCGAAGGGGAGCATGAGGTGGAACGCCGACGTGAAGGTGCTCTCCAGGATCACGCCGGCCACAGCGTGGCGTGCGGCCAGGTCCACCGCCACCGCGCCCCCGAGGGAACGCCCGTGGAGCACCACCCGGTCCGCAGCATATCCGCGCGTTGCCAGGTACGCCAGCGCAGCGTCGGCCCCGGCATACGCGCCTGGCTCGGAGGGCTCCCCGGAGCTGAGCCCGTACCCCGGGTACTCCACCGCCAGCACCGTCACCCCGAGGCGGGTGTAGGGGGCGACGAAGTCGTCGAGGAGGCCAATGTCCTCGGCGTTGCCGTGGGTGTGGAGCACAGCCAGGGAGGCGGCCGGCGCCTCGACCATGCGGCCCGCCACCGTGTCCCCGGCGGAGGTGGGAAGGAGCACGAGCCCGTCCAGGTCGCGCCCGTAGGTGGGCGGGGGTGGCAGGAAGATGAGGCGATCGGCGAAGTGGGCCATGACGTAGAATACGGCCGAAGCGGCGACGAGGGCGACGGCGGCCCCGACGAGGGCGCGGCGCGCCAGGCACCGGACCAGGCCGGGGGTCACGTCCGTAGGCTCAGCCTCCACCCCACGGCTTCTTCACCGGGCCTTCCACGGGGCGCTGCGTGCGGGCGGCGCGCGTGGCCTCCCGCGAGGCCAGGTCGAATCGGTCGCCGGGGGCCAGGAAGTAGAACTTGCCGCCGTTGCCCACCGTGCTCCTGTTGTCGTAGACGAGCACGTACGAGGCGCCGATGACCTCGGCCTGGTCCCCCCGCACCACCAGCGCGGTGTTCTCGTCGATCCCGATCCCGAGAAGCTCGGGGTGGGCCTCCACCACCTCGATGAGGTCGAAGTGGCGGTTGCGGCGCAGGACGTGCTGGTCGATCCCCACGTTGCGCAGGTACCCGAACCCGACCTGGTGGTCGCCCATCATGATGGTGTTGCCCTCCGTGTCCCCCCGCACGAGGAAGGAGCCCTGGATGGAGGCGCCCGCCGACGAGCCACCTACGACGCCGCCCCGGTCGAGAACGGCGCGGATGGCGGCCTCGGTCTCCGTGCCTCCGTAGGCGTCCACCAGGTGCCACTGCCGACCACCGAAGAAGAAGACCCCCGCCGCGGCCTTCAGCGGCTCGATGAAGGCGTCGGTGTCGGCGACCTTCGGATCGGTGGTGTGGAGGATGGTGAGGTTCCGGGCGCCGTGCTCCCGCCAGGCGGTGAGGCCCGCGTAGAACGCGTCGTACTCGGCGGCGCCTCCGGCCGTCGGGATCATCACGAGGGGGGCGTCGGGACCACCAGCCAGCTCGATGAACCGTTTGTAGATCTCCGGGGACTGCATGGCGCCGCCCACCACCACGAGGGAGCCCCGGGCGGGGCCCACCACGGGGGCGGTCGGCGGCTGCTGCGCCCCGGCGGACCAGGGGACGGTCAGGGCCAGGGCGAGAGCCAGGGCGGATCCCATCACCACGCGCCGCTCGGGCTGCGAAGCCAATCCTCTCATCCTTCCACCTCCTGGGTTCTGAGTGCGCCGGGCGAACATGGGTGGGGCCTCCCGCCGCCAGCAAGGGAGGACCAAGGGGGGACGCGGTTCACGAAGGGCGACACGCCCGCCGCCTCGCGCTGTCCCACCGCGAGGACACGTCGGAGGATCGCCCCCGGACCCCGGGCACCTGCCGGATTGACGTAAAGCGTTTGTCCACAACATGATCGAGGCCCTTCCCGGCACCAGGCACGGGTTGTGCCTCACCCTGGGTCAGGAGACTGACCTCGGGAGGGGAACATGACACGGCGTACGGCAGGCTGGGCGGCGGTCCTGGGGGTGGCGTTTCTCGCTGCGGGCGCAGGGCGCGCGGGAGCGCAGGCGCGGGTGGACATCAGCCTGCTCGGGGCCGACCCGGTGGGCGAGTTGGGCCACCACGTGGACGCGGGAGGCGGGATCCAGTTCGGCGGAGCGATCCCCCTGGACGGGCGGAGGGGACACCTCCGCCTGCGCACCGACTTCGGCTTCATCATCTACGGGTACGAGAGCCGGCGCGTGTGCCTGGCGGCGCCCGTGGGGTGCCGCATCGAGCTCGACCTCAACACCACCAACGGCATCTTCTTCGGCGGCGTGGGCCCCGAGGTGGTGCTGGCGACGGGCTCGGTGGAGCCGTATCTGAACGCGTCCATGGGGTTCTCGTACTTCGCCACCACGTCGTCCCTGGAAAGCACGTGGGACTACGACGACTTCGCCAACACGACGAACTTCGATGACTTCATGTGGTCGTGGCGCGCGGGCGGAGGGATGCGGGTACGCGTCTCCGGCGGCCGGCGGCCCGTGTTCGTCGACCTGGGCGTGGAGCACCACCAGAACGGGTTGGCCGACTTCCTCACCGAAGGGGACATCGAGGACCACCCGGACGGGAGCATCACGCTCTACCCGAACCGCGCGGAAGCGAACATGACGGTGTTCCGGGTGGGGGTGGGCATCTCGGTGCGGTAGGGCACGGCGGTCGTGACGAGGGATTGGGCCGCGCCGGTCGTGCACGCCGGCGCGGCACGCGGCTGCACCTAGTCTCCGAGCATCTCCCGCCGCACCGCGCCCCGGTCCACCTTCCCGTTGGGGTTGAGCGGGAGCGAGGCCATCACGACCCAGCGTCGAGGGCGCTTCGCCGCGGACAGGTGCTCACGAAGCCACTCCGCCAGGGCGCCCACCTCCACCTCCCCTCCGGTAGCCACGAGGGCGGCGCCCACAACCTCTCCCCAGCGCTCGTCCGGGAGGCCGACCACGCAGGCGTCGCGCACGGCGGGATGGGCGCAGAGCGCGGCCTCCACCTCGTGGGCGTCCACGTTCACACCCCCGGACACGATGCGTTCCGAGCACCGGCCGGTGATCCAGAGATCCCCTTCCCCGTCCAGCCGACCCAGGTCTCCCGTGTCGTACCACCCCTCACCGTCGCGGAGTGGCGTGCCCGTGCCCACGTACCCGAGCGCGAGGGTATCGCCGCGAACGAGGATCTCCCCGTCCGGGGCCACGCGGAGCTCGGCCCCCTCGAGTGGGCGCCCCACGGTCCCCGGCTTGGCCCTCACGAGCCCGGGGGGCGCGGTTGCCACCTGGGAGGTCGTCTCGGTCATGCCGTAGGTGAGGGCCAGAGGCCATCCTTCCCCCAGAGCCCGAGCCACCAGGCCGGGAGGCGCGTGCGCCCCACCCACCAGGGCGCAGCGCAGCGTCCGCGGCGGGGGCGCGCCCCTCCGCTCCTCGAGGAGCTGGAGGAGCTGGGTGGGGACCACCGACAGGTGGGTGACACGCACCGTCGTGCCGTCCGCCGCCTGCACCCCGTCCAGGAGCGCCGACGCGGACGCGGCGGTGAATCGGCCCCACGCCGCCAGCACGCCTCCGAGCATGAGCGATCGCGTGACGAGGGCGATCCCGCCCACGTGGGCCACCGACAGGGAGGCGAGCCAAACGTCGTCGGGTCCCAGCCCGAGTCGCGCCGCCGCCGCCAGGGCGCTCGCCCGCAGGTTGTCCGCGGAGAGCGCCACGCCCCTGGGCCGGCCGGAGGTGCCCGACGTCCAGAGGATGGCCTGGGCTCCCGGCCCAGCCCCCTCCAGGGTCTCCACCGCGTGGCGCCGCTCGGACTCGGTGAGCCTGGGGTTGAGCGGCGCTGGCGTGGCGCCGAGCCTCCAGAGGGCGAAAAGGGTGACGATCCCCGGCGTGTCGGGCTGTAGCGTGACGGCATGCACCACGCCCGCGCCCACCCCGTCGCGCTCCAGCTCCGCGGCGCGCCGGTCCACGACCTGGTCGAGCTCCGCGTAGCTCCACGCACGCTCCGGCGACACCAGGGCCAGGTGCTCCGGATCCCGGACCACCGCCTCGGCGAGGAAATCGGCCACGCCTGAGCGGGCGCCGCTCCCCATCATCCCCCCAGCGCGAGCCCCAGGGCGAGGAAGACGCTGTAGAGGGCGACCACGCGGGACGTCTCCCCGAGGGCGGAGAAGAGCTCCCGGGGATCCTGGAACGTGAGCACCCTGCGCAGAGGGGAGAGGCACAGGGGAGCCACGAAGAGTGCTGCCAGGGAAGCCCAGGGCCATGCCAGCCAGACCAGGCCTGCGACGGGAGCGGCGAGCGCCGTGGCCAGGAGGAGCAGGTACTCCAGCCTCGTGCCCACCACGCCCAGGCGGACGGCCAGGGTGCGCTTGCCCGCCCTCGCGTCGGTGGGGATGTCGCGGAGGTTGTTCACGACCAGGATAGCCGTGGTGAGCGCCCCCATGGCCACGCCGGCCAGGAGCGCGTCATGCGGCCAGATGCGCCCCTGCACCCAGACGGTGCCACCCACCGCCACCAGCCCGAAGAAGAGGAACACGAAGAGGTCGCCGAGGCCGTGGTACGCCAGGGGCCAGGGCCCGCCGGTGTAGAGCACGGCGCACGCCAGCGAGGCGAGCCCCAGGACCAGCATGGGCCATCCGCCGGCCCACACCATGTACACGCCGACGAGAAGAGCCGCCGCCATCACCCGGATCATCCCCCGATACACGTCCTTGGGGGATAGTAGCCCAGCCTGGGTCACCCGCAGGGGCCCCACGCGCTCGTGGGTGTCGCCGCCGCGGACGAAGTCGTAGTAGTCGTTGGCCAGGTTCGTGGCGATCTGGATGAGGAGGGCGCCCACCAGCGCGCCGAGCGCCGGGAGAGGAGAGACCACGTCGTGGAGCGCCGCCACCCCCACCCCCACCACTACCGGCGCAGCGGCGGCGGTGAGCGTCTTGGGGCGGGCGGCCAGGATCCAGGCACGGGTCCGGTCGTTCATGCGCCGCCTGCTACCACGGAAGCCAGGGGTATTTCCGGAAGTCGGGCTTGCGCTTCTCCAGGTACGCCCGCTTCCCCTCCTGGCCCTGCTCGGTCATGTAGAAGAGGAGGGTGGCGTTCCCCGCCAGCTCCTGGAGCCCAGCCTGTCCGTCCACGTCGGCGTTCATGGCGCTCTTCAGCAGGCGGATGGCCAGGGGCGACTTGTCCATGATCTCCTGGGCCCACTCCCACCCCTCGTCCTCGAGGCGGTCCACCGGCACCACCTTGTTCACCAGGCCCATGTCCAGCGCCTCCTGGGCCGAGTACTGGCGGCACAGGTACCAGATCTCGCGAGCCTTCTTCTGTCCCACGATGCGCGCCAGGTAGGAGGAGCCGAAGCCGCCGTCGAAGGAGCCAACGATGGGCCCGGTCTGGCCGAAGACGGCGTTGTCCGCGGCGATGGTGAGGTCGCACACCACGTGGAGCACGTGGCCGCCCCCGATGGCGTACCCGGCCACCAGCGCGATCACGGGCTTGGGCATGGAGCGGATGTAGCGCTGCAGCTCCAGCACGTTGAGGCGGGGGACGCCGCTGGCTCCCACGTACCCGGCCTCGCCCCGAACCCGCTGATCACCCCCGGAGCAGAACGCGTACTTCCCGTCCTGGGCGGGTCCGTTCCCGGTGAGGAGCACCACGCCGATCCCCGGGTCCTCCCCCGCGTCGTGGAAGGCCTCGATCATCTCCAGGAGGGTGTCGGGGCGAAAGGCGTTGCGCACCTCGGGGCGATTGAAGGCGATGCGCGCGACACCCCGGCACTTGTGGTAGGTGACGTCCTGGTAATGCTTCACTTCCTTCCAATCGGGCTTGTCCATGGGCTCGCCTGAGAGGGGATGGAGGGGTCTGGGTGGGCGGGCACGGAGCGCGTGGGTGAGGGCTACCCCAGGGCCGCCCGGACGCTCCCGGCGACCGCGTCGCACAGTTCGCGGCGCCGCCGGTGGACCGCCGCCCGGTCCGTGCGCACGCGCAGGATCCGCGTGCCCCCGGTCGCCAGGGCCCGCGCCAGGGCCTCGCCGGCGCCCGAGGGCGCCACCTCCTCCAGAGGGATCCCGTGCAGGCGCGCAACGTGGCGGAAATCCAGACCATGGGGGGTGGCGAACAGGGGTGTGAACCAGGGCTCCTGGTCCCGCACCGGGAGCATGTGGAAGATCCCGCCGCCGTCGTTGTCCACGAGGACGAACACAACCGCCGCGTCGGGCTCCCGGCTCCACAGGAGGCCGTTCTGGTCGTGGAAGAGCGCCACGTCCCCGAGGACGCACACGGTGGCGCCGGCGGCGGCGGAAGCCACCCCAAAGGCCGAAGACACGATGCCGTCGATACCGCTGGCGCCCCGGTTGGCCAGGACCATCAGGCTCTCGGCCCGGGGCGCCGCGAAGGCATCCAGGTCCCGGATGGGCATGGAGCTCGACACGAAGAGGGCGGACCCGGCCGGCGCCGCGCCGGCCACCGCCGCCAGGATCTCCCCCTCGTACGGTTCTCCTCCCGCCGCGGCCTCCACCGTGGCCCGGGTCACCGCCGCTGCGGCTCCCCAGGCCCAGCTCCACGCCGAGTCCACGCCCCGGGCGGCATTGCCGGCGAGGATACGCAGGGTATCCGCGGCATCGGCATGCACGTAGTCGGTGGCCGCGGCGGCGTGATCCTTCCACCGTCCGCCCCCATCCACCACCACATGGCGCACTCCGGCGTAGTGCTCCATCCACCCCCGAAGAGCTTTTGAGGTAGGACTCGCCCCGACCCTGAGGACGAGGTCGGGCTCGAGACGCTCCCGCACATACGCATCGCGGAGGAAGAGGTCGTACCCGTCCACGACCTGCGCTCCCGCCGGCGGGCGGAAGCGCGCGCCGCTGAGGGGATCGGCCAGAAGGGGGAACCCGGTGGCAGCCGCCAGGCGCACCGCGGCCTCGCCCACCCGCCAGGGCTCGGGGTTGGGCCCGGCCACCAACACCCCGTTCCGGGCCTCTGCGACGAGCGTGCTCAGGCGGGCCAGCTCGGTGGCGGGGGCGCCGCGGCGTGCGGGGCGTGCGTCCACGAAGGGAACGGCGTTGGTGCGCCCCCCGGCGGCCAGCGGGTGCTGCGCCGCGAACGCCACTCCCTCCGCCGACAGGCCAGCGGGCTCCAGGGGCTTGTCGAAGGGGAAGTTCAGGTGGACGGGCCCCGCCGGCGTCTCGGAGGCCAGGAGCACGGCGCGCCCGGCCAGGGTGCGGAGGTGCCGGAGTGAGGGGCCTTCCCGGGTGGCCGGGGCGGCCTCGAAGAACGCCCGCACGAAAGGCCCGTACAGACGCGTTTGATCGATGGCCTGGTTGGCGTCCGAGTCCCGGAGGCGGTGAGGACGGTCGGCGGTGAGGACGAGGAGTGGCGTCTCGGACTGGGACGCCTCCACCACCGCGGGATACGCGTTGGCCGCGGCGGTGCCCGAGGTGGTGACCAGCGCCGCCGGCACGCCGGTGGCCTTCCCCACGCCCAGGGCGAAGAAAGCCGCCGAGCGCTCGTCCAGGTGTACCCGCACCCGGAAGCGCCCGTCGGCGGCGAACGCCAGCACCAGGGGGGTGGAGCGCGACCCGGGGGCAGCCACGATCTGCCGCACGCCCGCGCGGGCCAGCTCGTCCACGAAGGCCCGGGCCCAGAGGGTGGTGGCCTCGGCGCCGCTCACGATGCGCTCCCCACGGGGCGGGACTCCTCCGCCTCGGCCAGCTCCACGCCGGCGGCGGCCAGGGCCTCCAGAACCGGCTTGAACTTCATGGCCGTCTCCTCCCACTCCAGCGAGGGCACCGAGCCCTCCACGATCCCGGCGCCGGCGAAGAGCCTCCACACGCAGTCGTGGAGGACGGCGGAGCGGAGCGCCGGGGCGAACATCCCGTTCCCCTCCCCGTCCATCCACCCCACGGGGCCGGCGTACCAGCCCCGGTGGAAAGGCTCGGCCCCGGCCAGGAACGAGAGCGCGGCGTCGCGGGGGAGGCCACACACGGCGGCGGTGGGGTGGAGGAGACGGACCAGGTCCAACACTCCCGTGCCCGCGGGCACGCTGGCCCGGATCTCCGTCTCCAGGTGCTGGATGCGCGCCAGCGTGAGCACGTGGGGCTGGGGATCGGTGCGGATCTGGTGGGTCACCGTGGCCAGCCGGGCCACCATGTCGTCCAGGGCAATGCGGTGCTCGTGGCGCTCCTTGTCGCTGGCCAGGAGCCGGGCCGCCAGCTCCGCCTGCTCCCGGGGCGTGTCGCCGCAGCGGATGGAGCCGGCCACCGCCGTGGCGTGGAAGACTCCGTCCCGGAGGGTGGCCACGGTCTCCGGGGCCGCACCCACCAAGGCAGCTCCCGCCTCGGGCTGGAAGAAGAACGCGTGCGTCCCCGGGTTCGCCTCCCAGAGACGCATGGCCACCAGAACGAGGTCGGCGTCCACGTCCACGTCCAGCGTCCGCGCCAGGACCACCTTGGACACGGCCCCCACGCGGATGGCGTCCAGGCTCTCCTCCACCGCCCGCTCCCAGGCGCTGCGGTCGGTGACCACCTTGTGGCCGGCGACCCGGCGGAGGGCGGGGAGGGCTCCTTCGGCCAGGGACGCGAGTTCGGCCCGGAGCGCCTCGGCGCTCCGGCGCAGGCGGGCCAGGGCATCGACGGCGTCCTCCCCGCTCACCAGGGCCCGGGCGCGGAGCCACGCATCGCCGGACGCCTCGCCCTCCAGCTCGAAGGCGGGAACCTGGAAGCGGGCAGCAGGGAAGGCCCGCCACACGCCGCAGGGCTCGTGGTCGGAGCGGAAGGCGAAGCCTCCGAAGCAGAGCACCCGGGGCGCCCGGGGTGCGCCGGCGGGGAGCACCGGGTCGCGAACCAGCGCCCGCACCCAGGACGCGGCGTCGTCGAACCGGTCCCCGGACACGCCGGCACTGAACTCGGCGGCCACGCCGCGGTGGGCCACCCACCGCTCCCCTCTTGCCCAGAAGCCCCGGGCGTCCTCCGGTGCCGAGCGCAAGAACGGCTCGGGGCGGAGGTCGGGGGCGGGAATCGTGACCGTCGCGAGGCGTCGGCCGCCGGGCGAAGGCGTCAAGGCTGGCTCCGGATGGGGTTCGGCGCCTTCTCCGGGGGAGCCGGAGGGGCGCCGGGGGAATATGGGGCGCGGGGGCGGCGGGATGAAGGAGCCGGCTCCGGAGAACACCAGCCCCGCGCGGCCTCAGGCCCCGCCGCCGTCGCTGGGAAGGGCGAGCACCTTGACCCCCAGCTCGTCGTCGAAAACTCGCGCATCGTAGTCGACGTAGAACTCCAGGGGCACCCCGATCTCGTCGTGCCACCGCACGGTGAACTCGTAGGGGTCCCGGTCCACCGCCTCATCCAGCATGTCGAAGAGCCCGTCCACGCTGGGGAAGAGGCTCTGGAACTCCGAGGCTACGGGGGCCCCCGAGGAGGTGTAGGTCCGTTCGACGATCTGGGTACCCTGCACCCGGATCCGGACGGGCCCCTGGGCACCTTCGGCGCAGAAGCAGATGCGCTGCATCTCGTACACGTACGAGGAAGGCCTGTGGGCTTCCCAGCGTGCGCGATGGAGAGCGATCTCGTCGTGGAAGCGGTCCTGGGTCGGACCCATGTCCGCGCAGGCTGGACCGAGGAGGGTCAGGAGGACCAGGAGGGTCGTGGCGGCAGCGTGGCGTGGCGTCATGTCGCGCTGCTACCCCGGACCGGGCGAAGGGAGCCAGGGGGCCCGGCCTCGGAGGCGCAGGTCTCGGGCCAGGGGTGACGCCGGCCCCGAGACGCTTTCGCGCCACCCCCCGCCACCGCATCTTGGCAGATAGCGCACCGGTCCGCCCGCACCCCCGAGAGGAAGCGATGAGCAACGCCGACGCCCCCTTCTCCCCTGGCTCCCTCCCTCCCACTCTCTCCTGGCCCCCTCCCGGGCTCGAAGCCCTGCAGGGACGTCTCTGGTGGCTCATCGGCCTGGGCTGGGTGGGGAGCGTGATCCTGGTCGTGCCCCTCCTGTGGGAGCTGGCCGTGGAGAAGCCCTTCTGGAGCCTGGGGCCCCTCGAGGGGAACTGGGAGGTGGGGATGGCCATCGCCGCCCTCGGCGCCCTCGTCCTCGTGGTCGCCTTCTGGGGCTTCTTCCGGCTCATGCGCCAGGGCGCCCAGGCCGCCGAAGCGGGCTTCGGGACCTTCACCATCGTCGAGGTGATGAGCGACCTGGGGCGGGACATGGGCTTCCTCATCCAGGGGAAGCGGTGGTTCGCGTACCTGGGGGACGATGAGCGACGCTCGGTGGTGCTGGCGCGGCTCCGCTGCGCCGGGTTCCTCCTCGCCGCGGGGCTTTGGCTGGCCGTGGGCTTCGGCCTCTCCGTGCTCCTTGCGGCCCGGGGGTTCCTCACACCGTCCGGCGTCCTTCTCATGACCCTGGGGCCCGTGGCGCTCCTGCTCCTTTTCGGCTTCGCCACCGCGGGGATGCAGCAGGGCAAGCTCAGGGCCGCGCGCAGGGCGTGGCTCCGCGAGGAGGGAGCGGAGTGGATCGCCTCCGAGGGCGGCCAGTGGGCCGCGCGCCTCGAGGCCGCCGGCGACTCGGTGGCCCTGGGCTCCGGCCCGAAGGGCGAGGCAGCCAAGTTCCGCTTCGGTGCCGCAGCGGTGGTGATCCTGTTCGTGGCGTCCCTACTCCCCACCGCCACCGTCGCCGTGACCGCGGCCATCGGACCCATCCTGGCGGAGATCGCCGTGCCCACGTTCCTCTCCGTCCAGGAGATGGCGGGCGCCACGGAGCCTCTCCGCCGCTTCCGGCTCCCCACCGACGGGAGCGTGCCACCCGCCGCGGCGGGGGAGGCACTCCAGAACATCGCGTTCGTGGGAGAGGGCACCCCCGAGCCGTGGGAGCAGGCACCCAAGCAGAAGTACGCGGAGGGGTGGTTCCCCAACCCCGAGACCTTCCCGGACCCCTTCAGCGAGACGGTGGCGCGGGATCTCATGGCCCGTGCGCTGGACGAGTTCGCCCCGGAGGAGCAGGCGGCGCTGCGGCAGGCAGCGGTCCACCCGGCCCACGAGGAGTTCCGCCGCCTGGCCCGGGCCCAGTTCGTGGACGTGGTGAGCGGACGGTGGACCCTCCCCTTCCCGGACACCATGACGTTCCAGGGGCTCCCGTGGGCCCGCTTCTCTGCGCTGCGCACGGCGGGGCTGGCCCAGGTGGCCAAGGCCGCCGTGGAGTTGGACGGCGGGGACCGGGCGGCGGCGGAGACCACGCTCTCCGAGCTCCTCTCCACCGGATTCCTGCTGATGGACCAGGGCCCG
>Ga0315541_1002362_pt1 | contig 15868 bp, 13 predicted proteins | sample SalMarSW160190MG_FD_203095 | JGI IMG/M metagenome (GOLD analysis project Ga0315541, IMG submission 203095) | Salt marsh sediment microbial communities from the Plum Island Ecosystem LTER, Massachusetts, United States - Salt Marsh Sediment SW1601-190 ...
CCAGCGCGAACTCGGCCGACCCGTCCCGCCTCCAGTACCTCCGCAGGTTCAGGCTCCCGTCCAGGAACTGGCGGTTGAACTTGTAGCTCAGGGAGCTGGTGACGGAGATGAAGTTGTCGCTGAACCAGTCCAGGGCCAGGATGGCGTCCGAGTAGTCGCTCATGGCCCAGTAGAACCCGAGGTTGCTGAGCCGGCGGCGGTACCCGGTGGAGTTGCGCACGATGTCGTTCACGCTGAAGCGGGGCGTGAGCAGGCCGCTGGCGCGGCCCCGGGACAGGCTCTGGGCGATGAACGGGAGCCACGCCACCGGGACGTCGGCGAAGTAGAGGCGCACCGGCGCCGCCACCAGGACGCTCCGCCCCACGATCTTGATGTGGTCGGCGGCGAAGTGGTAGTGGGGCACCTCCTCGTCGCACGACGTGAAGATGGCGTGGGACATGAACGATGAGTCGGCCGACGCCAGGGGCATGTCTCCGTGGATGATCCACTTGGCGCCGCCCTGTTCGTACGTGGTCCTGGCGTTGAACGCCGAGCCGTGCCCGCCCTCCAGGTCGTAGATCAGCCCGGTGGTCTGCGTGGGGTTCCCGTCCGCGGGCGTAAAGGTGGTGGCGCCCTCGGTGCGCACCCGCCCCGTGGACTCGTTGAAGGTGATGGACGAGTCCGCCTCCACGTGCATCCCCTCCCGGTTCACCCGGGCCTTGCTCCCCTCCATGGACTGGAGGACGAGGACGCGGTCCCCGGCTTCGAAATCCGCGCGCCCTCCCTCGTACTCGGTGACCGCGTACCCCCGCATGCCCAGGAGCTCGGCGAGCGCCGGGTCCGGCCCGGCGGCGGCCCCCCGGTTCCCCGAGGCCTCCTCCTTGGCCAGCGAGTCCTGCACGAAGAGGAGGCTGTCGGCGCCGGGCGCCCTCGCCAGGCGCTTGAGCCGCTCCAGGATGCGCGCCCGCGCCGAGTCGGCCTGGGCCAGGCGCGCCGAGTCGGCGCGCTGCTGGGGCGTGAGCTGCTGCGGCCGCCGCTCCTGGGCCGCGAGCGCCCCGGGCGCCACGAGCAGGCAGAAGGCGGCCGTCAGCCACCGCCGAGCGGGGTGGAGCTTCGTCATTCCGCCTCCACCGTCCCTTCGGGGGAGCTCGCGCCCGCCCGCGGGCGCTCCTTCTCCCGGCTTTCGCTCTCCCGGCTCTCCCGCTCCTGGCGCTCGCGCTGGCGGCGGGCGATCCCCGTCGACAGCACGATGGACAGCTCGTAGAGGAAGAGCAGGGGCACCATCATCATCAGCGTGAGCGTGATGACGTCCCCCGGCGTCATGAGGCTGGCCACGACGGCCAGGCCCACGATGGCGTGGCGCCGCTTGGCGCGCAGGAACTCGGGCGTCACCAGTCCCATGGCGGTGAGCACCATGATCACCACCGGCAGCTCGAACACCACGCCGAAGGCGAGCAGCAGCTTGGTGACGAAGGCGATGGTCTTCCCGACCTCCAACTGCTCCTGCAGCGACGGGCCCTCGAAGGCCTTGAAGAACTGGAGGGTGACCGGGAGCGCCGCGAAGTACGCCATGGCCACACCGGCCAGGAAGAGCAGGAGCCCAAGGTAGAGGGCCGGGACGATGGCCCGCTTCTCGCCCTTCTCCAGCGCAGGCGAGAGGAACGCCCAAACCTGGTAGGCCACCACCGGGAACGCGAGGATGATCCCCACCAGGACGGCGAGCTTCAGCGTGATGAAGAACGGGTCCGCCGGGGACAGGTAGATCAGGCGGAAGTCGGCCTCGCCCCGCGCCGAACGCACCGGCTCCACCAAGACCTCGAGGACGTGGAAGTAGTAGACCAGCGCGAAGCCGATGGCCGTGCCCACGGCGACGGCGGCGAGGGACCAGAAGATGCGCCAGCGCAGCTCCTCAAGGTGGTCGAGGAACGGCATCTCTCCGCGCGGGTCGCGGTGGCGGGTCACGTGCGGGGCTCCTGGCTCGTCTGGACAGGCGAGGCGGCGGTCAGAAGGGGAACTCCTCCTGGATGCGCCGGAGGGCCTCCCGCTCCTGGCGCTCCGTCATCTCGTCCACGAACTCCTGGAACTCGCCCGCGTCCTGGAAGTTCCGGTACACCGACGCGAAGCGCACATAGGCCACCCGGTCGAGCTGGCGCAGGCGCTCCATGACCAGCTCACCCAGCTTCACGCTGGGGACCTCCAGGCCCGCGTAGCGCGACACCGCGTCCTCGATCTCGTCCACCAGCCCCTCCATGGCCGACGCCGACACAGGACGCTTGGCACAGGCGGTGCGCACCGAGTTGAGGAGCTTGCCGCGGTCGAAGTCCTCCACGTTCCCCGACCGCTTCAGCACCTGGATCGGGCGCTCCTCCACGTACTCGTAGGTGGTGAAGCGCGCCCCGCACACGGCGCACTCGCGGCGCCGGCGCACGGCGCGCCCACCGCGGCTCGCCCGGGTGTCCACCACCCGGTTGTCCTTGGCGTCGCACTCGGGACAGCGCACGGCGCTTCCCTACCGGATCTCGCGAAGCTTGTCCCGGGCCAACGTGGCCACGCCCGAGCCCGGGTAGGTGTTGATCACCCGCTCCAGCGTGGCCCGGGCGTCGGCGTTGCTCCCCAGCTCGATCTGGAGGAGCGCCGACCGGTACATGGCGTCGGGGACCTTGGACGCCGTGGGGAAGAGCTCGGTGATCTGCTGGAAGGCGTCCAGGGCGTCTTCGATGCGGTCCTCCTGCACCAGGATGTCCGCCAGGTAGAAGTGGGCGTCCGGCGCCAGCCTGTGGCTGGGGAACGCCTGCAGGAACTGCTGGAAGGCCGTGCGGGCGGTGGTCAGGGAGCCCCGGTTGAACTGGGCCACCGCAGCGTTGTAGATGCTCTCGGCGTCGCTGGAACGGGCCGAGACGTCCTGCACGCCGGCGGGCGGGACGCCCTCGGCGACGGGCTGGCCCGATTGGACGCGGCGCAGGTTGGCCAGCTGGTCGCGCACGCCCGAGATCCCGCGCTGGTTCTCGCCGGCGAGGGCCTCCAGGCGGGTGAGGCTCCCGTTCATGGCCGCCAGGTGCCGGGCGATGTCGCCGCGGAAATCGAAGAGCTGGAGCGACGCCTCACGGAGCGTGTCCTGGGTGGACACGGTCTGGCGGCGCAGCTCGGCGAAGAGCGAGTCCTGACGCGCGGCCATCGCCTGGATCTCCAGGCGGAGGTTGCGCAGGTCACCCTTCGTGGCGCATCCGCTCACGGACACGGCGGCGGCCACCGTGAACAGAAGGCGGATGGCCGCGGAGTGCTTGGGCATCGTCATCACCGCCCTCGGCGCGCCTCCCCCGCGGTCGGCGAGGGAGGCGGCACCGCTGCGTTCACCGTGGGTCAGCTGGGCGGGTTGATGGCGTTGGCGCCCGCCGTGAGGTCGAACTGGGCCCGCCGGTTCCTCGCCCAGGCCGACTCGTCGGACCGGTTCTCCAGGGGGCGCTCCTCACCGTACGAGATGATGGAGAAGCGGTCGCCGGCGAGGCCGAAGCCCGCGAGGAACTGGCGCACCGACTCGGCCCGGCGGTTGCCCAGGGCCAGGTTGTACTCCGTGGAGCCGCGCTCGTCGGCGTGCCCCTCGATGCGGAGCTGCACCTGCGGGCTCGCGCGGAGCACGTCGGCCTTGCGGCGGAGCACCGCGGCGGCGTCGTCGCGGATGTCCGACTTGTCGTAATCGAAGAAGACCATCTCCTCCAGGGTGGCGCGGGCGGCGGTGACCGCACGCTCCCGCGCGGCACGGGCCTCGGCTTCGGCACGCTCGCGAGCGGCCGCCTCGGCGGCGGCGCGGGCGGCGGCGATGGAGTCGGCCCGGCGGCGCGCCAACTCCTCCTCGGAGGGGCCGGTGGGAGCCGGAGGCGGCGGCGCTTCCTTCTTGCAGGCGGCGACCAACAGGGTGGCCGCTATGACGGGTGCGACGAAGCGTCGGAGGATCATGCGTTCTCCAGGGATGATGAAACGCTGAGGCGCGTGGGCCCGTGGCCCCACGCGATGAACACGAAGGTAACGTTTGTGCAGTGGGGGAAGCACCCCCACCTAATACTGCATATCGCGTTGCGGCGCAACGCCGAACCCCAACGGACGGGGCCCCCGGGAGGTCTTCTCGGATCAGCCGGGAGGCCGGAGCGCCGGTGACCAGGAGGGTACCGTGACCCGCCTCCCGCCCAGGAGGGTCCGGAGCTTGCCCGTGGCCACGTCCACCACGAAGAGCCCGTACCCCCACCGGCGCTCCCCCACGAACACCAGGTGGCGCCCGTCGGGAGCCCAGCTCGGGTCCTCGTTGTTCCCTTCCCAGGTGAGCTGGCGCAGGCGCCGCCCCCCGTCACGAAGGTCCGCCACCAGGATGTGGTAGGTGCCGCGGCGGATGGCGCCGTGGAAGGCGACCAGGTCGCCCACAGGAGACCACTCGGGGGCGGAGTAGTATCCCCCCCGACCGTACTCGTAGGGGGAGAGGGTCTCGGCGTCCCCGCCCTGGGCCGGCATCAACATGATCTGCGGGACGGTGGTTCCGAAGCGGTTGGTGTTGAAGACCATCCATCGCCCGTCGGGGGAATACGACGGGGACAGGTCGTCCCAGCGCGGCCCTCCCGACAGGTGGGCCAGGCAGCAGTCCCGCTCCCAGTTGTACGTGAAGAGCCCGGAGCGCGTGCCCCCGGAAACCACGAAGGCCAGCGTCTGTCCGTCGGGAGCGTATTCCGGGGTGATGTAACCGCCGTCCCGGACCGCGGGGAGCGCCCGTTCCCGGCGGGTCGCCAGGTCCAGCTCGTAGATGCGCTGCTCCCCGTTCTTGTACGACGTGAACGCGATCTTCTCTCCGGAGGGGTGCCAGGAGGGAGAGATGGTGATCGAGTTGTAGCTCGTGACCCGCCGGAGGTTCTCGCCGTCGGAGTCGATGAGGTAGATCTCCTTGTTCCCCAGCTCCGTGGTGAGGGAGAAGGCGATGCGGCTGGCCGCCATCCCCGGCTCGCCGGTGGCCCACTGCACCACCTGGTCCGAGGCCCGGTGCACCGCCATGCGGAACTCGTCGTCGGAGGGCCTGGGGATGCGGAAGCGTCCCTGGTCCTTCACGCGCCCGTAGACCACGTCGTGGAGAGCGAGGACCAGCACGAGACCGTCTCCCGCCCCCTCCACCTGTCCGGTGAGGAGCCACACCGCACCCAGGCGATCCCAGAGCGCGTAGTCGATCCCTTCGCCGAGGAGGGCGGCGGGAAGGGAGTCCATGACCTGGAAGCGGTCCGAGTTGCGGAGGTCGCGCCCCATGATGGCCTCCACCTGGGGGGCCACCGCCTCGCCGCCGAAGCGCCCGGAGAAGGGCTTCACCGCCAGGCCCGCAGCGTAGGCGGCCTCGTAGACCATCCCCAGGGACACGCCGGGAATGGAGTCGCGCTCCTGCGCCACGGCGCTCCCGTGCCCGATCACCGTCCACGCCGCGGCCAGGAGGAAGCTCCCCACCACGCCGCCCATCCGCTTCCTCGATGCGCTCATCGCTTCGCCGCCGTCTCGCCAGGTTCGTTGGATGCAGGATCGGGCACGTTCTCCCGGATCCGCCCCTGTGGGCTGAACCGGAACTGCACCGGGAGCACGTCCCACGGGAGGTCGTCGGGAAGGCTCCCGAGGCGCCCCTGCCCCGCGCACTCCACCGCGCCCATGGCCTCGATGTCGAAGGCCGGGTTGCCCGACCCGGTCAGAACCTTCAGGTCCGAAATCTCCCCGTCGCGGTGGATCACGAAGTACACCATCGTCTCCCAGCTCCCCTGCCCCTGCCAGCGGAAGCAGCGGACGATCTGCCGGATGATGTTGTTGTAGTACTCGGGGTAGTCCCTTCGAACACCTTCCAGCCTCACGTTGATCCCTTCCCCGCCCTCGGCGCCCGTGGGCGACGCGGGCGCGGTGGAAGTCCCGGGCTTGCTCTCCTCCCCGGGCTCGGCCAGGGGATTGATCGGCTTCGCCTGCTCCGGCGGCTTGGGCTTCGGCTTCTCCTCGGTCACCGGCGCGGGCCGCTCCTCCTCCTGGACCGGCTCCGGGTCGGGGCGGTCTACCACCAGCTCCTCCTGGGAGGGGATATCCTCGGCACCCTGCACCAGGGGAGGCGGGGACACGATCTCGATGTGGTAGGACACGAAGTCCAGGGGCGGCGCCGCCGAGGGCGAGCTCCCCAGCACCAGCGCCAGGAGTCCCACGTGCACGCCCAGGGAGGCGCCGAAGGACGTGCGGTCGAAGGGGCCGGATCGTCGCATGCCGTGCTCCGCCGCCTCAGCGCCCGCCGTACGGCTCGCCCACCAGCGACCACGTCTTCTCGCTCCGCGCCAGCGTGGCGATGACCTTGAGCACGGGCCCGTAGGACGCCAACGAGTCGGCCCTCAGGTAGACGTGCTCCACGTTCCTCGCCAACTGGCCGAAGCTGCTCTCGAACTCCTCCACCGTGGTGGGTGTGTTCTCGATGTACACCTGCCCCTCGCGGGTCACGGTGACGAAGAACGGGTTGTCCCGGGCGGTGAGGGGCTGGACGTCGGCCCTGGGGATGGCCACCTCGATCCCCCCCTGGAGGGCCGGGGCGGTGATGATGAAGATCACGAGCAGGGTGAACGCCACGTCCACCAGGCTGGTGACGTTGATGTCGACGGAGTGCGGCAGCTCCCGCCCGTTGCCGTGCTTCCGCCCGAGGCGGCTCACAGCTTGCCTTCCCGGGCCAGCGTGCCGATGAACTCGGCGGAGAAGCCCTCCAGCTCGCCGGCCACGAGGTTCAGGCGGCCCACGAAGTAGTTGTACGCCAGCACCGCGGGGATGGCCACGAAGAGCCCCGCCACGGTGGTGATGAGGGCCTCGGCGATCCCCGGAGCCACGGCGCTGATGTTCGTGGATCCCGCGGCCATGATCCCGAAGAACGTGTTCATGATGCCGATGACCGTGCCCAGGAGCCCCAGGAGCGGTGACACGGTCCCGATCACCGCGAGCCACGTGAGGCCCTGCGCCAGATCGTCCCGCTCCTCCGACTCGCTCTTCTCCAGCACCAGGCGGAGCGCCTCGAGCTGCGTCAGGGAGAGCCCCGGGCTGGGGGGCGCGCCCTGGCGGAGGGCGCCGGGGCGGAGCTCGCTGAAGAAGTTCACGCCCTGGCGGAACACGCGGCCGTAGGGGGACTCGGAGAGGGAGAGGATGGCCTTGTAGGCGTCCTCGAGGCGCTGGGCACGCTCCATCTGGGCCAGGAACTCGTCGCCCAGGCGGCGCACGGCCCGGAACTGCCTCCACTTGTAGAAGATGAGCCACCACGAGGCGACGGAGAACACCAGGAGGGTGAAGAGGACCACCATGGTGGGGAGCGTGCCCCCGAGGAGCAGATCGACGGCCGACCGGGGCGGAGCGGCCTGGAGCAGGAACGCGAAGGACGCCAGGGTCATGCCAGGGCCTCTCCCCTCTGTGCGGCGATGTGCTCGTAGGTCTGACGGAGCCCGGCCTCCAGGCTGAAGGCGGGGCTCCACCCCCGTGCCCGGATCCGGGCGGTGTCCAGCGTGCTGTGCTGCAACTCGCCGGGACGGGCCGCCCGGATCTCCCTACCCGTGTGACGGCCCGCCACCCGCTCCAGCGCGTCCGCCAGGGCATTCACGCTGGTGCCCGCCCCCGTGCCCACGTTGAAGGCGAAGGAGTCGAGACCTTCGTCCCCGCCGACCTCGAGGTCCGAGACCAGCATGTTCGCCGACACGATGTCGCGGACGAACACGTAGTCCCGGGTCTGCTCGCCGTCGCCGTAGATGGTCAGGGGCTCTCCGCCGAGGAGCCGGTTGCAGAAGATCGCTACTACACCCGCCTCGCCATGGGGGTCCTGGCGCGGGCCGAAGACGTTGGAGTAGCGCAGCGCCACGTACTCCAGGCCCCGGACGCGGTGGTAGTAGTGCAGGTAGTACTCGCCAGTGAGCTTCGTGACGCCGTACGGCGACAACGGGAGCTTGGGCGCCGCCTCCGGTGTGGGAATGAGCTCGGGCTCTCCGTACACCACCCCTCCGCTGCTCACGAGCACCACCCTTCTCGTCCCGACCTCGACCGCTGCCTCGGCGATGTTCAGGAGTCCGAGGATGTTGATCCCCGCATCCCTGGCCGGGTCCGCCACCGACACGCGGACGTCGATCTGAGCGGCGTGGTGGTTCACCAGGTCGGGGCGGACCTCCCGGAAGAAATCCCTGAGGAGAGGATCGCGCACGTCCATCTCCACGAAGTGGGTGCCGTCCGGGACGTTGGACCTCTTCCCGGAGGAGAGGTCGTCCACCACCCAGACCTCGTCCCCCCGCGACAGGTAGGCCTCGGCCACGTGGCTGGCGATGAAGCCTGCGCCCCCGGTGACCACCACCCTGCGGCCCACTCCGATCATCTCGTTCCTCGCGTCCTCGGTGTCCATGCGTGAGCATCCCCCGCCGCCGCGCCCGAGGACGCGGCGGCGGGGGATGCGGATGGCTTCGAACTCGGGGAGGGGAGGGCGCCGGTCACGTCCCCCTCTCCACGCTACCGCATCTTGCGGGCGAGGCGGACCACCAGCCCCTGGCGGAACACCGCGTCGTCCATGGAGAGGATGCGGGCCGTGGCCACGTTGGCGGTGACGCCCACCACCTGGATCCGCCCCTCCACCACATCCGCGCCGGCCGGCCGGTTGACGTACTCGAACTCGTCACCGATGCCGACGCCGTCGTCGGTGCCCTGGTCCAGGAACGCCATGGCCCCCACGTCCTGGAGCTCCGCCATGTTGGCGAAGCCCATGATCATCGCCTCGGCCCCGGCGGCCACATCCTCGGCGTACTGGCCCGAGCGGAGCCCGTACGCCGGCACCGGCGCCAGGCGGTCGCCGAGCATGATGCGGTCGTACTCGCGGGTCACCACGGCCACCGCCTCCCGGCCCGCGACCTCGCTCACCGTCACCACCCCCGTGGGGGTCGCCACCTGCCCCACGCTCTCGATGGTCTTGGTCATGCGGAAGGTGAGGAGTTCGGTGCCGATGGCCGGCACCTCCCCGTCGAAGACCAGGTGGACCCGGTCCCATCCCCGCGCCGTCACGGACAGGGTGGCACCGCCGGCGAAGTCCTCCAGCCTGCCCAGACTCGCCGGCTCGTGGCCCAGGGGCACGAGCCAGGGGGCCGAGTAGACCACGTCGCGGCCCACCGCCACGTACCCCGCCTGGGCGCTGGTGACCGCGTCGGCGCGGGTGCGCGACGTGTCGGCGTAGAAGACCGTGCGTTCACCGCGGACGTGGCCGCCCGGGCCCGCGGGCTCGGCCGCGCCCTCCACGGTGACGTCGGCGACCTGCGCGCTTCTGTCAGGGATGGTGAGCACCCAACCGGGGAAGATCAGGTTGGGGTCCGCCACCTGGGCCTTGTTCGCGTCCCAGATGCGCCGCCACGCGAAGGGGTCCTGGTAGTAGCGCTGCGCCAGGTCCCACAGGGTGTCGCCTGCCACGACCGTGTGGGTGGCCACCTGCTGGAGCGCAGCGAAACCGGAGAGAATCAGAACGGAGAGCAGAGCCGCGGCGGACCGAACCATGCGGGCTCCTTCGGCAAGTGGTACATGGCTTTTCACCCGACGGACATGATCCGAAGATACCCGCTGGCACCGGCTCCGGTCAACGCGTTTTTTTTGGAATTGGCAACAAATGTTTACCGTGCCGAGGGCGCTGGGGCCTCAACCCGGCGGCCTGGTGGACCCAGCAGGTGCGCCACCGACACGCGCAGGGCCCCGGCGGACCATCCCCCGTCGCCCCGCTCCCACGCTCCCTCACCCCGCAGCTCCAGCCCTCGGCTCCACCGCATCCTACCCCTGGCTCGGACCCACGTGGCCCAGCCGGGCCGAGTGTCCTCGAGGAGGTTCCAGCGGTCCCGGCGCAGGCGCCCGCCCGCCACCTCCAGGTGGAGGCGCAGCGAGGGGTCGAAAGCCGTGACACCGACCAGGTGCTGCAGGCCGTACCCGCCCAGCGGATGGCCGAGGAGCTCGTCCTCGACCCGCCATCCGCTCTGGAAGCGGGCGTGGTTGTACCAGAACGCAGGGAGCGTGTCGCACCAGGCGCACCAGCGCGCCGGATCGCCGAATGCGGCATACTCGTACCGGAAGGAGACAGGGGTGCGGGTCCGCGGCGCCACCAGGACGCCGGCCAGGACCGCCCCGTCCCCCCACGACCGGTCCTTGTCCTCCAGCGCCACCTCCCCGTAGGCCAAGACGGGGAGCCCGGCCCGGGCGAGGGAAGCTCGGACGTCCAGCGCGTTCACCTGATCGTCGAAGCCGGTGACCCGTCCCAGCAGGATCCCCAGGACGTCACCGGGCTCCATGGACCCGGAATCCGGGCCGTACGACCTCGGATCCCACGGGACCGAGCCCCCGGGGAAGTGCCCGCCCATGAGCGCGGCCCTGCTCACCCCCACCTCGATCCACGGGGCGGGGTGGACGGCCACGCGCAGGAGCGCGAACCAGGGATCCTCCACGGCCTCGTACCGCCCCATTGGGAAGACGCCGGCGCTGAGGGCCACGGGCCCGATCAGGGGTGCGGAGAACGGCTCCGCGGTGGTAAGGAGGAGACCGTCGAGAGGGACCAGGGAGGAGAGCACCATCCCCCCCGACGCGCCCCCGCCGAGCTGGACGCGCTCGCGCCCCCCATGGAGGGCGAAGCGTCCCAGGCGCACCCCCACCCCGGCGCGGACGAGCACATGGGCACCCCGTCCGGGACCGGCCTCCGCCGCCACGTGGGCGAAGAGCCTCTCACCACCGACGCGCGCCGCCGCGCCGGCCCAGACGCCGTCCCGGCCCCCAGGCCAGTCCCGGCCCGACGACACGCCCGCCTCCGCCGCGCCGGCGAAGTTCAGTGCGCCCGGGCCCGCCGCCTCCCATCGAAGGGTGCGGAGCGCCTCTCCGGCCCAGGGCGTCGAGCGCGCGCCTTCCGCCGCAGCCAAGACGCGGTCCACGCGGGTGCCTTCCAGGGGCCCCGCCGACGAGGCGCCCACCGCCGTGAGCCCCTGCGCCTCCAGCATCTCCAACACGGCCCGGGACCAGTGGTCCGCCGGGAGGAGGGCTCCCCCGGTCTGCTGGGCGGCAGCGCCCCCGGGAGACGCGGCACCCCACACAGCCAGGAGGACGACCGCAGCCCCGGTGAGGCGCACCCGCGCGGCCAGGCGCCGGAGCGCCGGCACCCCCAGGACCAACGCCAGGACTCCGTACACGGCCAGCCACCCCAGAGCCGCCGCGGCGAGCACGGCCAAGCGCCTCCCGGTGCCGACGGAGAGGGGCTCGGGGAGGCGGAGCGCCACAGCCAGGTGGAGGGCGACTGCCACCGCGGTGGAGACCAGCGTGCCTCGGACACCGGGCCCTGCCATCCCCTTCAGCGCCTGGAGGGGGCGGAGGCGCCACTCCTGCGGGGAGAACCCCACCAGGAGGGCCAGGACCAGAACGTTCATGGCCACCTGCGCCCCCACCAGCCCCACGTAGGAGAACGCCATCACGGCGGGGACCAGGACGGCGGCGCGGACCAGGTGGCCGGCGATCTGGACGCGGTTCACGAGCTCGCTCCGCCCCGATGCGAACGCCGCGGAGAAGAGGAGTTGGACAACCCCCTGCACCAGGAAGGCCACGGCGAAGAGCTGCAGCGACACGGCGGAGGGCCCCAGCATGCCGTCGGCCAGGAAGCGGCCGCGGCCGAACAGGAGAGCCACGGACCAGGGAGCGGTGACCGCCACGAAGGCCGCCAGGGGAAGCGTCGCCGCCGAGAGCGTGCCCAGGCTCTCCCGGAGCTGCTCGCCGACCCGCGCCGCCGGGCTGTCCTGCCCCACCACCCCACTCCCCTGGGCAGAGGCCGCAGCGGCGAAACGGGGGAGGCTCACGGTCTGCGCCGAGTCGTTCACCGCACCGTGAAGGAGATCGTGGACCATGCGCCCGTAGAGCACCGCAGAGAAGAGCCCCACGGGGAGGAGGGACGCAGCGATCCGGAACGCCCACTCCCCGACGAAGGTGGCGGCGTTGCTACCCCCGAAGCTGATCCACCGGCGCCCGATCCCCCGGAGCTCCACATCGGCCCGCCGGGCCCCCTCGGCGGAGGGCACGGGACCGCCCGGCCGCAGCAACGACGCCATCGCCACCAGCGCCACCAATCCCCCGGCCACGCCCCCGGCCAACCCCGCCCACCCCACCCCGACCATGCCGAAGCGGTCGGCCATCCATGCCAGGAGCGCGAGCGACACGACGGCGGGCCCCAGCTTCTGCGCCGTCACGGTCACGCCGAAGCGGTGGGCAGCCTCCAGCGCCACAAGCCCTCCCGTGCTCACGGCGAGGAAGGCCAGCGCCGGCGTGCGGATGCGCACCAGCGCCACCGTCAGGTCGCGCTGGCTCCCGTGGTACCCAGGAGCCAGGGCGTCCACCAGGACGGGCGCGCCCAGCACGAGGAGCGCGGACAGCGCCCCCGTGCCAGCGCCGAGCCATAAGAGCAGGCGCCGCTCCAGGCGCGCCGCCGACGCAGGCTCCGACGCCTGCAGGCGCCGGTACACCGGGAGCGCCAGCGACTTCACGTTCGAGAGCATCAGGAACTTCCCGAGGAACGCGTAGATGCTCAGGCTCATGAACCAGGCGTCGGTCTCGGCTCCCGCCCCGAAGTGGTACGACAGGAGGGCCTGGAAGAGGAGGCCGAACACGGCGGCCAGCACCGTGCCGCCTCCCAGGAGGGCGACGGAGCGCAGTCGCCCGGGAGAAGCGCTCACGCGCCCGCTTGGGGCGGGGCTGCCTCCACCAGGGTCACGGCGGGGCGCTGCGCCAGCCAGCTCTCGGCGGGGAGCACGTCGAGGTGGGCCACCTCGGCGGTGAGGCCCGCGCGCAGCACGGCGGTCACCAGCCCCCGGAGCTCCGCGTCGGCCATGTACGGGAAGCAGAAGATGACGTGCTCGGCGTCGTAGAGCCTCGCCAATGCCGGCAGGCGCGCCGCGGGGCCAAGGACGCGGACCCCGCCCACCATGCTCCGGTGGGCTGTGGGATCGTCGTCGGCGAACCCGATGACGTGGTAGCACGGCCCGTTGCCGTCGCGCAGGTGGCGGAATACCGTCGCCACGCCGTCGGCGGAGCCGGCGATGATGGTGCGCCGGCCGTGGCGGGATCCCCACTCACGGGAGGTCACCTCGCCCAGCGCCCGCACGCCCATGCGGGTGAGGCCGAAGAAAAGGAGCGCCAGGAGCCCCTCCATGATCACCACCGTTCGCGGGAACGACGGCAGCCGCAGCACGAAGAGGAGCGCCGTGAAAAGGAGGGAGCCCAGGACCACCGTCCCCACCAGACGCACGCCGTCGGAGGCCATTCCCAGGCGCCACTGGGTCTCGTACACACCGAAGAAGAGCCCCAACCCCACCCGGAACACCAGGACGTACGGGAGGACGGCGGCCAGGTTCTGCAGCTGGTCCCCGGGGACAGCGCCGTCGAAGCGCAGGTAGAACGCCAGGTACATGGCCGCGAACACGAGCACGACGTCGCCGGCCACCGCCACCACGCGGATCACCCATCGGTACCAGGCCGACTCCTCCCAGCCCGGCTTCTCCTTGGCGACCTGGAACCGCCGCTCGAAGTCCTGGGTGCGCCCCTCGTAGAGGAAGACGCCCAGGTACATCAGGAGGATGAGGAAGAGCGATGCGCCCACCGCGTACGCCAGCGGCGTGGACGTCACCACCATGACCCCCACCATCCCCGAGGCCGCCGACAGCACGTACACGGCCAGGAGGGTACGCCCGCGGCTCATGCCGTGGGCCAGGAGCCGGTAGTTGATGTGGTCGGCCTTGCCCCGGGAGAGGGGTATCCCGGAGAGCTTGCGGGTCACGGTAACGAACGTGGTGTTGAAGATCGGCACCGCAAGGAGCAGCGTAGGCGCCAGGATGGTGAACGCCAGCTGGGTCAGCCCGGCCCAGCTCTCCCCGATGGCCAGGCCGGCCAGCAGGAACCCGAGGAACATGGAGCCGGCATCGCCCATGAAGATGCGGGCCGGCGGGAGGTTGGCTGGGAGGAACCCCAGGACCGCGGCCGCCACGATCCACGACACCAGGGCGGTCTCGGGCCGCCCTGTCGCCCAGGCGAAGAGCCCGACGAAGATGGCCGCCACGGCGGACACGCCGGGGAGCATCCCGTCCATGTTGTCGATGAGGTTGAAGGCGTTGCACACGCCCACGAACCAGAGCATGGTCACCGGGACCGCCACCCACTCCAGTCCAGGACCCAGAGGGAACGTGACACCGCCGATGACCATGCCCGCTGCGGCGCCGAACTGGACGAGGAGCTTGGTCCGCGGATCCAGCAGGCGGACGTCGTCCCACACGCCGGCGGCGAAGAGCACGGAGGCTCCTAGGAGCGGGAGTCCGACCCTACCCAACTGGTGCCCGGTGGCGATGAGCGCCACCAGCACGACGCCCAGCGTGAGCCAGATGGCGATCCCCCCACCCACCGGGACGGGATGGGGATGGTTGGGATCGGGGGTGGAGACCAGCCCCACCCGGGGGAGCACCCTGACGGCAGCCTGCGTGAGGCCGTAGGAAGCCAGGGCGGCGATGCCCCCGAAGACGAGGACGTCCCCGATCACGGCATCAGCCGGCGGTGCGGGCCCCGGGCCCGGACGCAGCTTCGTCGAAGTGCACGTGCTGCAGGTTCCCCCGGTACCAGTCGGCGGTCCGCGTGATGGCCTCGTCCAGCTCCACCTGCGGGTGGTACCCCAGGATCTCCTCCGCTTTGCGCAGGCGCGGAACGCGCACGTCGATGTCCGAGAAGTCGATGACCTCGAAACGGACCTTGGAGGACGACCCGAGGAGGCGGATCACCCGCTGGGCGAGCTCGTAGATGGTGACCGTGTTCCGCGAGTTCCCGATGTTGAACGTCTCGCCCACCGCCTGGGGGAGCGAGAGCGTGCTCAACAACGCATCCATGAAATCGTCGATGTAGCACCACGACCGGATCTGGGTCCCGTCGCCGTGCACCTCCAGGTCGTCGCCCTTCAGCGCCGCTATGATGAAGCGGAGCATGGCGTGGTCGCCGAGTCGCAGGGGGCCGAAGACGTTGAAGGGCCGCACGGTGACCGTGGGCATCCCCGTCTCCCGGTGGTAGGCGTGCACCAGGTGCTCCCCGGCCAGCTTGGCGATGGAGTAGGTCCACCGGGCCTCGCTCACCGGACCCACCGAGGCGGGCGTGTCCTCGCCGACCCGGAACGAGTTCATGCCGAAGACCTCGCTCGTGGAGAAGTACACCAGGCGGTGGAGGTCCCGGCGCCCCACCAGCGCCTTCAGGACGTTGGCGGTGCCGAGGAAATTGGTCTCCAGCGTGTCCTTGCCCCGGGACAGGACGTTCTTCACGCCCACGATGGCGGCCAGGTGCACCACCACGTCGGCGTGCTCACTGGCGGCGGCCACGGCATCGGGGTCCAGGATGTCGCCCTCCACCATCTTCGCGTTGGGGTGGCCCCAGGCGCGGGACAGCGTGACGCTGGATCCCTGGAAGCCCCGGTCGAAGAGGATCAGGTCGTTGTGGTCCACCAGGCGCTCGGCCAGCGCCGCGCCGATGAAGCCCGCGCCGCCGGTGATGAGGACCGTGCGCCCCTCGAGGAGGGGTGGGGCCCCACCGTGCCTCTTTGTGCTCATGCGCTCTTTTCCACGCCGTCCAGGACGGCGATGAAGCTCTCGATGACGTAGTCCTGCTGGTCCCCGGTGAGGGTCGGGAATATCGGCAGGGAGAATGCGGTTCGCTCGTATTCCACGGCATTGGGGTAGTCTCCAGCGTGGAAGGGGCCGCAACCGGAGAAGACTCCCTGATGGTGGAACGCGGGGTAGTAGAGGCGCGTGCTGACACCCCGCGCAGCGAGCCCCGCTCGGATCTGGTCCCGGGTGGGGCGGGAGCCGCC
>Ga0315541_1002367_pt1 | contig 15852 bp, 19 predicted proteins | sample SalMarSW160190MG_FD_203095 | JGI IMG/M metagenome (GOLD analysis project Ga0315541, IMG submission 203095) | Salt marsh sediment microbial communities from the Plum Island Ecosystem LTER, Massachusetts, United States - Salt Marsh Sediment SW1601-190 ...
TCCTTCAGGACAATGGGCTTTCTTTTAAAGAAGTAGAAACTGGCTGGCTTTCTCATCCTGGTAACTCCTCACGGTAAATTACTACTAAACATACCATGAGTGTTACCCATGTATCTCAGCCTCCGCACTATACTGTAATAGATTCTGTGGGGAAACTTTTTCAAAAAATTTATGGTGGTAAGCCCCCCTGAGCGGAGGTGAGCTTCTTCGCCCTCGTCTCAGAATGACAGCTTTCGTGAAAGCTATTTGTGGGACTGCACACTAGAGTGCAGGTTGAAGGCGAAAAAGCGTATGGGACAGGGATGCTGAATTGTCTGACGTAATGAAAGAAGGGATCAGGGCTAAAAAACCCGATACTATGCTAAAATTCCAATTGATGTCAGACACATATTATGTCATTCGCCCTATGGAGTATGAGGATATCCCCCAGGTAGCCCAAATTGATAGAGAGGCTTTCCCTGGTGAGTGGGTGTTTCGCTCTCAATCAGCATATAAGCAGGATCTTAACAATCCATCCGTCCGCTATATAGTGGCTTGTAATAAGAGGGATGTGTCAAAATCTGAGGGACAGGCGATGCCGAAACTGCCTTGGTTCAAACGGCTCTTCAGTTATGAGCGTCATCTTAACGTATCGGAAAACATAGTTGGCTTTTCAGGCTTCTGGATGATGATGAAGGAGGCACATATCATTGCCATTGGTGTAAGAGATAGTTATCGTCGACTTGGCGTAGGTGAAGGTTTACTTATCGCAACCATTGAACTAGCACAGATATTGAATGCTAATGTAGTCACTTTGGAAGTGCGTGCTTCTAATGAAATAGCTCAGGAACTTTATAAAAAGTATGGCTTCCGAGTGGTGGGGAGGCGCCCGAGGTATTATTCAAGCGATGGAGAGGACGCTATAATCATGAGCACGGATAATATTGCCTCTATGCCATTTCAAGCATCTTTGCAGCAGTTGAAAAAAGCCTATGCCCAAAGACACCGCGAGGTTTTTGCCCAGGTCCGCTAACTATATTTATTCAGGATGGATTTAAAGGAATCTATAACGAACCCTAGCTGCTGCCTATCAGCAGCAAAGGTGGAGAGTTTGAAGGACTTTGCCATGCCTGGCTGTAGTCCCCAAATGCCTCTTTCCTTTAATTCTTTATAGAGGAAATATCCCCTCTCTCGAACCCGCTGGGAGATTTCGTAGAGCACAGGGGTATCGAAGTGTAGCAAGTCATGCCTGTGCGGTTTTTCGCCTATTTGTGTAAAGCCTAATTTCTCAAGTTCGGCGGAAAACCACTGTGCTTTGGATACCTGCTCATCCCAATGCTGAACTCTTTCTTTTACATAGGGAAAGGAAGCCATGAGTGTTATCAGAGGGACCCCCCTTACGCTACAGCCCAAAAGCTCGAGATCCTTATTGCTATATGTGCCGGATTTTCTCAGCACTGTCTCTTCCCATTTCTTCTTCATTCCCAATACCCCGACAGGTCCGGCAGAGGCCATGCTTTTGTGCCCACTGCCAATAACGAAATCAGCCCCTATCTTTTCCATGCTTACAGGCATTCTGCCCACAGCGTATGCCCCGTTAAGGATATAAGGAATGTTATATTCTTGGGCGATTTCTCCTAGCCTTCCGGCACCAGGAAGATTTCCATAATTACCGTCTGGATAAGTTAATAGAATTAGCTTGGGGGCGTGTTTTTTTATGAGCGGTGCATACTCGTTAACGTCGACCCCAAATTCTGGATGTCCGGAATGAGGCACCTCGATTACGTTTAATCCCACCCTTTCAGCAGCTACGACCGTTGTGTAATGTCTGTTAGCATCAACAAGAATCGAATCGCCCGTCTCGGCTAGAGCATGCATGACCATGAATTTAGCTTCTCGGGCTCCGTGGGTTATGGTGGCAACTTCACAGCCTAAGAATTGAGGGAGAAGCTCCTGGACAAAGTCTCGGATGGGGGGATTGGTTACATTACACAAACTGCCCTGGCAAAAATCACACACGGAATACCCATCCCCAAATTCCGTTAAGGCCTCCTTGGCGGCATCGGTAAGCATGCCACCTGTCTGTAGAGGCATAAGGTTAATAAGCCCCTTATGTTGCCTTTGGAGATTAGCGAGTTTTTGTAATGATTTATTTTCTGCTTGCTTCACTGCTTTTCCCTCTCACAGGTCGTGACTCTATGGTTACAAATACAGCACCACCGACCTTTATTTTCTTCTGTTGTCCTTCAATATGTTGTCGAACAGCTTCGGGAATCTGTAGATTAAGGTCAGAAAGATGCCTTATTCCCTTCACCTGATAAGTTAAGTTATCGTTGCTGCTTTCTATTGCTGCTGCGGCACCCATGGCTATAGCACGCATATAGTTTATCCCGGTGTGTATTCCTGAAGGCACAGTATCACTATAAATACTGCCATTGGCAACGCAGATCTCGTTGAAACCAGCGGGACCGATTAATCTCTTGCCTGCCTCTTTTTCGACAACTTTCACCTCGATAGACTTGTCTTTCCAGGCCGAAAATTCACATGGGGCAATCTCGTCTTTGTGCCTTTGGGCGGTTTCCTCAATTGCCCTGGCTATTTTCTGCCCCCTGGCTGTCTTAGGGCTGGCTATATAGGTAATGGATTTAGCTATCTCTTCGTCGGAATACTCCGTTACAGAAAACTGGGGATATGCCAGCTTTCTTACATCGTCTATTTTATAAAGAAGCATCCCCAGTCGCTCAATGCCAAAGCCTGCATTGAACACAGGGTATTTGATGTCGAAATTGGCCAGGGCCACGGGCGAATACATTCCGATGTCCGCTATCTCGAGCCAGTTGCCCTTATGCTTGACGAAGGCCTCTTGCTCCTGCCCGGGGACGAGGCAGCTTGAACGAGCCTTATGCTTGACGAAGACCTCTTGCTCTTGCCCGGGGGCATAGTACTTGGATGTTGCTACCTTGGTCTCGAATTTGATATCGGAAAAGCCGTATTGTTGCATGATATTCCTGGTAACCGCTCTTCCCGCATCTAAGGACATTTCGGGGTCCATGACCACGATGGATGCTGAGTGATGGACTCGCAAATGCCGGGCATCTTCTCTCTGTTCGTTGCGATATCTGGGCCCCACGGAGAATAAAGCGACTGGAAAACTGGCTTTGTCCTGTAATGCTGCTAAGGTATGAAACCAGGTAGCCGTCATGTGACTTCTCAGGGTCTTATTGGAGGGCACCGGCTGTAGTTCTTTCATCTCAGGAAAAACCTTGTCCAGGAGCTCCGTGGCCTGGTAATCAGTGATGCCCAGTCCGGCAATAAGCTCTTCGATAAGATTATCCGCCTCGATTTCCCCTTTTTTATAATTTCTCAAAATGGTCTGCAGTTTTTCTATGGCAATGTCCTCTGCTATCTTCTTTAGCTGAGCTATTCTTCTCGCACTCAGCCCTATGTCAGGGCGGGGCAATTCAGCTAGGTAAAAAGCCCTGTCGAGAATAGCTCGGGCTTCCGGCCCATACTGCTTGACCACATCGCTGTCGGGCAGCATTGTGAGATTCTCGACCTCGTCAAAACCAAGGTTTAGTAGAATCTGGCGGGATTTTTGAATTAATTCCCGTACAAGATGGGGTTTGCCTTTCTTCGGCAGAGAGATTTCAGTGCCGGTGGGTATAAGCTTCGCCGTAGCTACCCAGGCATCGGTAAAGTTGCTTTTTGCCTTAGACTTTATTTCACCTGTATCGAAGGCTGCCATGCTCTGTAAAGTATACCTCAAAGAGGCTATTCTATTCTACGCTCAGCCGCGTAAGCTTACATCGATTCTTACTTTGAGAAAAAGGTTACCCCTTCGCCCTGTTTTGAGGGATGGACTTTAATCCTTCAGAATTTTCTCGGTCAAGAAATCCTTCACTGCCTCTAGGACTTGCTCCTTCGGGCAGCTGGCTCTCCACATTCCCTCCGGAAAGTTGAAGAGCAACCACTTCCTATGAGTCCCCTTGCTCACGACCAGAACGAAATCACCTGTCTTGGTGTCCTGGGAAATTTCTATTATACCTTTGTTCTTCAGTCCCCGCATCCGCATTCTGTCTCTAACCCTTATTTCCTCGATTTTCATTTTTGACACCTCCTTCCTGTCCTTATAACCCTGCGTGGAACGCGGGTCGTTCAGGTCGGCAGCGCTTTCAGCACCCGAACCATTGCACGAGGAGTAGCTAGCTTTCTATTGCCTTTCGTCGTTCTCTTCTGGGGTATCTTCTACCCTTTCCACCTCGATAGTACATTCTGTGACTAGTGCGGCAATTGCTCCGAGCGCAGCCAGTACTGGAGCTGCCAGGACCGTTACCGCAGCTACGGAAACGCCTACTGTCAGTGGGATGTCTATCAGGGGACGCCCCTTATGTATCAAACGAACTCTCCTGATATTTCCTTGATGTATTAGCTCCTTGATCTTCTCAACCACTTCACTTCCATCTACAGTGAACTTCTCAGTTGTCATTGTTCTTAACCTCCTTTCACTCTTAATCTTTACATCCCTGTCTTCAGCCTCTGGCTTTGATGCACTGCAACAAGTATTGCTTCAGCATGTTTAGCGCGGCTTCAGCAGCATCTCGCTTGTTTCCCTCTCGGTTTTCCTGAAAGACATGCTTCTGACTCAAGCTTTCATCTTTGGCTGCCAGGCCGAGGTAAAACAAACCCAGCGGTTTTTCGGGAGTAGCGCCTGAGGGACCGGCAATCCCGGTATCAGAGATGCATATGTCTACATCCAGGAGCTTCCTGCCACCTTGAGCCATTTCCAGAGCTGTTTGCTCACTCACGGCTCCATAATTTTCAATGGTCGCTTTTTTTACCCCAAGCAAGGCGATTTTTACTTCGTTGCTGTAAGCTACTACAGAGCCCTTGAAGTAATCAGAGCTGCCGGGGACATTAGTTATCCTATCAGCTATCCTGCCGCCAGTAGCTGACTCGACAGCGCCGATGGTCAAGGACTTTCCTGTTTTGGCTTGGTATTCCCTTATTAGCCGGGCAATTTCTGCTTCCAGTTCTGCCATTATTCTCTCTTATCTGCTAAGTGCGTTTCAATTTTATTCATTCCACCATCCTCCACCTGAACAGGAAAGTACCTAAAGCAAAGAACACTACGGTATAGCCAAGGACCCAGTAGAAATCTGTGGCAATGCTACTGAAGCCAGCCCCTATCATGGCATCTCTCGCCGCATCAATAGCATGGGCAAAGGGAAGAGCATTCCCTATGCCATAAAACACGCCTCCTATCGCTTCTATGTCTATCCAGATTCCTCCGAGTAAAGCTACGAGGGTTATTATCACTGAGCCAACGCCCGAAGCTTGATTCACGTTAAAAAGCAGTCCCAGAATCATTCCCAGTTCCACACAGCATATCCCCATGACGAGAAGAGCGAGAAAAGCGAGACCTGCATTCCCAGGCGTCTCAAGTCCCAGCAAAGCCCCTATGCCAAAGCACAGCGCTATTTGAAGGACCACCATGGGGATGTAGGGCAAGGAGTAAGACAAGATAAAATCACGTGGCTTGAGTGGGGCAGTGAGGAGCCTTGATAAAAGTGCGCCTTCCCTATCTCGGGAGAGCATCATGGCTGAAAACATTAATAAAAAAGCAAAACCAAAGACCGCTATCCCAGGTACTAACATGGTAGTAGTGAGAAAGCTTTCGTCTCCCAGACTCCGACCCAGAGCCCAGAATATAACCAGAAAACCCGCGGGAATCCCTAGTTCTAGGCCCGTGGATATAGGGTCCCGCAGCATCTCCTTGAAGTTTCTCTTAGCCAATTCCGCGAATCTCATTCTCTTAGCTCTTTTCCCGTAAGATGCAGAAATACATCATCCAAAGTGGGTTGTTTTAGAGACGTGGACTGGATAGCAACTCCCCTGGGGCGCAAATAATCTACTATCTCGTAGAAACTCAATTCTTTAGCTCTAATCTCAATTACGTCCTCTGTTGTTTTTACTTCTGGGTATATCTCCTTTAGACCCTCAATGACATCCGGGGGCAGGTTCTTTGCCTTAACTACCATTACTTGCATATCGGAGATGCTGTCTTTTAACTCCTGCGGAGTTCCCAGGGCCACTATCTTGCCTTCGTCTATTATCGCTATTCTATCCGCCAGGGCATCAGCCTCTTCCAAGTAATGGGTTGTAAGCAGTATCGTCTTTTTACCTTTAAGCTCTGCTATATGTTCCCATATACCTCTCCTCGACTGGGGGTCCAGTCCAAGGGTGGGTTCATCCAGAAATAATACCTGGGGGTCAGAAACAAGAGCCATAGCGATGCTGAGCCTCCTTTTCATCCCCCCTGAGAATTTCCTTACTTGCTCTTTGGCCCTCTTAGCCAGGCCTACCATCTCCAGCAGTTCCTCTGACCTCTTTTTCACCTCTCCTTTCGCCAATCCACGTATCCCCCCAATCAAGCGCAGGTTCTCCCAGGCGTTAAGATGCTCCGCTATTGCTGTCTCTTGTGGCGAGACATCTATTATTTGTTTCACTGCCATGGGGTCCTCGTGTATATCACGACCCATGATCGTGGCTGTGCCACTGCTCGGTCTGAGCAGACAGCATAGCATCTTAATAGCAGTTGTTTTGCCAGCGCCATTTGGTCCTAGCAGTGAGAATAGCTCACCTTCCTTAATAGATAAATCTATGCCATCTACTGCTACCAAATCTCCGAATTTCCTGGAAAGGCTAAATGTTTGAATGGCAAAGCGATTGCCGTTTGTCCCGTAGCTCATAGTTCTCTCTATCACTCTACTTTATCATTTTAGCAGCTTTCCTTGCTATAATTCAGCGATGGCTGAATTAAGCGACACAATTACCTTCCTGGGCACTGCCGGTGCCAGGTTTGTAGTGGCTCGCCAGTTTTTAGCTTCGGGAGGCGCCTGGCTTAGTCTGGGTAACACTCAAATACTCCTTGACCCCGGTCCTGGTTCCCTGGTTCAGGCTGCCCGGAGAAAACTTGACCCCACGAAACTGGACGCTATTATTTTATCTCATAGACATTTAGACCACAGCGGGGATATTAATATCATGATTGAAGCTATGACTGACGGAGGTACAAAGAAGCGCGGCATGGTCTTTGCCCCCGCCGATGCCCTGAATCAAGACCCTGTTATCTTATCTTATTTGCAGTCTTATCCCCAGAGTATTCAGGTCTTAACTGAAGGAGGGTCCTATGTAATTAACGACGTTTCTTTTAAGACCCCCATCAGGCACAAACATCCCGTAGAAACATATGGCTTTATCTTCCAAACGCCACGGCATACTTTCTCCTGGATTATTGATACCAGATATTTTGAAGATTTAGCCAGTCACTATGAAGGTGATTTGCTGGTTATCAATGTGGTTCGATTGAACCCCGGAGCTCCCATCGACCATCTAGCACTTCCTGAAGCCAGGAGCATAATTGAGAAACTAAGGCCCAGGATAGCCATACTTACTCATTTTGGCATGACCATGTGGCGGGCTAAACCCTGGGAGCTAGCTGAGAAATTAACTGAAGAGACCGGAGTCTCGGTCATTGCCGCCAGAGATGGCCTGAAGTTCGACCTGGCACAATTAGAGAGATAATAGGATACAAGCTCTACCATAGTGGATTGACCCAGGGAGCCTCTTGAAACTGCGAAGAAGTATCGCAAGCTTCCCTGCACGAAAGTAAGTTCTAACTCACCATCGTCCTTCTGAATAATACAATCCCGACAGCAAATAGGACGACTGCCCAGCCAACAAGCCAGTAAAGATCGAGTATGATAGCTGAGAAAGAGGAGCCGTTGAGAACAGCCCGAGAGGCGTCTATGGCATGGATGAAAGGAAGGGCTCCAGCGACGCTTTTAATAGCCGAAGGCATACGCTCCACTGTGAACCAGGCCCCGGAGATCATGGCTATGGGAACGATGAAGATCCAGGAAACACCCGCTTGAGACTCGCTTTTGACTAAGCTGCCCACTATCATGCCTATCCCGATAGAGCAAAGCCCGATAAGAAAGAAAATAAGAAAGGCATGCCCCAGATTGCCGACAACGGTCAAGCCCAGCCCCATCCCCACGCCAAGATAAATCAGCGTGGAGACGATGAGCACCGGGATAAAGGGCAAAGAATAACCCAGAATGAAATCCCAGGGCCTTGCTGGGGTAGTGAACATGCGAGCCAGAAAGCCCTTCTCCCTATCACCGGCAATTATCTCCGCCGCTGTGGAAACTAAAATCATGAGCCCGAAGACAGCTATCCCGGGAGCATAGAAATTGACAACCGGATTCTTTATTTTACTTTCCGTTCCTTTTAGCTCAACATTTAAAGGGGGAGCCACTCCCAGGAATTCAGAGCCAACAGCCTCTATTATAGGTTTTAATTGTAGACCTATCATCGGGTCTGCTTCCTTGTAGACTAACTCTAGGTTGATAGTTTGTTGGGCCTGCTTTGCCTCCTCGAATCCTGAGGGAATGAATAAATAAAATGATATTCTGCCGCCCTCCAGGTCCTCTTGGGCCTGAGATTTTTCACTGTATATCGGCTCATTTAACTCGATAGCCTCTATGCTTCCAAGATATTGTATAAAGGTAGAGGAGGTTTGAGAGTGGTCTTCGTCCGCTATGCTCATCGCAATAGGGCTGGCCTGTCCCCCGCCAGCGGCGGCGCAAAATACCAGCATAAAGGCAACGGGCATTCCCAGGAGAAAGCCTAGAAGCACAGGGTTTCTATAAATCTCCTTCAGATTCCTTTTGCCAATTTCCCAGAACTTCATTTCCTTCACCTCCCTTCTAATCTCTAAGCTTCTTTCCCGTTATCTGGATAAAGACGTCCTCCAGGGTTGGCTGCTCTAAGGCAGCAGAATGAACGGTAACTCCTCGAGAATGGAGATAGTCCACGATCTCTTTGAAGTCTAAGTCCTTGTGGTAAATCTTAAGCCTCCCCTTGACCTTCTCCAGCCTGGAGTATTTGCTTTGCAAATCCTCCAGGACCTCAGCGGTGAGGTTTTCTGTTGAGACGACCATGCTGCGCGTCTCAAGGAGATTTGTCTTTAGCTCTTGAGACGTACCCAAAGCTACAACCCTTCCTTCGTCAATAATCCCTATTCGCTCGGAGAGGAAATCCGCCTCCTCCATATAATGGGTAGTGAGAAGAATCGTCTTCTTTCCCTTAAGCTCAGCTATATATTCCCAGATGGCTCTTCTTGCCTGGGGGTCAAGGCCTAAGGTAGGTTCATCCAGAAATAATACCTGGGGGTCAGAAACAAGAGCCATGGCTATGCTGAGCCTGCGTTTCATCCCTCCGGAAAACTTCCGCACTTGGTCTTTAGACCTTTCCATAAGCCCCATCGTCTCCAGTAGTTCCTTCGACCGCCTTGTTACTTCGTTAGAGCTCAGGCCATGAACCTTGCCAATCAGAGCCAGGTTTTCCCAGCAGTTAAGGCGCTCAGAGAGAATGGTATCTTGTGGCGATACCCCAATGAGCGTTTTAACCTTAAATGGCTCCTTAGCAATATCGTAGCCCAATACAGAAGCAGTCCCCCTGGTTGGCTTTAAGAGGCAACATAGCATCCTGATGGTGGTAGTCTTCCCTGCCCCGTTAGGGCCGAGGAGGGAGAAAAGCTCGCCCTTCCTTATCTCCAAATCAACGCCGTTCACCGCTACTAAGCCATCAAACTCCTTGGTGAGCTTAAGGGTTTGTACTGCATTCATTTCTTCACCCCCCTCTTTTTATAAATAATAACACACTTGATGCTCTAGGAACGATGACATCTAATGGTAGAAAGATTGACTTCGGCAGCAAAAATGAGAGCTTCCTGGCAACGACATATTTTCCCGGAGGGTTTCCCCTCAAGTATCGTCTGCGCTGGAGCGTTTCACTTCCGTGTTCGGGATGGGAACGGGTGGTTCCATTCCGCTAAAGTCACCAGAAAGCTCTCTGATTAAGTATAGCCTATTCTCGGAAGAATATGCAACTTCTAGGTTGTCTAGGGAAACGATTTGCTGCGTTCCTGTGGTATAATAGTTCTAAAATCTCATAGAGAGGAGGTTTGTTCTTATGGATTGGGGTATGCAAAACCGTTTGGCACAATTAATTCAAGCGGATGGTCGCTGTTTATTTCTACCCGTGGACCATGGGTATTTTCAGGGTCCTGTCAAAAAATTGGAGAACCCGCGTAAAACTCTCGAACCCCTTCTCCCTTACACCGATGCGATTTTCATTACCCGGGGAGTTTTAAGGTCATCGGTAGACCCTGGCAAGACAAAACCCATTATCCTCAGAGTATCTGGCGGCACCAGCATAGCGGGAAAAGACCTGGCTCACGAGGGGATAGCTGCCTCTATGGAAGAAGCCATCCGACTCAATGCGTGTGCCGTGGGCATCTCCATCTTCGTTGGGACTGATTATGAGCACGATTCGTTGCTAAATCTGGCCAGGCTTGTTGATGAAGGGGAAAGGTATGGCATCCCGGTAATGGCAGTTACTGCTGTGGGCCGAGAACTGAAGAAGCGTGACGCCCGCTATCTTGCTCTGTCCAGCCGTATTGCTGCTGAGCTGGGCGCTCGAATAGTAAAGACCTATTACTGTGAAAGATTCGAGAGGGTTATAAAGGGCTGCCCCGTTCCAGTAGTCATTGCTGGTGGGCCTAAAGTACCTACAGGATACGAAGTGCTTCAATTTGTTCATAACGGCATCCAGAAAGGTGCCATAGGCGTGAATCTGGGGAGAAACATCTGGCAAAATGAGCACCCTGTGGCCATGATAAGAGCCCTACGCGCCATTATCCATGAGAACGCTACTCCTGAGCAGGCTCAGGAACTATACGATAATGTGAAGAGTGGGAAGGAATAATAACGTAGGTTTGGGCGGACTCCGAGTTCATTTACGCAGCTGTTAACTGACATTCGCTTAATTTTCTGTTCTGCCTGTGACAGCGAGAGGGGGCGCTTGACCGATTCTATAGTGGGAGGTGATGCCTATGCTAAACGAAAGCCAGCCTCTTCGCCTCCGGGTAACGGAGAGGCTGGTCTCATTTCAAGTGCCCGAAATCTGAGGAGGAGTTGAGTAAATTGAAAAAGTTGAATGCCGCCGCTATCTTGATGTGCATCATTGGAGCATTTGGTGTGTTTCAAGGCATCTGGGGAATTGCGGCAACCGAAAGCTTCACTGAAATGTGGGCAGAAATGATGGGAACAACTGCCAGTGAGTCAGCAGTTCTGACGCTGGCGGTTAAGTTCTACGCAGTATATCACTTTATTGCTTTGGTATTGTTAGCCGTGGTTGCTGTGATTCCACTCAGGAGAGCAGAGAGGTGGGCCTGGTTCTCAATCCTGGTTTTCGGTGGAATTGGTCTGGGCTTTGGCATTGCTCTCTGGGCTCCGTATTTTCCCTTCATGTATGTTCTCTTTGCGATGTGGATAGCGGCGTTGGCACTTTCTGCAAAGCCGTGCCTTGAAAAGAAAGAATGAATGCTGTGGAACGCTAAAAGAAAGGAGGAGAAATAATGAAAGTAATGGTGCGAACCATTATGAAAGCTGTCCCTGGCAAGATGGCAGAGGCGGTAGAGGTTGAAAAAAAGCACATGGCTATCGCGAATCGTGTATTAGGGATATCCGGGAAGTGCTACCGCCCCCTTAGTGGCGGAGGCGATACCATGAATACCATCGTTTCCGAGGGTGAGTTCGATAGCCTCGCTGCATTTGAAGCCCACCCCCAGAAGATGGGAGCCGACCCGGAGATGCAGGCGCTCATGCCGAAGTTTGAGAAGGTCATCGAGAGCATGGAAGTCGAATTCTACATGCCGATGCCATAGAAGCAGCAAAGGCGGTCAATCACGATGCCATGTGGTCGCCCTGATAAGGTAGGGATGGTGTTAGCTTAGCTTGTGTGAGGAGGTGATGCCTATGCGGAAACAAAGCTAGCTTCTTCGCCTCCGGGCAGTGGAGAGGCTCGTCCCATTTCTAATGCCCGAAATCTAGAGGAGGAAGAATAAAATGAAAGTAATAATGCGTACCACTGTAAAAGTCGCTCCCGGGAAGATGGCAGAGTACATGGAGATTGACAAAAAGGGCGAAGCTATCGCAATTCGGGCAGGAGGGTCTCCCTGGAATCGCTACGGCTGCATTAGTGGCGACTCTGCGCACACCCTCGTTTATGACACCGAGTTTGATAGCCTTGCAGCAATGGAAGCCTTTTTGGAGAAGATGTTCGCAGACCCGGAGAGGCAGCAGCTAATTGCGAAGTCAGACGCGTGCATCGTGAGCCACGAGAATGAATTGTTGATGCCAATGCCCATGCAATAGGAGCAGCTAAGGCGGTCAATCCTGGTGCCAGTGGTCACCCTGATAAGGTGAGGGGATGGGTGAACTCTGCGGTTGCCCCCTCGCCCTTCCGGGTGCGTAACATGGGCTTGGCAAAAATCGGGGACGTTAAGCAAAACAATCTCGTTAATGGGCCTTTACAAACGTTCTTAAGGAAGTAGCGTGCTATAGTGTGTTATATAGATGGAGGCAAAAAGGTAAATAAAAAGGAGGTGCGTTATGGCTTTTAAAGCAGGATTTGTCATTATGGCGCCTGATGGTGACCCCGAGAGGCACAGAGCTTCGATCAAGACTTCCAGGTTTGAACTTACCACAGTAGTAGTTGAGTTAATGAATTTTGATCAAGCAGTCAAGGTATGCAAGGACTTAGTTCAAAATGAAGGGATCCAGTCTTTCATACTTTGCCCTGGTTTCTCACATGAAGCGGTGGCGAAGGTTGCAAATGCCGTTGGTGAAGGAGTTGCCATAAATGTAGCAAGGGGTGACGTGTCGAGTGGAATGATAACGGGTGAGATTCTGGCAAAGGAAGGATGGTTCCCAGAAGGACATTAAGTCCGTCGATCGTTTTTTGAGGTTGTGGGGAGTTCCAGTCCTCAAAGGCGCAAAGGGGCTGAAAACCACATTGCCTAACACGGCTTTGGCGGCTTACTCGGTTTGCTCGAATGTTTCGGCAGTTCGCAAAGCCCGAAAACACCAGGCGAAACGGCGGTAAAAAAGAGAAGGAGGTGAATAAATTATGGAAATCTTGAGATGGAAGACAAGAATTGCGGTGCTGTGGATTTTCATGGCGGTGGCTATGTCAGCCCACGCTGTGCTGTCCTTTATGGAGCCAGGCGCCGTAGCAGAGGTAGAGGGGATGCAGTTGAGCGCAGGGATGCTTCTGTTTATGGCTCTATTCTGGTGGGTACCACTGGTGATGGCTGTCCTATCCCTGACCTTGAAGGACTCGGCAAACCGCTGGGCAAACTTCGTTGTGGGCATAGTCTTTACAATTCTTAACATCGTTCATTTAACCGAGCATCTGGCAGAGCCATCTGCTCACCTGATATTGCTTATTGGTTCAACAGTTGTGGTTACAGGACTAATCGCCTGGTTCGCATGGCGCTGGCCTAAACCCCAAACATGAGCCATTGACGAACAAAAAGCATAGCGGATAAGTGATTCGCAGGTTCGGTGCATGCGGTGCCGTCGTATCGCCTAACACGGGCTTCGACTTGGTGAAGCATGGAAACAGCAGGCAAAACGGCGGCAGAAAAGGAAAAGGAGGTGATTGAATTATGGAAGTCTTGAGATGGAAGACAAGAATTGCGGTGCTGTGGGTCTTTTTGGCAGTTGGTATGTCAGCGTCGATGATCCTGTTGCTTATGGAGCCAGGCGTGATACAGGGGCTGATAGCAGGGAACCTAGAATGGACGCAGGTTAGTGAGGGCCTGTTGGTGTTGAATGCCCTTTTCTGGCTGATTCCCTTGATTATGGCTGTCCTGTCCCTGACCCTGAAGGCTTCACCAAATCGCCGGGCAAATATCGTTCTGGGCATCGTCTTTGTGCTTCTTTATGTAGTTGACATAATTCAACATTCCTTTCATGGAGCGCTACATGGCGCCTATTTACTGATGCTTGTTTCGGGTATCGTGGTTGCAGTCTTTATCGCCTGGTTTGCATGGAGGTTGCCTAAACAGGAAACATGAGTCGCTGATGAATAAATAATTCGCAGGTTCGGTACATGCGGTGCCGCCGCATCGCCTGACAGGGGCTTCGCACTCCGTAAGGCATAGATACGCAGTGACAAATTTAAAAAAGGAAGGGCTCGCAATGACACACCTTCTGTCTTTGCGAGGCCGACTTCGACCAGCCGAAACAATCTTCTCCCTCCTGTCTTTGCGAGGAGCCGAAGGCGACGAAGCAATCTCGGTGGAGGGTGGGGGGTGATATGTGCATAGATGTAGTGGCGGGGTTTATCCCTGCCTTATGGTCTGCTAAGAGGAAACTACCATGCGCGTAGCTATGTATTATAGTAACCAGGATGTGCGGCTGGAGGAGATGCCCACGCCGCAGATTGGCCCCGGCGAGGTACTGATGCGGGTGGAGGCCAGCGGCATATGTGGCACCGATTTGCTGGAATGGTATCGCCTGCACAAAGCACCTTTAGTCTTAGGTCATGAAGTTGCCGGCGTGGTTGTTGCTGTTGGGAAGGGGGTGGAAAATTATAAAGTGGGTGATCGGATTTGTGCCGCTCATCATGTTCCCTGCAACACGTGCCATTATTGCCTTAGTGGACACCACACCGTTTGCGATACCCTGCGTCAAACGAACTTCGACCCTGGTGGCTTTGCTGAATATCTGCGGCTGCCACGCCTCAATGTCGACCAGGGCATATTTCCCTTACCTGACGGAGTATCTTTTGAAGAGGCGACCTTTGTTGAGCCGCTGGCCTGTGTCCTGCGCGGGCAAAGGTTAGCCCATCTACAGCCGGGGCAAAGTGTGCTCGTTGTCGGCAGCGGCGTTGCCGGGCTGCTCCATATACAACTGGCCCGGACTTCAGGTGCCGGTTGCATTATAGCGACTGACATCGTTGATTATCGCTTGGAGGCAGCGCGAAAATTTGGAGCCGATATTGCCATTCAAGCTAAGGAGTATACCCCAGCCTATTTACGGCGGGCAGCCGATGGTCGTCTCGCTGACCTTGTAGTGATATGCAGCGGGGCGACATCAGCTATAGCTCAGGCATTGGAGTCGGTGGAGCGGGGAGGCACTGTTCTCTTCTTTGCTCCCACAGAGCCGGGCGTTAGCGTTCCGATATCGGTGAACGACCTGTTCTGGCGCAATGAGATAACGCTCACCAGCTCCTATGGTGGCAGCCCTGGGGATTATGCCGCAGCGCTGGAACTGATACGGGCTAGCAAAATACGTGTACGGGAGATGATTACCCATCGGCTGGGAATGGCGGAAACAGGCCTGGGATTCCAGCTTGTCGCCCAGGCTCAGGACTCTCTAAAAGTGATTATCGAGCCGCAGAGGTAGCCGCACAAAATTTCTTATAAATCTCCCTCCCCTGGAGAAGCTGTTTAAGAAATGTAATTACCCAATTCATTAGGCTCGCTCGTAACAGATAAGTTTATGATTTCCCCTCTTAAGATAAGAGGGGTTAGGGGAGTTATAGTCAATCTCCCTTCGTAACCCCCCTTAATCCCCCCTTAACCTAAGGGGGGATAGTTCGAGAGAGCTTCTTCAAAAATCCCCCTCTTAAGATAAGAGGAGCTCGGCGAGTTCAAAGATTCCCCTCTTAAGATAAGAGAAGCTCGGCGAGTTCAAGAATCCCCCTCTTAAGATAAGAGGGGCTAGGCCTGCCCGCCGAACAAATTCTTTGGCAGGCGGGGGGAGTTATGAAAGAAGCCCCGATGTATGGGACTCCTCAGAATGACGCTACTAAACGCTGTCGATGGGCTTGACAAATACCTGCCTAGGGTGTATCTTCAATGTAGATACTGTGAATGGAGGCTTGATATGAGAGCACGTGTCCAGAAATGGGGCAATAGCCTTGCCTTGCGCATCCCCAAATCTTTCGCTGCTG
>Ga0315541_1002369_pt1 | contig 15849 bp, 11 predicted proteins | sample SalMarSW160190MG_FD_203095 | JGI IMG/M metagenome (GOLD analysis project Ga0315541, IMG submission 203095) | Salt marsh sediment microbial communities from the Plum Island Ecosystem LTER, Massachusetts, United States - Salt Marsh Sediment SW1601-190 ...
CCTCCGCGTCCAGCTCCCCGTTGTAGGCCCGCACGAACCGGTCGAAGCCGCACCACGTGGTCTGAAGCATGCCCAGGGCGCGGTCGCCCTCCTGCCGGCAGCGCCGCATGATGCTCAGTTGGTCCAGAGCCACGTCTTGCTCCCGCCACGGAGAGGCGACCACGCTGAACCCTTTCGCGATGAAGAAGGCCGGGGTCTCGAAGGCCCGCGTGTAGTGCCAGTCGCAGATGACGATGTCGGTCGGCACGCCGTCCACGGCCGGCCAGGTGCCGTTCTCGCTGCCGCTCCATTTGCCGGTGGGATACTCGGCCGAGTTGATGAACCGGTCGCCCCACATCCACATGCGCCGGCCGCTCTGCGCCAGGTGGTCGTGCAGCGCCGTCACCTCCCCGGCGAAGAGCTCCGCGGAATCCTTGCCCCGGCAGCGCGGGCATTGCTCCTCCGCGATGTGGAAGACCTCATCCATGCCCACGTGGAACTGCTCGGCCTCGCAGACCTCGGCCAGCTCGTCGATGAGGGCGAACACGACGTCGTGGACTTGCGGGTGCAGCGGGCAGTAGCTCCGGCAATAGAGGCCCTCTTTGCCCGCGTCCTGTGGGATGTCGGGCCGCTCGTCGAACTCGGGGAACGCGCGCAGCAATCCGTGACTGCGCCCCGCCCACGACTGATGTCCCAGGCAGTTGATCTGCGGCATGAGCTCGACGCCAGCGTCCCGGCAGGCCGCAAGGAGCCGTTTCACGTCCTCTTTGCTCAGCGATTCCTCGTCTGCGACCTGGGGATACGTCTCGTAGGCGTAGCTGTAGTTGATCTCCGCGACGAGCAGGTTGACGCCTTCGACGGGCAGGGCCTCCCGGACGAACTCCTCCCACAGGTTCACGTCGCCCCTCCCGGAGACGCTGACGTGCAGCCCGCGCACGGGCAGCTCTTGCGGTTCGGTCTCGGTTCCCCACGTCTGGTCAGCAGTCAATGCGCTTCCTCCTTCCCTGATTGAACCGGCGCCGAGATGCCCTTACTCCGCCGGCTCGCCGCGGATGGCGGCGAACAGCGTCTTGAAGCAGCGGGCGGCTTCGGTCGCGTCCCGGTTGTCGGTCTGGCCGTAGTACGCGCGCACGAACCGGTCGAATCCGCACCAGGTGGTCTGGAGCATCCCCAGCGCGCGGTCGTTCTCCTTGCGCAGCTCGCGGATCATCCGGAGTTGCTCAAGGGCAACCTTCTCATCCCGCCACGGGCAGGCGACCACGCGGAAACCCTTCTCGACGAAGTAGCGCGGGGTCGGCGGCGCACTGGTGTAATGCCAGTCGCAGATGATGACGTCCTTCGGGACCTTGTCGACGGCCGGGTGCGTGCCGTTCGTGCTCGCGGACCACTTGCCGATACCGGTCGCCTCGCCGTCGATGAAGCGGTCGCCCCACATCCACGTCGTGCGTCCTCCCTCGGCCAGGTGGTCGTGCAGCGCGCGCACCTCCCCGGCGAAGACCTCGGCCGGGTCCTTGCCGCCGCAGCGCGGGCACTGGTCTTCCGCGATGAAGAATACCTCGTCCATGCCCACGTGGAAGTCGGTCGCCCCGCAGTCCTCGGCCAGTTCGTCGATCAGGGAGAACACGACCCTGTGCACGTCCGGGTGGAGCGGGCAGTAGCTGCGGCAGTAGAAGTCGCGACGGTCATCCGCGATCCAGGGCGTCTCGTCGAACTCCGGGAACGCCCTCAGCAGCGAGCCTTTGCGCTCGTGCCAGGACTGGTGGCCCAGGCAGTTGATCTGCGGGACGAGCCGCACGCCCGATTCGCGGCACGCCCGGAGCAGCCGCTGCAGGTCCTCCTTGCTGAGCCTGTCCCCAGCGACCTCCGGTTGGGACGAGTACGGGTAATTGTAGTCTATCTCCAGAACCAGCACGTTGACGCCCTCGGCGGGCAGGGCCTCGCGGATGAACTTCTCGCAGAGGTCCACGTCCAGTCCTCCGCTCACACTGACGTGCAGCCCGCGCACGGGCAACTCGTCCGCGGTCTGAGCGGGCCGAGCGGCCCCCTCGGCCGCCGCGACGGTCCCGGCCGTCAGCACTGCCAGCGCCACGACCGCCACCAGACTCCACCTGTCTGCCATTCTCTCCCTCCCCTTTCGGCCATTACCGGGGGCCCCGGCTCACGCGCACAGCGGACCGCCAGGGCGGCGATTATACGGCCGGGCGTCCCTCTCCACAATCTGCCGCACCTAGTGGGGCTTCAACTTCGAGATTGCCGGTTCAGCTACCACTCGTGCTCGTCCTCGTCCTCGTCCTCGTCCTCGTTCGAAACCGCGCCCAGGCCGCAGACAAGGGAGACCAGAACGTATGAGCCACTGCACCAACACTTCAATCGTGAAGCCCTGCTTGTCGGAACGAAGCCGGCAAGGATGCCGGCGCTACAAGCGCGGTGAATGTGTCCGCAGCCCATAGCGCCGCCTTCCAGGCGGCTTGTTTGCCTTCGATGTCAAGGTTACTGGTCCACCTGTCGCTCGTCCTCGTCCTCCTTCGAAACCGTACCCAGGCCGCAGACAAGGGAGACGAGAACGAATGAGCCGCCGACCCTGCGTTTCAATCGTGAAGGCCCAATAGTCCTACACGTCGAAGATCTTGCCGGGATTGAGGATGTTGTTCGGGTCCAGCGCCCGCTTGATCTTCCGCATCAGCTCCAGCTCCGCGTCGCCGAGCACCAGCCGCATGAACTTCTTCCTCTTCGAGCCGATGCCGTGCTCCCCGCTGATCGTGCCGCCCAGCTTCCTCGTACCCACGTAGAGGTCATTCAGGATGTCGGGGAGCTTGCGACGCCACTCCTCCATGGAATCGCCGGGGGCCTTGACTACGGTGGCGTGCAGGTTGCCGTCGCCCGCGTGACCGTAGCACGGGATCTGCACGCCGTACTCCTCCGATATCCGGGCCAGCTCGGGCATCAACCTCGGAATCGCGGCAGTGGGCACCACGACGTCCTCGATGCTCTGATCGGGACTGATGACCTTGAACGCATCCGCGATGTTGCGCCGGATGCGCCACAGCCGCTCGCGGGTGGTGTGGTTGTCGGCGACGTAGACCTCCTGGGCGCCGTTCTGGAGGCAGAGCTCGCCGATGGTCTCGTAGTCGCGCCGGACGGTCTCCTCGTCGCTGCCGTCCACCTCGAGCAGCAGCATCGCGCCCGACTGCTCGTAGGGCAGTTGCTCGTTCAGGTACTGGCAGGAGGCCTGCACGGAGAGCCGGTCCATGAACTCGATCGCCGTGGGGATCGTCCCCCCCTGCGTCATGACCTTAGGGACGACCGCCACGGCCGACTCTACGTCGGGAAAGGGCACAAGCAGCGCCACCTGCGCCTTCGGCAGGGGCAGGAGCCTGAGGGTTATCCTGGTGATGACGCCCAGCGTCCCCTCGCTGCCGACCATAAGCTTGACCAGGTTGTAGCCGGTGACGTCCTTCAGCCTCTTGCCGCCGAGTTCGACGATCTCGCCGGTGGGGGTCACGACCTGAAGGCCGAGGACGTACCTTTCGGTCACACCGTACTTGATGGCTTTGCCGCCGCCCGCGTTCTCGGCCACGTTGCCGCCGATGTAGCAGGTCTCCAGGCTCATCGGATAACCGGCGTAGAAGAGACCCAGGCGCGAGACCTGCTCGTTGATGTCGTTGGTGACCACGCCGGGCTCGACCACGGCCATCATGTTCTGTTCGTCGACCTCGAGGATGCGGTTCATTCGGTCCGTGGCGAGCACGATGCCGCCGCAGACGGGCACGGCGCCGCCGGACAGCCCGCTGCCGGCGCCCCGGGGCGTGACGGGGATGAGCCTGCGGTTGGCCAGTTGCACGATCCCGGCGACCTCCTCGGCCGTCCCCGGCCTGACGACGACTTCCGGCAGGGACGCGTACGCCACCTCCGCCACCTCGTCGTGCGAGTAGGGCTCGAGCTTCTCCCTGTCGGTGATGACGAACCGCTCGCCCACGATGGCGGCCAGCTCGCGAACGACCTCGTCCGTTACCGGAGCGTAACTGCCCTGGCTCATGGGTCGCCCTCCCGCCGGGACTTCCTTCGTTTGATCTCCTCCGCCAAGGCAGGCACGAACTCGAAAAGATCGCCGACCACGGCAAAGTCGGCGACCTGATGTATCTGCGCGTCCGGATCGTTGTTGATGGCCACGATGCAGTCGGCCGTCTGCATGCCGGCCAGGTGCTGGATGGCCCCCGAGATGCCGACCGCCACGTAGAGCCGGGGGTTGACGGTCTTGCCGCTCAGGCCGACCTGGTGGGGGTAGGGGATCCAGCCCCGGTCCACGGCGTCTCTTGAAGCGCCGACGGCCGCTCCGAGCGCGTCGGCCAGCTCCCGGACGAGGGCGAATCCCTCGGCCTTCTTCAGCCCCCGGCCGCCCGAGACGACTTTCTCGGAGTCCTGAATGTTTGCCCCATCCTGGTCCTCGCTGCGGGAGCCGAGCCACTCGACGGGGCTTTCAAGCCCATCTCCAGGGACACGGACTTCCACGATCCGTCCCTGCCGTCCCTCGACTCGTTCGGGGGGGCTGAGCGAGCGCGGCCTCACGGTGGCCATCTGTGGCCGGTGCCGGGCGGTCACGATGGTCGCCAGGATGTTGCCGCCGGCCGCGGGCCGCGTCTGGATCAGGTTGCCCGTCTCCGCGTCGATGTTCAGCCCGGTGCAGTCCGCCGTCAGGCCGGTGCGGAGCCTGACGGCCACGTACGGCATCAGCGTGCGGCCGCTGCTGGTGGCGCCGCCGATGAAGACGTCCGGCTTCTCCTCACGGATCAGGCGCTCGAGGACGGCGGCGTGCGGCTCGACCAGAAAATGCTCCAGTCCCGGCGAGCGGGCGACGTAGATCGTATCCGCGCCCCGCTGCACCAGTTCCTGCAGGTCGCCCTCCGCCGGGCCGGCCCGACCTGTTGAGTTGATCGACCAGCCGCCTTCCCCAGGCGAGCAGCTCGAAGGAGACGGGCCTGAGGCGGCCCTCTGCCTGCTCCGCCAGCGTCCAGACCGGCCGGCCCTCGTCCGATGCGTGTGGCTTTGCGTCGGCGGTCACAGCAGGTTCTCCTTCTCCAGGAACTCGGCAAGTTCGCGCGCGGCGGCCTGAAGGCCCAGTGTCCCGACGTCGGCGGTCCTGCCCTCCCGCGCCACGCTTGGGCGGCATATCTTGACCACCCTCGTCGGCGAGCCCTTCAGGCCGATCAGGTCCTCGTCGACGCCCAGGTCGCCCGGACTCCATGTGGGCACCTCCTGCCGCCGGGCCCGCTGCTTTCCCCGGAGCGTGGGCAGGCGAGGGGAACCGATCTCCTTCACCACGGTCAGCAGGCAGGGAAGCGGCAGCCTGACCGTCTCGTAGCCCGTCTCTACCAGCCGCTCAACGGTGACGCGGCCATCTTCGATGGCGGCGATGCGGCCGACATAGGTGGCGAGGGGCAGGTCGAGGAGCGAGGCAAGGCCGGGCCCCACCTGGCCCGTCTCACCGTCGGTGGCCCGCACGCCTGCGAGCACCAGGTCGAAGGGGGCCAGCTTCCGAACGCTCCGCGAGAGCACGTACGACGTGGCCCAGCTATCCGAGCCCGCAAAGGCGCGGTCGGACACGAGCGCCCCCGCGTCGCAGCCCATCGCCATCGCCTCCCTGACCGCCTTCTCGGCGCTGCGGGGTCCCATCGAGAGGGCCGTGACGTGGCCGCCGTGCTCCTCCCGCAGACGCAACGCGAGCTCGACGGCGTAGAGGTCCAGGGGGTTCACGATGTTCTCGACCCCTTCGCGCACGATGGTTCCCGTATCTTCGTCCATTCGGACGTTGCTGGTTTCGGGGACCTGCTTGACGCAAACGATGATGCGCACGGGGACCCTTTCAGAGGGCTGTCAGATCCAGAAGATCCAGTTGTCGGTCGACCCGGTCAGCGTGTCGATCACGGCCCACACGCCGGCCACGGTGAACTGCCCCAGGATCATGCCCAGGAAGAAGCGCCGGGCCTTGCGGTAGAGCCCCTGCCCGCCGACCTTGATGAGTACGAGCTTGGTCACCCACGCCAGGAAGATGGAGAACCAGAGGGCGTCCGTCCAGTAGACCGAGCAGATGATAAAGCCCACAGGATGGACGGGCCACCAGAACAGGATCCTCTGGGCCGTGATCAGCAGCAGCATGATGACGGCGCCGACGCCGGTCCACACAAGCCCCTGGACGTTGCCCTGGTTGCCGGCTCCCATCTGCTGAACGGTCCAGCGGAACAGGTACTTCGGTCCGTCCAGGAAGAACCACTTGTGCAGGTTCGAGGCACCGTGGCGGTATCCCAGCCAGATGGTAAAGACGGAAGCGGTTGCGTAGGTGATGATGGCGGCCAGGAGCAGGGCCCAAAGCAAGCCCCTTGCCCTCCGCCGAGCCAGGTAGATGCCGTGGGCGGCCGAACCCATGACCGACGTGCGGATGTCGCTGCACCAGACCCAACTCATCGAGAGCGTGCTGAGCCCGCCCGGCGAGATGTTGCCGGACCCGAACGTGCTGACCATGAAGGTCGGCGCGATCATCGGCGCGATGGTCACCGCCACCCCGCACTGGGCCACCACGCGCGTCAGGCCGTAGAAGACCAGCAGCGCCATCAGAGCGAAGAGCGCGCTGTAGGCGGGACTCAGCCCCGCCTTCGAGATCCAGACCACCATCACCGCGAATCCGACGAGCAGCAGCAACACGGCGGCCCGGTAAGAGGACGGTTCCCCCGCATCGTATCCCTTATGCCCGAGCCCCAGGGCGCAGCGGAGAACGCGCACCAGATGCCGACGCGAAAACCACAGGCCCGCCGCGATGAACACGATTATCGCCCCCATGCCCTGGTGCGCCATGATCGGATACGGTGCAGCACCGTATATGCCCAGGTTCTCAGTCATATCCCCGCCGTAGGCCCTCAGGTAGCAGCGGAAGATGAAGGACAGGATGTTCAGGAACCACAGGCTGAAGGCGACGCGGTTCGGGATCAGGAACGTGAATCCCAGCACCGCGAAGCTCAAGTAGATGGAGATCGATATCGGCGTGAGGCCGCCGATGCTCGTCGACGTGGTAACGGCCGGAACCTTGGGGTAGTAGTGGTGCAGCCCCTTCAGGCTGCCCACCAGAAAGGGGATGCCGAACCCGATCCAGAACAGGCCGCTGACGAGGATGGACGGCCGGCGCCACGGGGATGCCGCCGCCGCGCACAGCTCCTCCGGCACCTGCGCGATCGGGAAGCTCAGATGCTCGTGGTCCACCCATTGCTTGCGCATGATGGCCATCAGGGACGTCATGCAGGCATAGAGGGCCAGCAGCAGGACGGACCAGATCAGCAGCGGCCGCACCCAGGGCTCCCAGGGGATGGGCTCGCCGTGGGGCACCCCGTCGAAGAACTTCTTGATGGCCATCGTCCGGCCGCTCGGGTCGAGCGGCGACATCCACCGGGACAGGTGCGGCCAGAGCAGCGTGCTCCACTCGTTCAGCGGCGTGGCCAGATAATAGGGCGCCGTGATGTTCGGGATCAGATAGCCGACCAGGCCCATCGTGGTGATGGCGCCGCCGATCAGCATCATGGCCGTCACCAGCACCAGCTCGTGCGGCTGCAGCGCCAGGCGCGACCAGACTATGCCCAGAAGGCCGTTCGTCAGAAGCACCAGCACGAAGAGGAGGAAAATCCCCCCCCCGACGCTGTAGTCCAGGAACAACGTGGAGCTGTGCAGGTAGAACGTCCAGTAGGGCCCGGCCAGCCCGATCACGACGCACATGAGCGCGCCCACCAGGAGGGCGCGCAACGTCAGGGCGGAGCCCCGCCGCCGAGGAAGCTCAGTGCTCTCGTCTCTTACAGCCAACGGTCCCCCCGTCGGTCAGCGGCCGCGTCGGCAACGCAGGCCCGCGGGTCGACTGACGGTCAACGCTCCGTTCCCGCCCGCTCGAGCTCCAGCACGGCCCAGAGGTCGAGTTCGGGCACGATGATCCGCGTCCCGGCGTCGACACGCTCCACTTTCAGCGGCATGGGCGCCTTGCGCGGGGCGTACAGCGTGGCTCCCGCAATGCCGGCGCCGAAGAGCGAGTCGGACAGGATCACTGCGAAGTCGCGCTGGACGGCCATCGAATCGCTTTCCAGCACGTAATTGCGGTTGACCAGGTGGCAGACGAACGGCGCGCCCACGTCGCCCGACTTTGCCCGCGGCACGGCCGTGACGTTCGACGCGCCCTCGACGGTTACGTAGCGGCGCAGTGAGTCAGACGCCCAATCCCCCTCCTGCCACTCGACCGTCACGTCCTTCGCTCCGTCCAGGACGGCCTGCTGATCGGCGTCGAGGTAGAGCGGCTCGGTGACCACGAGTGCCTTAAGGTCCTTCAGGTCTTCGGACTCCAGGCGCGCGTCCATCTGGTCGTCTCCGGCGAGCACGAGCCTGAACGGCACGTTCATCAGGACGAGCTCTGCGCAGGCGTCGGCGGCCTGTTGCTGCCAGCGCCGGGACGCCGCGTTGCTGTAGAGCAGGCCGACGTGCGCCACGGCGTCGTAGCCGTCGAACAGCCCGGCGTTCTCGCGCACGAACCGGCAGACGTAGGCCAGCTCCTCGGGCGGCGCGTCATACCAGTGCGAGCCCTTCTCCTTGGTGTAGCACCATTGATGGACGGGGGGCATGAACTGATGGCCGAATGCGTAGGCCTGCGCGATCCACGTGCGCACCAGGCCGGGCTTGTTGTGCTCGTTGACGAAGGCCCAGTCCCAGCCGGCGCCGGTGCAGGCGACCGGTCGGCCCACCGCGTCGCCGAGCTTGAAGCTCCAGACCGGCTTGGGCGAGACCTGCCCGGACTCCGCCTCGTGCCCCACCTCACCGGAGAAGAACGTGACGAACGGCGCGATAAGCAGGCTGCCCGCGCCGGAGACGCCGGAGTTCACGCAGAGAGCCAGGGGATGGCCGGCCTGCTCCTCCGCCCAGCGCCGGTACTCGGCGACCCACTCGGTCGAGCGCCGCCTCTGGAAGTTCTCGTACTCGTGGCTGAGCGGCAGTTTCTCGGGATGCCAGGCGGCCTCGCGCTTGTACTGCTCGGCCGTCACGCCGCGGTCGCGCAGGAACTGGCCGTAGTCAAAACCGTCCAGGGACGTGATGCCCAGCTCGGCCAGCTTCTCGCGCGGGACGTTCTCCTTCAGGTGCTCGCGGAAGGCGGCCACGCAGTGCCGGCAGAAGCACCCCCCGCCCGCCCAGCGCGTGCCGACCGTGCCCGCGTAGTCGTCGATGTGCAGGCCCTCCACGTCGATCAGAAAAGCGTTCTTCATCTGGTGCTTGAGGTATTCGCGGTAAGCGGGCGAGTTCGTGCAGAACCAGTAGGCGGGATGGCCCTTGTGCTCGTGGTCCCAAAGCCAGGGGACAAGGATCGGCTCTCCCTCCAGCGAGCGACAGATGGCGTCCTCGAAGTTGGGGTCGTAGTCGATCATCTGCGCGAACGCCGTGCGGAACGCCGCGCCGGGCAGGTAGCGGATGCCAAGAGCGTGGGCCTCCTTGACGCGCTTCTGGAACCAATTGATCGACCCTTCGTCGTCGCGCCACGGCCGGCCGCCCCAGCTTATGACCGTCGCGCCATATTGCCGGCAGACCTCGGGCTCGCTGTAGCCCATGAAGACAACGTCCGAACGCCTGAGGTCCATGGTTTCCGTCTCCTCGGCCCCGGCGGACGGGGCGGCAAGGCACGTGGTCAGGAAGGCGCCGATCGCCAGACACAGAATGGTGCACCTTCGCATGTCATCTTCTCCGGGCAGTAGTCCCTTCCCCGTGCGCCATGACGCGGGCATATTAGCAGTGGGCTTGGGTGAGTGCAAAGGCGCGGGACGGCAGTGGCCAGTGGCCGGTGGTCGGTGGCCAGTAACGGGCGCACGTAAGGACAGGCAAGACGGTTTGGAGGCCGCGCAGTTTTTCATGTCCGGCTGGCGCCGCCAGCGCGTATAATAGTGGCCGCACCGGCCGGACGGCCTATCTCAATTCCCGGGAGGCAGCCATGGAGCTTTCGGACTCGGAACTGCGGATCCTGAGACGTGCCGAAGGTTTTCACCGGAAGAGAAAGGCGTTCGCCGTCCTCTTCCTGCTCCTCTTTCTGGTTTGCGCGGTGGTGGCCATTCTGTACACGGCGAGCATCAACCGGGAAGCGGCCCAGCACGGCCTCTCGTTCTGGAACAGGTTCATGCCGGCGTCCCCGATGGCGCCGCCCGGCGTGGACGCGGAGCATTACACGGTCTTCTTGAGTTATCGCATGGCCGTGGAATGCGCGTGGGACGTGGGCTCGTGCACGTTGTTCGTTCTGATGTCGGTGCTGTCCCTGCTGACGCTGGCGGCCCTGCGGAGTACGGACCGCATCAACAAGCTGATGATCAAGATGCAGGACCGGCTGCGGGAGCTGGGGGAGATAGGGTAGGGGGCGCGATTCCTCGATGGAATGGGGATAGCCACGCCACGCTACGCTGTAGGGGCGCGGCCCCTCGATCCGCCGTACGGCGCGACTCGGGACAAGCGGGGCGCGCCCGAGCAGGAGTAGGAGCAGGAAGGAGGCGGAGCTATTGAGGCCGGTATTCCTAATGTTGACGCGCAGCCTTGCCGCAAGGGGCGTTCGGGACGCCCGCTATGGCCTCTTGAGGCATTCACTCTGGAGAGACAGGGCTCAATGGCCACCGATTCTCGCTGGTTGACACAGATGAGGAATGCATTGCTGTCACCGGCACGGCTGTAGCCTCGATCAGTGTCAATCTGTGTAAATCATTGGCTTGGCGCCGGTTGGGGAGAGCAGCGCCGAACGTACGGCATTGGCCACTGATCCTCACTGATTGACACAGATGAGGGATGCACTGCTGTCACCGGCAGGGCTGTAGCCTCGATCAGTGCCAATCTGTGCAGATCAGTGGCTCACTTCCGTTGGTCGTATCCGTCTTCGTCCCTTGGCGTCGCACGCATGCTGTGTCCATCCGTGTCCGCTGGCAGAAGGGCCGGCGCCATTCGGTGGTGCGGAACACCCTTGAATCAGTGCTGGTCTGTATAGATCAGTGGCTTGGCGCCGGTTGGGGAGAGCAGCGCTGAACTTACGGCATTACTGAGTCCTGCATGAGCAAAGCCAATAGGCCTGGGCTGTGTCGCTAAGCCCCTGGAAGGGGCGTCATGCATGTGGCCGGGGGCTGTCCAGCCGCAACACTACCTTTACCGGACTCAATAACCGGGGGCGGCATCCTTGGACAGCGCGGTGTCGTAGCGCACGTCCTCACTGAAGAAGCGCTCGGCGGAGATCGGGCCCCACGTGCCCGCCTTGTAGTTCGGGAAGTCCGGCGGTTCTTGCGCCTCCCATGCCTCCAGAATCCCCGTGGCGAACTCCCAGGCCAGCTCCACCTCGTCCCGCCTCGCGAAGAGCGCCGAGTTGCCCCCCATCACGTCCAGCAGCAGGCGCTCGTAGGCCTCGGGTGACGCTGCCGGGAACTCGCTGCCATACGGGAAGTCCATCTCTACGTTCTTCAGCGCCAGCTTCAACCCCGGCACCTTGCTGGCAAAGCGCAGCGAGACGCCCTCGTCCGGCTGGATGCGAAGCGTCAGCCGGTTCGGCTTCAGCTCAACGCCTTCCATCGCGCCGAACAGCACCCGCGGCGGCTCCTTGAACTCGACCGAGACCTCGGTGAGCGACCGGGCCAGCCGCTTGCCCGCGCAGAGGTAGACGGGCACGCCAGCCCATCGCCAGTTGTCGACGTACGTGCGCAGGCCGACGAACGTCTCGGTGTTCGAGTTCGGATCCACGCCCTCCTCGTCGCGGTACGCGGGGACGTCCTCGCCGTCGACGGTCCCCGCGCCGTACTGGCCGCGCACGACCGAGCGCGCCACCTCCTCCGGCGTCCAGGGGCGCAGGCAGCGCAGGACCTTCACCTTCTCGTCGCGGATGGCGTCGGCCGTCAGCGCCGCCGGCGGCTCCATGGTGATCAGCGTGAGCAGTTGCAGCACGTGGTTCTGGAGGATGTCCCGCAGGATGCCGGTCGAGTCGAAGTAACCGCCCCTTCCCTCCAGGCCGAGCGTCTCGGCCACGGTCACGCGGATGTGGTGCACCGACTCGGAGCGCCAGACGTGCTCGAACACGGAGTTCGCGAACCGCAGCACGCTGATGTTCTGCACCGTCTCCTTGCCCAGGTAATGGTCCATGCGGAATATCTGCGGCTCGCCGAGCAGGCGGTCGATCTGGTTGTTCAGCCGGCGGGCGGATTCGAGGTCCTGGCCGAACGGCTTCTCGAACACGACGCGCAGGTAGCAGGCCTGCCCTTCGTCGCAGGGGCGACGGCGCTCCAGGCTCCCGGCGGCGGACAGGTTCTCCAGGATCGGCGCCACGACGCCCGGCGGAACGGACAGGTAGAACACGCGGTTGCCTCCCGTGTCGAACTGCCCGTCCAGCGCCTCCAGCCGACGGTGGAGCCGGCCGTAAGCTTCCGGCTCGTCGTAGCCCCCCTGCTGGTAGAAGATGCGGCGCGCCAGCGAGTCCCACGCCGCGGCGTCGATCTGTCCTCCGCGGGCGAACTTCTCCACGCCGTCGCGGAAGCGGTGCCGGAACGCCTCGTCGCTCATCTCGGTGCGGCCGCAGCCGACGATGACCGTGCCGGCCGGCAGCAGATCCTGGCGCGCCAGGCTGCACAGGGCCGGCGCGAGCTTGCGGTGGGTCAGATCGCCGCTGGCACCGAAGATGACGATGATGCCGCGTTCCGGCTTGTAACGTTCCAGCTCGAACATCGGGGAGAACCCCAGTCTCACTTAACCGTTAATCGTTAACCGACAACAGGGAAGCCCCGGCGCGCCCCTGCTCCAGTCATCATAGACCCGAACGCCCCCCGCCGCCAGTCCGCGCTCACAGGTAGAGCTCCGGCCTTTCCCGCGCGTGACGGTCGATGCCGTCCATGATGGCCCGGCAGCTTCCGCGCCAGCGGGCCGCCGGGATGTCCTCCGTGATGCCGATCAGCAGGCCATCCATCGTCTCGACCTCGTTCAGCATCTCCACCGTGAACCGCTCCACCTCCTCGTCGGGCTTGATGTGCACCGATGAGGGGAAGTTGAGCCAGAGCACCTTGTCGGGCCAGGCCGCGCGCGCCTCGCCCAGCGACATGTCCGTATCGGGCGCCGGCGTGAACGCCTCGATGTAGTCCAGCCCGGTGCCCGCGATGGCGTCCGCGATGAGGCCCGAGTTCGCGTCGAAGTGGCAACCGATGAGCTTCCCCCGCCGGTGCATCACCTCGGCCGCCTCGTTGTAATGCGGCACGTAATAGCGCTCGAATACCTCGGGCCCGATGACCTCGGGCACGACGTTGCCGCCATAGTTGGCGTGCAGCGCGGGCGACTTCGCTACCAGCGGATACATCCGGCGCCGATTTTCCACCAGGGCGTGGTAGAGCTTGAGCACGTCGTCGCGGCGGTCCATCCACTCGGTGCAGAAGTCCTCCATCTTCATGAACGTGCCGGTAATGAGGGACTGGAGCGGCTCCAGGCCGATGCCTGGGCGGAAGATGGCGTCGCGGCCGTACTCCCTCTCCCGCCGGGCGAACTCCTTGTAGCTCGGCTCGTAGCGCTCGTCCTGGATCATGAAGAGGATGGCCTTGTAGTCGTCCGGCGACTTGAACATCTTCTCGTGCCACCACGTGGTGAAGTCGGCGTGTTCGCCGAGTGTGGACAGTGTGCCGGCCGGCGTCTCGTAGACGGTCCGCGTGAACTTCCTGCCGTCCTCCCAGTAGACGGTCTGGGTCACCTTGACGTTGGGGCGGTGGGTGTGGACGACGGGCACGCGGCGCTCGACGATGCACATGCCCCGGTTGCGCATGTCGCGCTCGGCGCGGCACTGGGGGATCATGCACTCGTACATGGTGAAGGGGACGCGGTCCCCGTGGCCCCCGCGCAACGCGACCTCGACCAGCTCCCTTGGCTCCATCTATGCGGCCCTCCCTGACCTGCCTCCCCTGGTTGCGCCCGGCCAGCATAGCACGCCGGCCAGCCCTGTCAAGGAGGACCTGCGCTGGGTCATCCCCAGTTTTGGAGGGGCAGAAATGAAATGGGCTGCTCGGTTTGCGTAGGCTGCTGTCATGATAACCACAGCCAGGAGAAGCCCATGTCACACAGCAGCATTGTACGCTGCATCGTTGGCGTCTGCACTTCACTTCGGCTTTCCCAGCGAAAGACGCTCGGGGAATTGGTCTTTGGCGCCATGCGTTGCCGACGCGTGAGTCTGGCCGATATCGGCCGTTCGATGCGCACAAAGACCACCGTAAAGCATAATGTAAAAAGGGTTTACCGGTTTGTTAAGAATCATCGCATCGAGGCGGCCGATGCCTGTGGGGCCCTGATGTGCCTGGCCGCAAGAGCTGGCGCTGGCCGCCTTTTTGTGGCGGTAGATTGGGTGGATGTCGGTCAGTATAAGCTGCTGCGGGGTGCCGTGCCGCTTGCGGGAAGGAGCGTGCCGATCCTGTTTGCGGCCTACCGCAAGTGGGAGCTTCACAAGAGCCAAAACGCCTTTGAGGAGGGGTTTTCCCGCCTGCTTGCGGCGATCACGCCCGATGATGTGGAGCTTGTGGTGCTTGCCGACTGCGGCTTCGGGCGGGCCGAGCTGGCCCGGACCCTCCAGGAGCTGGGCGTGGGCTACATCATCCGGGTGGGGCTGATGGTGAACTTCAGCTCCGAGAAGTACTGTGGGCTGCTCTATGATCTTGCGGTGCGCTGGGGGACGCACAAGGACCTGGGTTTTGGCAGCTACCGCAAGAGCCGCCCCGTGCGCCAACGCGTCATCGTCTACTGGAGGCGGCCAGGATACGTATCAGCCTGTCCGTGACGCCCGGGGACGTCAGTGCGCGGTTTGACGAGGTCCGCCTCAAGCGGATGTCGCCGCCGGCGATGGATGGCTGGGAGAGCCGTCCTGGGCGACGAGTTCGCCCCTGGGCGTGCTGCTCTCCACGCCCGCGCGGGCTCTGGCTCAGGAGGCCCCTTGTCACGCGCAGCGCAACCGTCTGCGGAGCATGTCGTTGACTCGGAACGAGCGCGCGCCTACAATTTCTTACTTGATAGCCCTGTAGTCAGTGCTCAAAGCCGGCAGGGGAGGAGCCCCCAGATGGCGAAGCTCAAGTGCACGATGGTCGTCGGATTTCTGATAGCGCTGTTCGCTCCTGCGGGGTGGGCCAACGGCCAAGCGGAAAACAGCCAGAATGACCAGTTGTTTCGCGCGGCACGCGATGGTCACGTCCAGCGAGTGCGGGCGCTTCTCGAGAGCGCGGCCGATGCCAATGTCAGGGACAGCCGCCTCCGGACGCCACTTCATGAAGCCGCCGCGCATGGGCACCAATTGACAGCTCAGGCCCTGCTCGATGGCGGCGCGGACATCAACGCCGTGGACAGCGCAGGACGGACACCCCTGGATGAGGCGGAAGCCGCCGGGCATTCGCGGTTGGCCGGCTTCCTGCGCGACAGGGGCGCGCTCACGGGCGGAGCGGCAGGGGCCGCGGAGCAGGGGCCGGCTCTCAAGCCCTCGCTCGAGTTCGGAACGCTGGGAGCATTCGAGAAGGAGATCGGAGAACGCGCGGTCCTCCTGGACAGCCGACACGTCTGCCTCTTCGCACCCATGAGGCGCCTGAAGGAAGCAGCCGTTGTCTTCCCTTACCTGGTGGCGGCATACGATGAGCTGCACGAGATCGTTGGAAGGCACACGGATTACAAGATCGCCGTCTACGCCTTTCCCAAGGGGAATCCGCACGGGTGGGGTGGGACGTCCTACTGCAGCATCGAGTACGACGAGGCCAATCTTCAACTCGATAGCCAGCCGGAATGGCTGAAGCACGGCGTGCCCCATGTGTCCGGCTACATAGAGGAGATGGCTCACAGCTTCGT
>Ga0315541_1002372_pt1 | contig 15817 bp, 12 predicted proteins | sample SalMarSW160190MG_FD_203095 | JGI IMG/M metagenome (GOLD analysis project Ga0315541, IMG submission 203095) | Salt marsh sediment microbial communities from the Plum Island Ecosystem LTER, Massachusetts, United States - Salt Marsh Sediment SW1601-190 ...
GGAGAGCCCCGGCCGGTGAGTGTGCCTCGAGCGAGGATGGCGATGAGGATAATGAGAACAGAAACAGTAATTCTGGCTGTAAAGTGTTTTCGGTTGTAACGGGGCGGTAGTGGTTTTGCTAAAACGGAAAAGAAAAAGGTGAGGGCAACAGCGCTGGGGCCAAGTAAGATTATGGCGGCGGACGGCATTTTTGCAAGATTGACGCCAATGATGCCTAATGCGTTTATCGGGTCGCGAACCAACGGCAGGAGGACGGTGGGTAAGATTTGCGTTCCTGTCCTTATCAGCCAGCCGGCATTCATAATCGACCAGGTGCATACAACAGCGGCACAAACACAAGCTGCGCGGATGAGCCATCTGTGAGGCCAGCGGAAACACAGCAGCGCCAAGATAACTTCAATACCCAGCAGGACAAAGATGTCGGTAAATATCCAGCTAAAGTATTCGTTGAGCAGGTCAATACGCCAGGCGTGAAAGAACTTTACAGCCAGGGTGCAAAATAAGGCGCCGAACATAATGACGCTGTAGGCGCGTGGAGCCAAGAGGGCATACAAGCGGCGAACCAATAAAAGCGGTTTTGCTCTCGTGCTATGTGGCGAAACGCCGCTACTTCGCAGAGTAGCATTGGGGCCGGATTGTGAAGGCCTGGTAATCATAGTGCACCAAAATACTAAAAGTTGTGACAGATGACAAGAGAATAGCGTTTGGCGGGCGGTAGATGCTAAGCAAGGAAAGAAAGTAAAAATTCAAAATTACAAGTTTAAATTCTCAAGAACATCCTGCAAGGGCAGTTCCGCGAAACAAACGGCGGTATCAGCGACGCCATAATAAATCTTTAGTTTCTCATCTTCATAAAGCAGGCCGCAGCTAAATACGACGTTTCCAAAGAAACCTTCAATTTCATAATCGGCCTGTGGCTGGAGGATTGGGTTTTGCGACCTTGCAATTACCTTCCACGGCTGGTGCCTATCCAGCAGGACGGCGCCGAGGCAATAGCGGTTGTTTCTGTCGGCGCCGTGATAGATTTCGAGCCAGCCTTGTTTGATTTTGAAAGGGACGGCGCTGGCGCCGACCTTTATCTCGTCCCAGCAACCTGGTCGAGGCTCCATAGAGGTGCGATGATTTCCCCAACAAGTGAGGTTAGGTGATTCTGCGAGCCAGATTTGGTGTTTTTTGAACAGAGGAGAAACAGGCCGATGGAGAGCATAGAACTTATCATTAATTTTTTCAGGGAAAAGCACTGCATCCTTGTTTTCGGGGCAGAAGATGACTCCGTGACGCTGGAAAGAGTTAAAGTCCCTGGTTGATATCAGGCAGGTTGTTACTCCGAGTGGAGAAACTGCAACGTAACTGATGTAATATGTGTCGTCAATGAGCGTAATTCTGGGGTCTTCGAGGCCAAAGGTTTCATAATCATTTGCCGGGGTGATTGTGGGGGCATCTTCAATCTCAAAGTTTATGCCATCGGAGCTTCGTGCCAGTCTTAGATGCGAGAGCGATGTCAGGAAAGTTTGTGTCGGTGTTATGATTAACCTTGGGTCTGAAAAATCGTTTTCAGGGTTATCTTTTGGAAACTTCTTTAAGATGATGTCCCCTTCAGTGACATCGTAAACGGCGGCTAACGTTATATCCGGATGTGGACTGATTGGCCGTTCGGCGACTCGAAGCAGTAGAATTACTTCGTCTCTGAAACGGATAACGCCGGGATTAAATACGCCAATAACTTCGAAATCATCCCTTGAAGGCCTGATGTCTTTTGGTTCAATTATAGGATTGCGCGGGGAACGAAATACCGGCATTTGTCAGTTCCTTTTTTTCACCGCTGAGTTCGCAGAGACCATTGAGAAATTCAAATATCAAAATGTAAAATTTTTCTTTTAATGTAGCTGCCGGCAACAGAGGTTGTCGGGTGTTTTATTTATTCATTGAGGAGTAGACCTTTAAGAAGGAATCCGAATAAATTTGCTTGTTCATCAGCATCTCTGCTGTAGCGAGGATGTTCATAAGCTTTTCGTCGAAGACATCAGCAATGGCAGAGTCCAGGCCGTGGGAGACGGCTATAGCGAGAAATACGCGATTTATCAGGCTTCTCTCCGCTGCTCCCTGGGAAATATTTGAAAGCCCTATCGTCATATGCGGAGTGGGTTCTGCGAGAATTCTTATCTGATCCATAGCGGCTAAGATATTTGTCGGCTGGGTCTGTGCATTGGGGACTTTAACGGGCAGAATGATGGGGTCGATGAACAGCCGTTGTGTGTCAAAGCCAACTTCAGTTGCCTTCGATATGATTTCCGCTGCTATTGCGACACGTGTGTCGGTGTCCTGAGGCACGCCGTTTTTGTCCATAGTGAGTGTAATAATGCTTGCCTTTGGCCCTGTGTTTTTGGCCATTTCGATGTATTTATCGAGTATTTCTTCGTCGGTTTTCCTATTTAACGGCGAAGAATTCAAGAGGATGCCGGGGTCGGTATTTGCCACCTTCAGTCCTGCGGCAATGACATTGGGTTTTTGTGAATCGAGGCATAATGGGGTAGAGCAGGTTTGCTGGATTGTTTCAACCAGCCACTGCATAGCTGCCTGCTGGTCAGCAGCGGCGGTGCCGACATTTACGTCGAGGTAACTGGCGCCGGCTTCTGTTTGCTTTTTGGCCAGGTCCTGAATGATTTGTTTGTTCTTCTCTGCGATGGCCTGCTTGACATCTTTGAACATTCCGTTAATTCGTTCTGCAATCAAAATCATAATAAGCGCCTTTCCCTCTGTTTATGTGGTTTTTACTGCCATATCTGATTGATGAAGTTTTTGACGGTGGCGACGGCCCTGGGATGTCGCATCCGAATTATGTCGGTACCGGCCTGCAGCAGGCAAATTGCGGTAGCAGCTTCCCACATTGGTCCTCGGTCTTTTACATGTCCCCATCCGGGTGCGTCGGCAAGTTTGGCTTCTTTAACCCGCCAGGCTTCATAACCAACATCACAGATTACCGGCATTGCCATCATCTTATCGCCGCTGAGAGCAGCCAGACGCTGGCGTTCCTGAATCGAGTAGGAATATTCTATTCCATAACCCAAGGCACCTGTGGCTTGAAACGTCACTATCTTCTCGAGCGGAAAGCCCATATCAGAAACCAGGATGTTGACCTGCTTGGCGATATTAATATCAAGGGGTGCCTCAGTGATAAGATGGTGATTGTCAGCGAGGGCGATAGCAGTTAAAGACTTGTAATTATCTTCCTTAACCGTGCCGAGCAGGCAATTCTGGCCTTTTGCAGCTTCACTTACCTTCGGCATAATTTGATTGTCCTTTTCATCGTTGCCACAGCCCCAGAGCACAAGCGGAACACCTACGGCATTTAGTACCTCTTCGGTGACCTTAACGGCACTGGCGGCGTCTTTGTCAGCTTTGTCGGGATGAATTCCGTCAAACTTGATGCAGATTAAGTCGGCGCCGAATTCTGTTATGGCCTTTTTGGCCCAGTCGGCGGGGCTGTCAAGGACATCTTTATAAGGCTCAGTTAGGATATCCGGCCAATCTTTAGGCCTGGTGTCTATGACATCCATAGCGATGACAGGTTTTTCGCCGGTATCATCCGGCGAGCCGCCATAGACGACATTACGCGCTCCGCCCACAGTTATTTTCGAGGTGCGTGTGCCGCCTTCGTCTTTGGTTGCGCCGAGTGTAACTTGTGAAACTTCGCTGGTAAAACTTTCTGCAACTTCAGGAACTGCCATTTGTGATCCTCCCAAAATAGTTTATGGCGAACTGGAGACTAAAATATGTTCGAGTATTTTTTGCACTGCCGAAAATGCAAGGCTGCTCTGCTGTAGGTCAAAGATTGTTTTGCTCTGCATCGATACATCGAGCACGGCTTTGTCATAAGGTATACAGCCAAAGGTCTCAATTTCGTCGCTCGTCCCTCGTCGCTCGTCGCTCGTGTCACGGGTTCCGTTCCATATAACACCGATTTTTTTTACAGATATTGGCAATTTTTCAGCAAGGTCAAAAATTCTTTTTGTGGTAATAATTCCGAGCGGAGTAGGTTCGGCTACGATGCACAGGAGGTCAACATTATTAGTGGTTCGTCGAGAGAGGTGCTCCATTCCGGCTTCGTTGTCTATAACAACAAATGCGTATGCGGAACTGAGGTTATCGAGAAACTTTCGCAGAAGATTATTTACAGCACAGTAGCAGTCTGGTCCTTCCGGCCGACCCATAGTAAGCAAATCAAAGCCATCAGCTTCGGTAATTGCCTGCTGGATGCCGTATTCGAATGACCGCACCCGGTCCATACCGCCGCTACTCGGTGATTTTGTTCGGGCCTGTTCGCGAATTTCCGCAATAGTACCGACCGGCTGGACTCCCATCGTCAGGCCAAGGCAGGAATTAGGGTCGGCATCCACGGCGAGAACAGATCCGTTTTGCCGGTGCAGCAGAAGCCTGATAATCATAGCGGCGAGGGTTGTTTTGCCTGAGCCGCCTTTCCCACTTATGGCGAGTGTTGTTGACATATTTTTCCAGTGAGCTAAAGTGAACTAAAGTGCCTAAAGTGAGCTAAAGTTGTAAATAGCATACATTCGAATCTTCTTTTTAGCTCATTTGCTTCCAATAGATGTAAAGATAGCGAGCAATTCTCCACACTCTTGATATTCACCTTTCACTTTTCTCCAAGATAACCATCTTAGCTTTACAGTTGTTTCCAACCAGTATTGTGTTTCACTGGCTTCACTTTCACAAATCTTAATCCTGTTTTTGAAATCGGCTTTGCTTCTGGCCCGGTTGGCCTCTCGATAATTTGCGCCGATGGACGTTCCAGATTTTGTGTTCTGAGTCCTGATAACCCTTCCCTTAGGCGTGTTGGGTAAAGTTCTCGATAAACGTATTATGCGCACAGCGAATTCTCGTGTTCGTTTTTCAAGCTCTTTAGCGAATCCTTTGTTATCCATAACTTTAGGCACTTTAGACACCTTAGGCACTTCTCTCATTTTCCCGGCTCACGTGCCGTGAGTGACGGCTTTTACCGAGGGAAACAGTGATAAATCCGTGTGAGGCAAGAAACCAGCCTTAATAAATTCATCCATATATCCCGGATGACTCATCAAATCAAAATATGTCATACCTTTAGCGATTTTTTCAGCAGTATCGAGGGCTTTTCGGCTGAGCAAAACCGTTTTTGCACCTGCGATTGATGTGTTTCCGACGAACTGAATCTTCTCTAAGGGGATATCAGGCAGCATTCCGATAGTAACGGCCTGCTGAATGTTCAGGAAGTTTCCGAAGCCTCCCGCCAGATAAATTGCATCCAGGTCTTCCGGCTTCGTTTGGGTCGCTTCCATAAGGACTCGAATAGCGGCAAAGACTCCTGCCTTGGAACGCACGAGATTGTTAATGTCAGCCTGTGTTATCACAATTTCGTGATGTTCGTTAGTGGGTGGGACTAACTGGAACTGCAGTCCCTCGTCACCTTCTGTCAGTCTTTCGTCGCCGTTGGGCTTAAATCGTCCGGTTCGGTCTATGATGCCGTTTATAAACAATTCGGCAAGTGTGTCCAAAAGCCCTGAGCCGCAAATACCGGACGGATGAGTATCACCAATTGTTTTAAACCCGACAGAACCGTCGGGACGGAAGTCGAGTTTTTCAATGGCTCCGGCTCCGGCCCTCATACCATGCTTTACTCCACTTCCTTCAAAGGCAGGGCCTGCTGAACTTGAGGCGCAAACCAGCCAGTCCCGATTGCCAAGAGCCACCTCGCCGTTTGTTCCGATATCGACAAAAAGTGAAATGGTTTTTTTGGTGTAAATTCTCGTAGTCAGCACGCCAGCTACAATATCACTTCCGACATAAGCAGCCACACTCGGCAGGCAGTATAATAAACCGCGTTTGTTTATCTGGATACCGGCTTCTGCGGCTCGAATTGGTGGGACAAAACCGGCCGCGGCAACATAAGGCTCTCTACGTATTCGCGTCGGGTCGAGATTGAGCAGGAAATGGACCATTGCAGTGTTTCCGGCACAGACAATCGCAGTTATATCCTGTAAATCGATTCTCTGCCTCTCCGCCAGTGTTACAATGAGATTATTTACATCGTTGACGATGCGATTTTGCATTTCGTCAAAGGCATTGTTTTCTTCGGCGTAGATTATTCTGCGAATGTAGTCTTCGCCAAAATTTATCTGGCTGTTATATGTGGCTTCGGTATCTATTGTGCTGGCAGTTGTCAAATTGATTAGATGAGCTACGACGGTGGTTGTACCGAGGTCAACGGCCACTGCAAAATTTGTTTCACAGCGTTTTCCCGGTTCGACCTCGATAACTTCGGTAGTTCCCCCTCGGCAACCTATTGTCGCTGCAACCTTGTAATTGGCTTCGACAAGCAGCTTTGAAAGGCCCTGCAGGATGCGAAATCCGGTCTGCATTATAGGAGCCTCGATCTGCTCTCGTATCGCCACATATAGCCGCTCATGGTCGGCTGTATGGTCATTCACCGTTGGCGGGGACATCTGGAGGCAGAGTTTGCGCACCAGCGGGTCAAACTTAAACATGCCTGCCACATCACCAGCAAGGGTGCTAAATCTGTGGGCGTCGGTGTCCATTAGTATTTGAGAAGTCTGCAGAGCATGCGACTTCGGAACCGTTATAGTCATATCTGAAAGGACTTTTGTCTGGCAGGCAAGAACGACGTTTTCCCGTGTTTCATCAGGGGTAAGCAGCGTGGTTGGTCTGCTTTGAAATTGTCCTTCGTCGACTATTACTTTGCATTTTCCACAATAACCATCTCCGCCACAGATGCTGCTTAAATAAATTCCAGCTTTACGAGCCGCCTCAAGCAGAACGGTTCCCGACGGGACTTCTATTTTCAGTCCACTGGGCTCAAAATGGACTACACATTTTTTCTTTTTGCCTTGTTCCATTTTATTTCCAGACTTCCTTGAGATATTTAGGCAGCATCGCACACTCTCTCGGACCTACCATAACTTCCCAGTTGGTGGCTTCCTCGAGTTTGCCGCTCATTACCGCCACGTAACCGGGGATTATTAGTTTACGGTGTTTAACGAGGCTTTCCACGTTATTTTTGGCCATAGCATCGGCTACTGTTTTTTCATTGAGTTTATCACCTGAATAAGCGGTCAAAACAGAAGTGCCTTCGGTATCTACGACGAGGATGAAGCTGGGCACCCTGCTGGCCTCGACATCCGATTCGACGGTGTAATAAGTCAGAGAGAAGTTTGTAGTAAACATCAGGGGAGCATTTTCATCGGGTTCGCCAATAGGATAGACTTTCGGCTCTACCTGGACTGGTTTCTGAGGGTCGGTAAATAGATTCATTACAGTGGTCAGCATAGGCAGAAACGCATATGGCTCGGCGGTATCGAGCACGACGATACCAGAATACTTGCAAATCAGACTTGTAGCAACAGCAGCCTGTTGGTCTGTGTTTTTATCATCAACAAGGGAAATAATCGGATAACCGAGCGGTCTGAAGCCCTTTTTTAGCGCAAGAGCTCTGATCCTTGAGGTGTTATACAGCTTATCCCTAAGATTTTCAGTCTGCAGATTAAGTACAATATCTTCGAGGCCTTGTGATTTAATTTTTTCGGCAAGGTCGGCGAGGTCCTCGATGGATTCGGCCTTTGCGACGAGGGGGCAGTTGTTTTCTTTAGCGATTTTGGCCATCGCTTCGGCAGTATCGGAGGTAGCGTGGGCAATCAGAGGGACGGCTTTTGCAGTTTTAGCAATCGCTGCGGCCATCGCTTCAGGGGAATCTGAAACAAGGATTAGAGCAAGATTGCTGGATTGAGCAACTGTTTCAGCGGCGGTAGCGAAGGTGGAAGCTTGTCGGCTGTCGTTGATAACCGCTATGGCTCGTGCTTCAATCTTGGTTCCGACCCGTTCAAACTGGAGTGCATTTACGGCCTCGATGCGTTTCTTTAAATCCTGGTCGGTGAGTTTATCCGAAACGGTAGCTGCCAGAACCGTAGGGCTGTAAAATTTCTCTTCATGCCGGAACATCACGGTCTCCTGGCCAATCTCTACCTGGTGGTCGAGGCTGCCGAACACAACTTTTCGCATTGGTGGTGCCGCAGCAGCGGCGAGGGTCTTTTTTGCCTCCTCGGAAACGTACGGACAATCATCTAATTTGACCCGCTTCTGAGCGAGCTGCATAGCAAAGGCCAGACAAGTAGGCATACCACACTTTTTGCAGTTGGTTTTTGGTAGGAGTTTGAAGATTTCTAACCCTGTTAAAGCCATAATACTTTTCCCTGTTACTTTAATAAATTGTTTATTCTAACCAACACAAAACAGGTGCACAAGTAGTAAAGCATCCTTGTGCTTTTATACTCTTATGCTGCTGTTTAGAACATAGGTTCGAGCTCAGTTATGGGATGGCCAGCTTTGGTAATAAATTCCAAGACATCTTCTTCTGTGGTGGCTGAGGTTTCATCAGCAATTTTGTCGAGGAAATCCTGGCCACTGAGTCCGAGTTCATCGGCTCTTTTCAGAAAATTGCCCTTGATTTCATCTTTGAGCATCGTAGGCATCCAGACAATACGTTTGATTCCGCCCTCTGCGGCGATGAATTTCTTTGAGTTGATGTAGTGCTTTGAGTGTCCAATGAATCCGGGTGTTTGGTTTCCGCCACCTACGGTGCCGGCGAGGGTTGAGAACTTCATTCCGCAGGGAGTCATCTCTGCAAACTCCCGGTTGACAATCATTATTCCGCCGGTCGAAGGCAGGACAGCAGCGATACATTCGAAGCAGCCGCACGAGGTCATCGGGTCGGTAATCATACTGTACTGGCTCATCCGCGGAACGTTGCCGTGACTGGTCTTGAGAACAAATGCGTTTACCTTGTCCCACTGGCCAATGGTCGGCTCGATGCACTTGCCTTTGGAGATGGGCTGATTGGCGCCGGCGGGGCTTATCTCATAGGCGGCGCGGCAGTCCAGCCAACTGTAAGCGCCGCATAGGCCTGGCCGCTCCGGTGAAATTACACACACGTGATTCGGGGCAAAACTCTGGCACAAGGTGCAGGAGTAAAAAGTATCTATGTCTTCATCGACCATACCGGCAATTCGTTCATCGCGCTGGGAATAAACTTTGCGGGCCATTTCCTGAAGCTCCAGCACCTGTTTTTCTTCGGTGAATATTTTGACCTGCACCTTGTCCATAATGCTCGAATACCGCTCGTGGTACAACGCATGCAGGAGCTTGCCGATATGTTGGAGCCTGAAGCCTGCTTTAAAAGCATCTTTGGAGATTCGCACCCAGCTTATGTCCCGCTGGCCCATATGCCATAGTCCTTGCGCCTCATTCATAAATGTATGAACCTGTCGCTCGAGCACAGGTTCAAAATCAGTTTGCATTTTTCTTCCCGCCACTTCTACCACGATTGCCAGCGGTAACTGTCCTGCCTGCTGGACCGAATCGGCATCCGGCCCTTTCACTTCTATTTTGCCGTCTTCCACCTCACCGATATCGAGCATCCGAAGCCATTCAAACGCCGGCGTTCTTTGCCCACCAAACTCAACGTGCATATCTTCTTTGCGGATACGCTCACCTTCAAATGCAGGACTGACAGAGACAGGAATGGGTATCTCGGAGACCTTTATCTTCAGGCCGCGAACCTCGATGGCTTTTTCTATTATTTCACCATACGGCACATTAGATACAACGTGCTCGTAGGTGCATATACCGGTGGGAAGAATCTGGGGGATATCCGAATCGGCAATAACGGGGAACCCAAAGTTGATGGCCCCCGCTGCCGTTGCGTACCATTCGTCGGTAACCTCCCCAAGAGCAATAACAAACGCAAAGATTCTGCTTTTGTTATAAAGCAGATTGCGCTTGAAATTACCCGGTGGAACACCCCCATAGCTTAGTGCCGCCCTCGCCGCAAAACCAGCCGCGTATACTGCTGCAGTAATCTCCCGCCCAAAAGGTACAAGGCGTGTATCCCAGCCTAAATCCACGCCGCCTTCGACTAACTGCTCGGCAAAGGTGGTTCCGTTATGATGACCGGCCATAAAGACATACAAACTTCTTTCCTGGCATTTCCTGGCAATCTTAACTGCCATCTCCACGTCAGGTGCAGAGCCAACAATCGCCGCAAACCCAGGCGCAGAGCCGTCAACGAACTGGATGCCACGTTCGCGGAGGATTATATCATCAGCTGCTCCAAGCCAGATGCCGTCCACGGGATTAGGGCCGATTAGATATTTGCATGCTTCAATAATCTCTTCTGCGAAAAGTGTTGCCATGCCGGCATCCAGTGTAGGGCCGAGATATGGCAGCCACAAATCGTCAGCAACCGGCTCCGGCAGTAGCGGTTTTATCTCCTCGGTCATTACGTTTTCGAAATCGGCCAATTTCTCTACCGCCCTGCCGGTCATTGAATAAATAATCGGTATGTAATAACCGGTGTTCGGAAACTCAACTTTGCAATCCCTGCCTTTTTGCTCGATAGCTTTTGCCAGTGTCTGCTCAGCCTGTTCGGCAATTTTATGAGCGCCTCGTATTGCTGCTGAAGCTATGATTCTTGACATTTACAAACCTCCTATTTTCGGTTTTTTCCTCTTCTTATACCGCCAATGCCCGTCGCTCTTCCATATCGTAAAGTTTGCGTTCTTTTTCCACGTTTATTCCGAGAGCATCGCGTTTTTTCTCAATATGCTCAATCATCATCTGCGCAGCCTTTATGGGGTCTCGCTCAAAGGCCCATTTACCGCCTATATCCTTTTCGATTTCGTCGGTTAAATAACGCGTTAGATTAGGAGCGCCAAGAATGGGCAGTGGCTCGGCAATGACAGTGTAGACGCCGGAAGCAACGAAATACATTCCGATGGAAACAGCCTTTTCCGACATCCATTCGGGGGCGGCACCGGCAACGGGTAAATCCGAGATATCATCGCCAAGCCCACCTTCGGCAACCACATTGGCCAGGATTGTCAAAATCCTGCTGTTATCAACGCAGGAGCCAACGTGAAGCACCGGCGGTATGCCTACCGTCTCGCATATTTCCTGCAGTCCTTTGCCGCAGTATTTGGCAGCGGCATCCGGTCTCATCAGCCCGGCCTTACCAGCGGCCAACGCGCCGCAGCCGGTACTGACCACCAAAACGTCATTTTTAATCAGCTCTTTCATCATTGTAACGTGATTGTAATCGTGCACCTGTTTCGGATTATTGCAGCCAACAACTCCCGCTGCACCCCGCAAGCGCCCTGAAATAATAGCATCATTTAGCGGGCGGTAACTGCCGCGGAATCGGCCACCAAGATTATAGAAGACATTTTCTGTGGTGAAACCGGCAATGCCTCGTTCAGCCACCTTGGGAATCCTGATGCTGCCTTTTCTGTTGGTGAAATTCTCAATCGCCGTTTTGATAATTTCCCGTGCGATTTCCACTGCCCTGTCTTCGTGAAATTCAATATGCTCTGCGCCTGCGATTTTGCACTTCGGCGAGGTTGTAATAAGCTTTGTGTGGAAGCAGCCGGACAGTGAGCCAAGCGCCGGCATAATGCACTGCACATCCACCGCCATCAATTCCACCACCCCGGTCATCACGGCTAATTCCTGCTGCAGGAAGTTGCCTGCGACAGGGATACCGTGGCGCATCAGTATCTCATTTGCCGTGCAGCACATACCGGCGATGTTGATACCTTTGGCCCCTTTGTCCTCGGCCATTTTTATAAGTTCGGGTTCCTGCGAAACCGCCACGATTACATCCGACAAGGTCGGCTCGTGACCGTGGACAACTATATTGACCTGTTTAGCGTCAAGGACGCCGAGATTGGCACCAAACCGAATTGGTTGTGGGCCACCAAATAAAATATCCGAAAGCTCCGTTGCTACAAGCGAACCGCCCCATCCATCGGACAGACACGCTCTCAGGCCCTGCTTTACAAGATTCTTGTAATCTGAACCTACGCCTATATGCGTTCTGTGCATAATCTCAACAATTTCACGGTCAATCGAACGAGGAGTTACACCCAATTCTTTCCAGACCTTTTGCCTGGCTGGCGGCGGATAAGACGCCGCACTGACAAGTGTCCCATCCTGCCTGCCGAAATCAATCATTACTGCCTCAGACAGGTCACTGGCAATGTCTTTTGTCTGTCTGTCTTTTGTCTCGATGCCGTATCTTGCCGCCACTTCCCGCAATTTCCGCTCATCTTTGATAGTATAGTCGGAATTCTCGTCTTCAACTGCTAACTTGAATGTGTGCGCGATGTCACGACCGTGGTCAGAATGCGCCGCTGCACCTCCGGCAACCATCCGTATCAGATTTCTTGCTGCAATGGTATCAGCGGTGGCGCCGCATACACCTGCCTGCGGCCCATCTCCAAAGGGGTCAATCCGGCACGGCCCCATAGCGCAATTCCGGCAGCATATCCCGAGTCTGCCGAATCCACATTGAGGTTCCTGGGCCTCAAGCCTGTCCCAGGCGTTTTCCAGCCCGGCTTCTTCCATATATTTGAGCATTTCCTGTGCTGCTTTGTCGCTGCTACGTTTTTTTGGGTCCATAACAATTCCTCACTTTACTAATTTATGTTTTCTTGACCGACTCTATCAGCCAGCGCTAATGCCCTATCTTCCCCTACGCTTTCAACCACAACTGTTGACTTTATGGCATGCACTAAGGCCTCGGCTACTTTTGTCCGAGGTGAATTAAACCGCCGCAGGAATTCTTTTCTGTCTTCTGCCTCAAGCACTGCTTTGTATAGCTGCCAGGCAAACTGCGAGCCGTGCTTTTTGGCTACAAGTTGAGCTCCCACAACTCTATCGTGGGGGTCAGTTAGAATTTTCGCCACCTCAAACGCACCTGTTGCTCTGTTTTTTATCGCCGACTGAGGAACAGTTAAATCGTGCGCCCTGACCTTCAAGCTAACTTCCTCAGCAGTGGTGGTGCTGTGTCCGATACTGAAAATCTGCAATCCGAGAATCTGGTCAGCTTGGGCGCGCAGGAAGCCTTTGGTTTGTTGGTTTGCTCCTGCTGCATTTGCACCTGCTATTTTTCCCGCACAGGCCCCTACACTTCCTACCGGCATATAGACGAATCTGCCCGTACCCAAATCGGGACTTTCCGCGCAGTCCCCTGCTGCGTATATGTCCGCGGCGGAGGTTTGCATCCGATTATCGACTTTGATAGCGCTGGTTAAACCCAGCTCGATACCACATTTCTCAGCGAGAGCGACACTCGGTTTTACACCCGTGCCTACTACCACAAGATTGGCAGCAATTTTGCTGCCTTTGTGGAGGGCATATTCAACGTGGTCGGCTCCACCGATTTCGGAGATTGCCTCACCGGTTAGCATTTTCAACCCCTGCCGTTCAAACTTTTTGGTGAGAAACTCCGAAACCTCCGGCTCAAGCAGCTTTCTAAGAATTCTGGAACGTACGTTGAAATAAACATCCAGACCTTTATGCATCAGAGCCTCGGCAATTTCCAGAGCGATAAAGCCGGCCCCTATCACCACGGCAGAGTCTGCACTCTTTGCTGTCTGAACAATTTCAGCAGCTGCTTCGTAGGTGGTAAAGGTGCAAACTCCTTTTTTATCAGAGCCGGGAATTTTTGGTATCAGCGGATAAGCTCCGGCTGCAATCACCGCAGCATCGTAGGCCAGTTTCTCTTCTTCACTATTGGATAAAATGGAAATGACTTTGCTTTCCGGGTCGATATTTGTAGCTTCAGCGGGACAAATCAGTTTAATATTGTAGCGGGTCAACGTCTTGGGGGAGAAGATTTTTGCCCCTGCCGGCCCTGTTATGTAACCGGCAATCAACGCAGGTATGGCAGGTCTGCGGTAAGGGGTGCGGTCGCCAGTTACCACCGTTACCTCAGCGCTTGGGTCTTGCTTGGCAGCGGCTATTGCAGCCATCATCCCTGCAGCACTACCACCAATAACAACTATTCTTTTCACCTGCTATTTTTCCTCGCTTTTACTTTTCTTTTTGATTTCTTTGGCGAGTTTTTTTGAAGCTGCTGTGCGTTTCGGCTTTGTAACTTCCTCGAGCGAGACCAGCTTCAGTGCTTTGGTTGGGCAGGCCTCAACACAGGCCGGTTCCTGCCCATCCTCCAAGCGCTGCCAGCACATATCACACTTAGTAATAGCTCGTCCTTCTGGGCCGATTCGCAGCACCCCGAAAGGGCAGATAAGCATACATAACTTGCATCCGATACACAAATCCTGGTCAACCGTAACAGGGCTTTGTTCATTTTGTCGCTGGATAGCGCCGGTTGGGCAAATCTCGATACAGGGCGGTGCCTCGCAGTGTCTGCACTGAATTGGCACTCCGAACTCGCCTGCTGGCTCTACCGTAACCATCCGCTGGGGCCTTGGTGATTCGGCCACGGCCTCTTCAAGCACTTTTGATTTTGAATGTTCGAGGGCACAGGCTATCTCACAGCTTTTACATGCCAGGCACTTTTCGATATTTACCACAATGGCTTTATCCATTTTTTCCTCCGAAATAATTAGAAAACATCTCTCGCTCTTCAGGATGAGGAAATTCGCTGGTTCCTGATTATATTCCTACCAAAGTTCTACCTTGCTTATTTATACGTTTGCTGCTTTGAACGGTTCTTTGTCTCCTATTTCAACAATTTCGTTAATATGTAGGGTACAGATAGTTACGATAGATTCACGTTGAAAAGGGCCCTGAGAGTTAATTATACCCGATAGTCCTTTCTAAACCGTTTTAGCTATAAAGTAAAAAAATAGATTATATTCGATATTTTAAGCAATTTCATAGTATTTTTTTGCCATCTTTTAGCATATTCGGGCTTTTAGCATATTTGGCTTCGCGACAGGCTCTCGTTTTGCGATTTATTGCAAAATGGGAACCGGGGGGGCAGTGAGATTTGTTGCGTAAATAAATTGCGTTCGATATTATGAAGTTTTGATGACTTGATTGTTAGTGATATTGTATACTTTGGCAAAAAGTATTCAACACTCGCAAAACGGATAAGGTACGCAGCGAAATGGCAAATGAGGGTCTTTGGCAGCAACTTCTCGAACTTGACGGGCAAAAAACCGCTCAACGGGCGAAGTGCCGATATTTGCCAAACCCGGAGCGTTACATTATAATACTGCTGAACAGCGAATATATAGTTAATCTCTCGGAGAGACAGGTACTGTTGGCGGAGCATTCTTCGGCGGTGGGGTTTTCCGAGGAGCTTTGTATTCTTGCGTACCTGATAAATTCTCAAGATTTGCTGGTTGCCGGCAAACTAACACCGGCACAAACTTTGCCGGGAGGGCAGTTTTTTTTCAGAGGGCCACACAAACTCGCTACCGAAAAATTAGAAGAAGTCTTTGGTCAATGTCCCGAACGGTTATATGAGGTTATGGATGAATTCGCCGCCGAGCGGCGTGAATTCGGCGATGCCTGCATCGAATTGCATGTTTTGCCGCGTGTTCCTTTGACAATAGTGATTTGGCAAGGCGATGATGAATTCGGCGCGCGAGCATCAATCCTGTTCGACGAAAGCGCAGCAGCACAATTGCCACTTGATGCGTTGTGGTCGGCTGCTAATCTGGCCATCAAGGCATTGGTAAAGGCATCTGCCAAGTCCGGTTAGACTGTCATCTTGTCACTGTTGATTGCTAATTATTGATAAACCTTGTTGTGAATGTTATAAGGGGGAATCATAATGAAAGGAACGAAAATTTCTAATGGGATAAAAATAGCAGTTGGTGGTAAAGGTGGTGTAGGCAAGACGACAGTCTGTGCTATTTGGGCGCAGCTATTTGCTGAGGAAGGATTCGATGTTCTGGCTATTGACGCCGACCCAAATACCAACCTTGCTTTGGCATTTGGCATA
>Ga0315541_1002375_pt1 | contig 15814 bp, 12 predicted proteins | sample SalMarSW160190MG_FD_203095 | JGI IMG/M metagenome (GOLD analysis project Ga0315541, IMG submission 203095) | Salt marsh sediment microbial communities from the Plum Island Ecosystem LTER, Massachusetts, United States - Salt Marsh Sediment SW1601-190 ...
TTTTAGAAGTGACACTTGCAAGATTTGGTGAGAGTTTTTTTAGTTAAAAAATATAATATTACATCTTTTATATAACAGAACCAGAAATAAGTGAGTTGTGTTGTTTTATAAGAGTTCTTATAATATTAGTTATAGGTAATGCTATGCTATATGCTTTGTTTTGCCTCGCCGTCCTGGATCGGCGAATACGTTTGGAGAAAAATTAATGAAATTAGGAAATATTAGATTGCATGTTAATGAAAAGATTAACTGTGAAAATAAACGTTTAATAAGGAGATTGAAAATGCAAAAAGGTTTGTTAGGCATAGTCGCTATGATTTTATTCATTTCTTCAATTACAAGTTGTACTCCGCGTTCTGGAAAAGTTGAGTATAAAGTATTAGATGAGGAAGTGTTAGCGAAGATTAAATATAGTGTTGTCTTGGAAATTCCAAAAGAGATTGAAGAAAAACAGATTGAAGAGATTTTTTTCGATATCCAAAAGAAGAATCCAGGATATGAAAGATACTTTATGAATTTATATTTACCGGGAATGAATGTTGGTTCTGGTTCATGGGCTTCAGCTCAATTTGAAGATTCTTTAGAAATCACTATCATGGGATTGAGCGCAGCTAAAGCAGAAGAAGTGAGCACTCAAAACTTTGATAATTCAATAGGAGTCTGGAAAGACAGTTTTATAGGTGTAATAATCCATCTTGTAAAGGAAAATAATGAGTATTATCTTCTTCAGGAATTTGATGACGGAAGTTCTTATAAGCAGACTATCGTACGACAAATTGGGAGTGAGATTAAATTTTCAGTCCCTGACAGTCCTTCAGGAGATTATTACATCATTGTTGAAAATCACCTGGAAGTCTGGGACAATGAAGGCAAGATAAGTAGATATGAAATAATAAAAAATCCTGAAATGGATAAATTGAAATAGTCGTCATTTGCGGATCCCAAAGCACATCCATGTACTTTGGGAAGCCTGCAAACGAGCCGCCTAGCACTACCTATAACAAGGCATAAACGCTGAGGGGCTATCGTCCCTTGGCCTTCAGCACATTTCTCACTTCACTTGAAACGTCGCTTATGCCTGGTCCGTTATATTATTTTAAAAATATAGGAACTCCTTTAAAAATAATTTTTATAAAGATTTGCAAAGCAAAACTAATAATAAAGGTGTATTAAAAAAATAGGAGGATTAAGAAATGAAGTTAAAGGCAATTCTTTCAATATTATTTCTGATTGTATGTTTTTCAAGCTTTGCGCAGTATCCAAAACTTCCGGTATTTTTCTTAAAGTACAACGGCAGTGTAGGACAGGAAGAGGATATAGATGAAGAAGAGTTTACAGCAGAAGCACAAAGACATACTGTGTCTTTAAGGATTAAAGAAGAGTTAAGTAAGTCATTTGTAACTAACTTGACAATAGCTTATTCACGAAAAGAATACTTTGAGCAAAGCGGAAGCTACAAATATATTTATGTGTATCCGGATTTTACCTGGAAGATAAGCGATAAAATTAAATGGTTCAACGGCTTTAAAGCAAAGTGGTATTTATACGATGAGCTGGATACTTATGGTGAAGTAAAAGATTATACTTCTTTAGCATACAAAACAAATCTTACCTTTAAAATTACAGAAGACTTTGAGTTTATACCTTTATTTGAGATGCTGTATGAGCTTTACAATAACGAAGAGAAATCAAGGCAGAACTACATCTTAGGCATTAAGCTTAAATACGATTTTGGGAATGTTGTGTTAAGCGGCAGATACAAGACGACTCTCCGCTGGCCGTTAGAAGAAAATACTGTTGTTGAAAAGCGGTTTGATCATGAGTTTGGGGTGAGCTTAACCTGGGATCCGAATAAGTAGAATGAAATTTTAATGTGTTTTAGTTTCCGGTGCTTGTATCTTAAGCTTGTAACCGCATTCCGGGCAGTAAAGCATATTGTCTTTCCGGTACATATTGATTTTTTCACATTTAGGGCAGCGTATTTTAGGCATAAGGTTTTGTTCTTGTTTTTGTGATAGTTCTATGTATTAGCACTTCCTAAATAGTAATACGCGGGTAAGTACTATGGTGCTTTGTTATACATACCGTTTATTGTATAGCTTTGAATTATGTACTTAAAAGGTCCTCTATACCAGCATCTGTAATTTCTATTTTAATATTATTATTATGTGGGTGCTCATAAAAATTTGCGAACCAGTTTGTGCCATCAGGTGTAATAAATATTAAATTATCGTTTGATAAGTTTCTAATCATTTCTAAGAATTTATTATCTTCGTATTCTATAGCTAGTTCATTTAATAGGTTGGGCACTGATATCTTACCCTTCTCATTAAGTTTTTTTAAAATATCTTTTTCTGTCATATGCACTCCCTTGACTTTAAGAATTTGCTTTTATTAAATCATCAATTGTTTTTAAAATAGCTTTCTTTTTATTTTCAGGTAAGATGTCTATTTTATAGATCCTACGCATTAATCTTAAACTAGGTATATGTTTATCATAATTATTCTTTTTAATGCCTAATAGTTCGTCAGTACTAACTTTTAATGCAATAGCAAAACGTGCTAACATTTCATCATAAAGCCTTATTTTACCTCTTTCATAATCAGAAACTAAAAATCTATCTATACCTATTTTTTCTGCAAGCTGTTTCTGTGTCATACCTAGTGTTTTTCTAAACCTGGCAATACGTTGCCCTATAGTTTCATTTGAATTGGTAACTGGAGGTAATTTATTCTTAGGTACACGTGGCATAAAAAAATTATAACATATATTTTTAAAAAGTACTTGACAAAAGAGGTATTATACCTCAATATAGATACTAAAAAAAGTTGATAGAGCAACTTGACGCGGTTTTTAAAAACTGTGTTTTTAAAGGGTTCCTGTTCGTTGAACAGGCAATAAAAAAGCCCTGTTTTCATATGGCACGACACCGGAAAAACAGGGCTTTATAAAAACACCGAGGAGAACCTCGATGACAATAATACCAATATTATACTACAGAACTTTCCTCCCAGTCAATTGCAATTGCATCGAAGGTTTCTCCTCGCCTAGGAGGGGAACGTGGAATGCTATACCACAACCACAGATTTGTACGAAGCAACGTACTATTACCTTAATGCTTGCGAGCTTGTTGAAATAACCGGCACAAAGGTAAACGGGAAGATCACCTGCGAGCTTACGTTTAGTAAACCTGATATTTCAGAACTTCAGCTTACTTACCTTAGAGGAAACGCTACTGTAAACATTCTTCACTTTAGAAGAGCCTACGGCCAAATTGCAGCATGGGTAGCTAAATCAAAAAAAGAGTTTAAGAGTAAGCCTCCAAGCGAAGGAGGCAAGTAATGAAACAAAAACCTGATGTTATCATTTTTTCTAACCAGAAGGGTGGAGTAGGAAAAACCACTCTGACAAGAGAGCTTGGGATTTATGTGGCTTCAAGAGATTTATTTACACTATTAATAGACTGCGATCCGCAAGGAAACTTAACCAGAGGTTTAGTGGAACAACCGGGTCTGGGACTGTACGAAGCGTTAACCGGAAGCGCTATTAACTTTACAACCATAAACACTAACCTTCATCTATTAACAGGAGACGTAAGATTAGCTTCATTAGAAAAAAGCCTTATTGGTGAAATTGATGCTTACCTTAAACTTAAAGAATTATTAGCTTCTGACCACTTTAAAAAGTATGACCTTATTTTACTAGACACACCCCCGAGCTTAGGAGTGCTGACAGTAAACGCTCTAACAGCAGCACACAATATTATTATTCCCATGCGGCCTGCACTTTACACACTACAGGGCACAAATGATCTTATGTCTACGGTTTCTAAGGTAAGAAAAACACTTAATAAAGGTCTTAACCTTTTGGGTGTTATTATCAACGGCTTTGAAAGTGTTCCTGTAATAACCAGGCAGATAAAGAGTGAAATAGAACAAAGCTTTGGCAACAAGGTCTTTAAAACAGTGCTTTCCAAAAGCATAAAGTTAGAAGAAGCAATAGCTGAAGGCAAGGGTGTGACTGAGCTAAAGAAACTTGACCGGTCCCGGGCAAAGGAGGAAGTAGCACGAATCGGATCTGAGCTGCTTGTGCGCTTAGGTGAACTAGGAGGAAGGCAATGGCACAAGACAGACTGAAAGGAAAAAAGACTTTAAAGGTAGAAGGCTTTTTAGAAGAGTTCGAAAAGGACGCTCTTAAGGGTAAGGTGGATATAGTAGACCTGTTTTTAGAGTTTGGTGTTAAGCTTACTAAGAAAGGTAAAAACTACATAGGACTTTGCCCATGGCATGAAGATAAGAATCCTTCTTTAAGTGTAGACAGAGACAAAGGCCTTTACAACTGCTTTGGCTGTGGTGAATCAGGCGACGTATTCACCCTGGTTGAAAAGATGAAAGGCTACGGCTTTAAAAAGGCCTTGGAGTTTTTGAACAGTAAGGTTGGATCACCGGCAGCATTAAAAGCACCGGAAGCGGCTGTTGTTAAGCAACAAGAACCGGCGCATACTTCCTACAACCTCACAGACATTACAGACTACTACCACAAAAAACTCTATGAGAAAAAACAGGCTCTGAAGTTTTTAGAAAAAAGAGGAATAAAGAACAAAGAACTCTACAACCGCTTTAGAATAGGCTTTGCCGATGGAAGCCTTTTAAAAGCATGCACAAATGGGCAAAAGGACGCACTAAAAGCATTAGGCATAGTAAGAGATAATGGTAGCGAGCATTTCTTTAACTGCGTTACTTTTCCTATAATTGATGAGCAGGAGCATACAGTTAGCATTTATGGTAGGAGTACTGCAAGCAGCACACACCTATATTTAGCCGGTCCGCACAAAGGCGTGTTTAACTGTAAGGCAAGCAAGGTCTATGATGAAATAATCATAACCGAATCAATCATCGATGCCTTAAGTTTAATACAGCTTGGCATTGAAAACGTCCAGTCCTGCTATGGCACAAATGGTTTTACGACCGCACACATAAAACTCTTAAAGGACAACCTGGTAAAAACAATCATCATAGGCTTTGATTCAGACGAAGCAGGAAAGACAGCGTCCGAAAAGTTAAAGCCGAAGCTTTTAGAACATGACTTTAAAGTAAAGATAATTGCACCACCAAAAGGTAAAGACTGGAACGAATACCTTGTTGCCGGCGGCAGCAAAGAAGAAGTTCTCTCTCGAATAGACCAGGCTGCAGCAGAAAAAAAACTTAAAACACCCTTTAACGTAAGTAAGCAAGAGAACATCTATGTTTTTGACATAGACGAGTTAACCTACAGAGTAATAGGCGTTAAAGAAATATTCGTACAGGACTTAAAGGTTACGATTAAAGCCTGTTACGGAAAAGAAAGCTTTTACGATAGGCTTGATCTTTACTCAGCCAGAAGTAGAACTTCTTATAGCTCTAACTTAGGAATTATTTTTAGAGTGGAACCAACCCGCATAGAACGCGACCTTGTAAAAATCCTCGAACACTTAGAAGACGTGAGAGACAAAGCCCTTCATGTGGATGTGAAGGAAAAAGAATTAACTGCTGAAGAACAAGCTTTAGGAGTTAAGTTCTTACAGAGCAAAGATATCTATGCGCAGATTGTTACAGACATGGAAACGTTAGGGTATGTGGGTGAAGAAGTAAACAAGAGGCTTATCTACCTGGTGGCAGTTACAAGGTTGTTACCCAAACCCTTAAGCGTGTACATCCAGGCAGGAGCCTCAAGCGGTAAGTCGTACCTTCTTGAGACATTACGTAAACTCTTACCTTCTGAATGTGTCAAAGCAATCACTTCTTTTTCAGACCAGTCACTTAATTACCTTAAAGAATCTGACTTTGAAGACAAGGTGTTTATGGTAGGCGAAGCAATACATAACGAAGTGGTTGAAGCACAAGTACGCCAAATGCAGAGCGAGAACGAACTATCAAGACTTGTCACTTTAAAAGATCCAAAGACGGGAGAGCTTTCTTCAAGAGAGATTCGCCACAAGGTGCGCATTGCTTTCATGATGTCCTCAACCGCGCTTTACTTAAATCCGGAAAACGCATCGAGGTGCTTAGTGCTCCATGTTGATGAATCAGCAGAACAGACAGAACGCGTTTTAAAAAAGCAGCGACACAAGCGCACGTTTTCTGGCTACATGGAAGAAGCGCATGAAATTCCAAAGATAATTAAAAAGCACAGAGCGGCTCAAAGCTTACTGCAGAAGCTTCCGGTGCTTAACCCGTTTGCGCCACACCTTACATTCCCCAAAGTAAGGACCACCATGCGCCGGGCGCAGGAACAGTTCTTAAGCTTAATTGACACAAGCTGTTTATTACGCCAGTTACAGAAGGAGCACATTACCAAAACGGATCCAACTACAGGAAAAACAATCGAAGGTATAGAATGCGATATTGCGGATTACAGTATAGCGTATGAGCTTTTTACAAAAGGCGTGTTGGGAATTAACTTTGATGATATTCCTTCAGGAACCAAGGATCTTTACGAAGGCATAAGAAAATTATGCAAAGAACAGTCTAAGAAAGAAAGATTAGAACCTACACAAGTGTCCTTTATTCAAAAGCAGGTGAGGGAACATACCGGTATGGGCGGTGAGTTTGTTAAAAAGCATTTACGTATCTTAGTAGAGTATGAGTACATCCAGCTTGTCGGCGGCAAACGTCACGGCACAAGGTTTTCATACCGTCTGCGTGAAGACATAGCTATAGGCGGCCTTGATGTAAGCATGATACCAACGCCTGCAGAGATAAAGGAAAAAATTCAATGATAAAAACTGGGTATGACTGGGTACGGGTGGGTATGTACCCAGTTTTTAATGGTAACCTTTTACACTACATACACTTAATTATTAAAAACACACTGGGTACGGTGTTTAGAGGGGGAGACACACCCTTTTTAACTTAAAAGGAGCAGGTAATGAAGGAAACAGAAAGCTATATACATGAGTTTTTAGAAGAAGAATCCTTAAAGACTGTGTTGCGCTCAAGCATAAAGGGACTTGAAAGCAAGCTTAAAAAACTAAAACGCTACCTTGCAGAGCTTAGTATTGAAGTCTACCAGCTTGGCGTAAAACAAGCGCAAGCCTACCAGGCCTGGCTGCAGGAGGAAGGCGGTAAAAAATGCAGGAACACCATAGCAACACTTGTAATTGCGGCCTCAAGGTTTATTGAGTATTTGAAGAAACGAAAAGTTGTAGCAAGTAATCCGTTTACTGAGATTAAGCGGGTAAGGCTGGACGCAGGGATACCTAAAAACATTTTATCGCCAAAACATGTAAACAAGCTTTTGGAAGAGTTGTCCCGGTTTAACAGTGGTAAAGACTTCTATGAAAAGGTAAGGCTTTACAAACTGCATGTGTTAGCTGAAGTGTTGTACTCCACAGGAATGAGGATAAGTGAGGCAGCTTCCTTAGCCTTGAGTGACGTGGATCTGGAACGAGGCACATTAAATATTTATGACAGGAAGAGCAAGAAAAAGCGTGTGTGCTTTTTAAATGAGTATGTAAAGGGCTTATTAAAGATTTACATAAAACGGTTAAGGAAGTGGATATTCTTTTACAATAACTATGCAAACGGAAAGCTCTTCGGAGCACAAGGCAACCGCTTAAGCATAGCCTTAAACCAGGTGTTAAGAGAATGCTGTAATAGGCTAAACCTTACTGTAATAACCAGCCATTCATTCAGGCACATGGTGGGAAGCCATCTATTAAAAGCAGGCTGCGACTTGCGCTATATTCAAGAGCTATTAGGCCATGAAGCTTTAAGAAGCACCCAGGTCTACACAAAGGTTGATAAGGAAGACCTAAGGGCTGTGATAGACGCATGCCACCCCAGGCAGTTTAGGAAAAGAGAGAATGAAGAAGCTTACGCTGTTTGAAGTAATGTTGGTGTTTAAAAGATATTTACAGAGCGCGTGCTACAAGAAACAGACTATAGAAACAAAACTTAATGAAGCGGACTATTTCTATGAGTATGTAAAAGAGCATCACAGCATAGATGACGTACGTGATGTAAGCGAGAAAGAGATAAGAGCATACATACGCTACTTACACAACACAGTATCACCGCGAACACATAAACCCTATACGCTCAGCACCATAAGTGAAAAGACGGCAGCGGTGAGGTTGTTGTTTAAGAGCCTGTATGTGAATGAGTTAATTATTACTAACCCGGCACAGGATATTACCTTTACTCATAAAGACAATAAGGGTAAACGAGAAGTAATGAGAGAAGAAGAGCTGGCACAGTTTTTAGACAGCATCGACGTAGGAGAGCCTTTGGGTTTGCGAGACAGAACCATGTATGAGCTAATGTATTCTTCAGGCCTTAGATGTTGTGAAGTAGCCCGTCTTAAGATAGGTGATATTGATTTTGAAAAGAGGCTCATACTCATACAGAAGAGTAAGTTTGATAAAGACAGGATAGTGCCAGTAAGCCTGGTAGCATACACTTTTTTAAAGCAATACTTAAACGGAAGAACTGAAAAAGAGGAGTATGTGTTCTTAGGTATTAACGGGAAGATGACAGCGAATGCTGTGGGTCACCGATTCAGGGATCTATTAGAAAGATACGATATGAAAAGAAAGAACGTAAGCGCGCACAGTGTACGCCATTCTACAGCCACACATTTATTAGAACATGGGGCAGGCATCAGGTATGTGCAGGAGATCCTCGGTCATGAATCAATAGAGACCACGGTGCGCTACACACATATGCTTTATGACAGCCTGAAGCGTGTTTACAAAAGCTATCATCCGCGTGAGAACGAGTACTTTAAAGAAGTGGATGGAGATTACCTTAAAAATGTGGAAGAGCTTTTAGCTTATGTTAAGAAAGCAAGGCTGCACAAGAGGAATTACAGAAAAGTAATTTACAAAAATACTGAAAGCGGATAAGATTTTTTTACAACGATTAAAAGCGGCATAACATATTATGTTGTATTAATTGGATAGAAGCGGTCTTTGAAAGAATCTGTATTAAGTAAGAGGGTTAAAGGTGGCCTTTTAATACGGTGTTAGAGAAGGGTGAATTAGTTTTAAAAAATTTATTTGTGGCAGCCTATTAATGCAAACGAATTTCAGGGGGAGGCTGCGCAATTTGTAAAAATTTATGGAGAAATTAGACACGCGCCATTTTGGAGCAAACCTCTTTGGGGTGGTGATTTTCTAGGACTTAAGGCGCCTTCATTAAAGGATGCCATAGGCATAGCGGTGTCAATAGTCACCTGTGGTGGTGGAGTGCCGGCGCTGCTTCTAAACCTGGTAGATGATTTTGTCTTTACTGCCATGGATGTAGCTATGGGAAATATGACGTGGGATGAAGGCTTGGTGTCCTTAGGCAAAGCAGGGGCAAGCGCTGTAGTAGGTAATGCAATTGGCGGCGCATTTGGCGGAGCAATGATTGCCGATCCAAGTAGTATAGGACAGGTGGTAAACAATACAGTTGTAAAGGGGGTGGAAAAGCTTGCTAATAATGTGGTGGTTGGCGCGATAAACTCTATAGAATACAGAAGCGGAGGTGAGTTCGGCTTTAACACGAAAGGGTACGTTAAAGGCATGATAGGTACGGATGCCCTTGCAGGCTATGCTGGCGCTATGGGGGGAGAATTTGTAAGTTCCGGTTTAAAATCAATGTATATGGGCAAAGCAACAAAACTACCGGACGGTACTGTAGTGAGTTACGCAAAACAGGGAAACGCGACCTTAGATCAGATGAATATGTTTAAGAGCACAACTGAGGTGGTTGGAAATTTAGCGTATGCAGGTATAGAGTATGGGATAAGCGGTCATACCTCGGTAAACATACTTAACTTCAGAGATCTCGCTAAGGCGTTTGGATTTAACTGGTTTAGAAAACAGATAACGGATCCAAATACAGGCGAGTCAAGGTACACTGATGAATGGAACAGTGTTGGAATGTTTGAGCTTACATTTGACAGGGATAGAGGAATCAGCTCCAGGATAGGAGAAGGCGGCATTGATTTAAGCATAGGGAATATTGTTGAAGCATTCCAGGGTCTTTCGATATTTAATCGGCCTGAACCGAGTATGAGTTTTAATACTGGGAGTGGACCTATTTCAATTAAAGGAATAAATTTAGATATATTATCACAATTGATAGGGCAAACAGTATTAGGGGAAGATGAAAAAGAGAATACAGGTGAAGTAAACGGAGAGAATGCAATACAAAAAGCTTTTTCATCAGCACTAAATTCCTTGACCGGATTAATTGAAGGGGGGAATGAAGAAAGCGTTGTTAAGGCAATTGAGGAAAGAGAAGAAACGACAGAGGAAGAAGAAATAGACATTACTCAACCTGAATCAGATAGAGAAAGAAGCGGATATTGGGCGAGGTTGATGAAAACATTAGATCAGAAAGATCATAATCAAAATATTGCGCATATAAATCATGATCCGAATACCGATCTTGGTGTGTATACTGAGGCTGAAATGAAAGAGAAGTATGCAGATGAATATAAGCTTTATCAACAAAAAACTGCCAGAGAAAAGATGATTAACAATGCGGTTGTAGAAAATAAGAAGCTGGATAAGATTAACTTGATAAATACGCTGGATGCTGTAATAACTGATGTTGAAGGATCTATAGGAGTAAATAGAGCGTTACATGGTGAGATTACTGTTGATATGACTGAAGACCAAATAAAGCAGGAATATAGAAACGTCATGGCAGATTTTAGTAGCAACAATTTAGTGGATTACATGAAATATGTTAATAGTCCGGATTTTAGAAATAGACTTACTATTGGACAGGATGATATATTAGGACAAATGTATTATATGAATAATGATTATGCGTTACCATATCTTACAGAACATATAAAGTCTGGCATAGATTCAGTGCAGATGAGGAATATTAACGATTTTATTAACAAGGCCAGTACCGATCAACTTGAGCAAGTTTCAGGAGTAACCTTTGATCAATTCCTTTATGACACCAAAAGAATATATGACTATAAAGTAACAACTACGGTAAAAGCAGATGTATATGGTAAATACCATAAAATGTATTACAAAGAAAGTGCCTTGGATTTTGTGAGTCAACAAGTGTTTGAAAAGTTGACTGGAATGCCAACTGATTCTCTGTGTTACTTTTCGAATTTCTTCAACAGCGCACGTTATGAGTTTGGAAAGGATAGAGTAACAATTGAAGCAGGAATAGAATCTATACGAGAAGGATATAATCAAACGCCACACAAATACATAAAAGGTAATGGGAGCACGGATTATAGATATGTGCCTGATTTGATCTTAAAGCATGCGGGATTAGGAAAAACTTATAAATTTGATTTTATTGGTGAATATCCTGAGTTAAATGATTTTTATGGAGCATTGAATGAAATTGATAAAAATGATGGATTATCCAATGTATATGTTGATTTTGACAGGAGAAAGATGGAAAATATAGACGCACAGCACCACATTCTTATGTACGGTCTTATCAACTTTTCTCAATTCTACGATTCAAGTATGAATGAAGTTGATCCGAATTATTTTGTTAATACAATGAGATATAATAATGCTACATTAGGAAAAATGGTAAATCCATGGTGGAATAATAATATTGAATCAGGGTATACACAATATGACTGGGATTATACGCATTATATTCTTAATGCAAAGATTTACAGGTGGTCTAAAAAATAAAAATAAGGGGACGATAGTGTTAAGAAATATATGTAAATTGGTTTTTTTAATATTGCTATCAGTAGTGGTCCTAAACTGCAATGAGAAGAATGAAATTGATAAAACTTTGCCGAAAAGCAGTGAAGCTTTAAAAAATAAGGAAATTGTTGATAATCTATCAGAGAACAATGATTATCATGCTGTAAAAGAAAAATTAAACGAATGGAATATCGAATTCGTAAGCAAATACCACAGCACAGGCAAATATAATTCAATTGCCGTGGACGGCAACAACAAGATACACATAAGTTGCTATGATAGCGCTGTAAAATCTCTCATATATATCACTTATAGAAGTGGTGAATGGAAGAATTATACGATAGACGGAAAAAATAAGGATGAAGACATAGGTATGTACAACCAAATTGCAGTGGACAAAGAGAATAATGTACATATAAGCTATTTTGATAGAACGAATAAAAAGCTTAAGTATGCAAAAATTACAGGAGATACTGTAAAAATAGATGTTGTAGATAAAACTGATAAGGATTACATATTTAATTCATTATTTGTTGATGATGATGGTTATGCAAATATCGCTTATTATTTTTATAATGGAAATGATCAAGAACGAAGAATTAAATATGCAAATAACAAATTAGGAAATTGGCATAATATCATCGTATCAGATGATATGTCTAGTTGCCGTGGTGTATCAATTTCTCAAGATAATAATGGGTATTTACATATTACATATGAAACATCTGTAGAAATACATTATATAACGAATAAAAGTGGAGATTGGAGAGAAGATATAATTCTGAAATGGGGAGATTATAGTGCGACACAATATTTTGAAGGTTTCCAACATTCTAGCAAAGTAGATAGTAAAGGTTTTATGCATATAATTTATACAGAAGGAGAGTTTGGTCTATACCATTTTACGAATGAAAAAGGAAGATGGGGAAAAACATTACTTTATATAGTTAATAGTGAGTATCTTACTCATAATTTATATAAAACTGATTTTGTATTAGATAAATATGATAAATTACATATCAGTTTTCTTTATAAAATAGATGATGAAGATGAAACGAAATATAATCCAAAAAAAGTTGGTGTAGGCTATGCAACAAATAAAACAGGAAAATGGCAAGTGGAGCAGATAGAAGAGATAGGATTAGCGAGTAATGAATGTTCAATAGCGATAGACAAAGAAGGATATGTGCATATCTGTTATAATGATGAACCTAAAAAAGGAAAAGATTTTAAATATGCAACTAACAGGCCTGTAAGCATGGCTAAAATTGTTGATAGTACTATTGTGAATGATAATATATTTTTATTAGCTAAGAAGTAATAACCAACTCACCCGCAACAGCGGACAATTCAGCTTGTACGCAATGCCCGCGGGGGCGGGTGATTGATGGGGAAAAGCGAAAGCTTGAGTGTTGGTAAGTAGTGGGGACACTGCGTACAAGCTGCCGGACATTGTCCGCAATTGCGGGCAGGTATAAAAAAATTGTAGTTTCAAATAGCTAATTTGTCCAAGTTATGGTCAATTGAATTTTGCTGATAGCTTGGGTTTTTGGATTGTTTAATATTCCAAACATTGGAGACTTAGTAGTTAGATTTAACATAACGAGGATGTAAATAATTAATAAAAAATAAATTATTAAAAGGATATAAAGATTATGTCTGGATTAAAACAAAAACTAAAAGAAAACATATTAGCACTTATAGCTTTTGTGGTCGCAGTTACAGTAATCGTTTTATGGTTAACTATCGATATTAATACAATCAAAGGATGGGTACTTGGTACCCAAATTGAGGTAATCTCAGCTGACCGTGGTCCTGTTCAAGAATTTTTGGCGGGGGAAAAACTTAAATTTAAACTCAAAGAAATTAAAAGCACAAAGGTTGTTTGGATTTTTGAGGAGTCTTCTGCCTTAATAGGAGATATTGAGATAGAGTACGTTTTCTCCTATAGAGATGACCTTCCGATAGGACAAGCTAAGGATCGCCGTATAGATGCATTTTTTAAAGAGGGAGACAAATACAGAGTAGCAACATCCCTTGTTCGAACAAGAAATGTTGTATATTCAGCTAAGGCAGAAATATCCTATGAGAAAGTAGCTTTGCTGGCTGATCCCATTTTTAGCGGCATATGGTCACTAGAGGGCGTAGCAATTGGAAAGTATACAAATGGTACCTTTACTGAGGCCGCAATGCTTCCTTTTGTAACGACAAAGTCAGGCTTCAAGGTTTACAACATTGATGAGCAAATAACGAAAGCAGCAGTTTGGCCTAGTGAAATATCTGATAAAGATTGGAAAGTTACTCTGAAGAACACTAATAACCTTTGGGCATCGTACAGTTTCCTGAAGCCTGGAACAAAGGAAAGATTGACATTAGTAAAACCATTGTTTCGCTTCTAATCCGGTTAGTTAGCAATTAAGTGGAGGGATTTTTTTAGCTAAATATTCGCCCAAGCTATGGCTACTGTAGTTGTTCACAGCCTGGTGGCTCAGGGTGAATCAAGCACCCTTCGCTTTGGCGGCTGATGGACAACTTCAACATATTGTGACTGAGGCTTGGTAAAAGCATGAAAACGCTCATGTATTTAAAGAATGCTATAAGAATGGAAAAAAGTTCTTTGGCGTCTGGTAGTGCATGAGCGTTTTCAGGTTTGGTTGAGATTCTCGCCACGCGTGGCGAGAATTGAGCAAAAGATTGCTGGCCGGTTGAACAAGCTCGCTGCAAAGTGGAGCTTGCTGGGTTGAGGTAAAAACCGCGGCACAGTGGCGTTTTGTAAAACCGTCGCCGCAAGGTTGCCGCGGTTATGGGTCGCGATAAGTAGGTGCGAGCTTCAAGCAGTAACGTTATGCATTTGTAAAAGCATCGAGACTGTTAATAAAAAAATGACAGGCTTTTAAACCTGGTCTGGAACTAACCACAGCTTTAAAGGCCAAGGGTAGGAAGAAAAATACCACCCCTCCCAGCACCCCTGGAAGGGGCAGGGCAAGTGGAACGACTGAGGGCAGGATGCCCGAAGGAGTGAAGCGCAGCCGTGAGCAGCATGGATGCTGCGAGCGGGCAGCACCGCCAGTGCTGCCCCTGTCTGCGTTGTCTTCCCCTTAGTCCCCCCAACTTGGCAAAGAGAAAAAATGCCGAATGGCATTTTTTTACTACTTAGCGCGGAAAGATGGGGTTGCGGGGGGTTTGGGGGGAAGGGGAAGAAAACCAGATGCTCCCTGGGGGTGGTTTTGCGTTTGGAACCTTTTTGGTTGTAACGGTTTCAGAATGAAGTGCCAGGTTTTATTTGTGAGTTGTGATGTTTTATAAGAGAGCTTATAATATTAGATGGGCGAAAGTCGCGATGGAGGAAAGAATATTTGGAATTAAATAGGAATGTATGTATTTTTACAGGTACTGGATTTAGTAACGCTATCTTTGGACAAAAAATACAAAATGATTTTATTAATGATTTCTTAGATTCAGATGAAAGTAAAATATTTATTGAATGCCTACCAAAAGATTTAAAATCAATGTTAAATAAAATAAATGATATAGAACTTGTAATGTCTCACTACCATAATTTAGCTTATTCAGATCTAAAAAGGCATATAAATAATTGGCGTCAATATAAACGCGATATCGTATTTTTACGATCAGCGATTTCTGTATATTTTAGAGAAAAATTAAATAGCATAAAAGATATTTATCAAATTATTGATCGGAAAACAATTAATAATTTTTTCATAAGAAATAAAATAACGAAAAACAATGCTTTTATTGTTACTACAAATTATGATATGGGGTTTGAAAAAATTATTAATGATATATTTAAAAATGATATATTTAATAATGATAATTATTACTACCCAGGAAGATTTTTTACAAATAATAAAGATACTAAAAATAAAGTACCAATATTAAAATTACATGGTTCAATAAATTGGATGGAGGAGCGAGGCCTTGCTTCTGATATTATGTTTAAACGTCCAGAATGTAATTTAAAGATATATTCCAATTTATTAGACGAATTAAAATTAACTCCATTCAATGATTCAGATGAAACCACGAGTGGATTTTCTCTTAATCATTCAAATGGTAAAAAATATACTCCAATAATTATTCCATTTTTTTATCAAAAACAAGAATGGTTAAAACAAAATAAA
>Ga0315541_1002377_pt1 | contig 15812 bp, 13 predicted proteins | sample SalMarSW160190MG_FD_203095 | JGI IMG/M metagenome (GOLD analysis project Ga0315541, IMG submission 203095) | Salt marsh sediment microbial communities from the Plum Island Ecosystem LTER, Massachusetts, United States - Salt Marsh Sediment SW1601-190 ...
GGAATCTGTGGGATTGTAGATGGCTCCATCCTGCCGGGCTATTATGGCTTAGAGGCGGGCCAGTCGGCGGTGGGTGACATCTTCAACTGGTTTGTCAATTATATTCAGCCGGGCGGTGAAAAAACCGGCTCTCACGAAGCTCTTACAAAAAAGGCGGCGAAGCTCAAGCCGGGCCAATCCGGCCTGTTGGCCCTCGATTGGAATAACGGCAATAGAACAATACTTGTTGATCAAAGATTAACAGGACTATTGCTGGGTCAGACTCTGCACACAAAGCCCGAGGAAATTTATCGAGCTTTGATTGAGGCAACAGCCTTTGGAGCTCTTACAATTATCAACAGATTTGAGGAATATGGCGTTAAGATTTCAGAAGTAATAAATTGTGGTGGTATTGCTGAAAAGAACGCATTGCTTATGCAGATTTATGCGGATGTCACGGGCAGAGAAATGAAGATATCTCGCTCGGCTCAAACCTGTGCGCTTGGTTCTGCGATAGCTGCCGCCGTGGTGGCTGGTAAGAAAGCGGGCGGTTACGATAATTTCGCTGATGCACAGGTAGCTATGTGCGCTATCAAAGAAACAAGCTACAAGCCAATCTCCGAGAACCACAAGGTCTATCAGCAGCTATACGTACTTTACAAACAACTACATGATGCTTTCGGTGTTGCGGCTTGGTCCGGCAATTTGGCCAATGTTATGAAGGAACTTTTAAATATTAAGGACAGCACCACACAATAAATTGCCGATTTTCGATTGAGAATGACAATTGAAAATTGGAAATCATAAATCGACAATTATGTATGAACAGCTCAAAAAGGCAGTCTATGAAGCAAATCTGGAATTGCAGAAAAAGCAACTCGTCATTTACAGCTGGGGAAATGTCAGTGGAATAGACTGGGAGGCTAACGTAGTAGCCATCAAGCCCAGCGGCATTATGTATGAAGACCTTTCTCCAGAAAGAATAGTGCTGCTTGACTTAGATGGCAAACTAATCGAAGGCGAGCTGCGTCCTTCGTCAGATACGCCGACACACCTTGAGCTTTACAGAAATTTCAAATCTATCGGTGGCGTATGTCACACACATTCACCGAGCGCTACCGCCTGGGCACAAGCCTGCAAAGAAATTCCGTGTTTCGGCACAACACACGCCGATTACTTCTATGGACCGGTGCCTGTCACTGAGGTGATGACCGATGACGAGATAAAGAGCAATTATGAACTAAACACCGGCAAGGTCATTGTCAGGCGTTTTGCAGATTTGGACCCACAGTATTACCCAGGCGTTCTGGTGGCGAATCATGGACCTTTTACATGGGGCAAGACCCCTGCCGATGCTGTTGAATCCAACGCTGTGCTGGAGCTGGTAGCCAAAATGGCTTTGGATGCCATAGCGATAAATCCCGACCAAAGGCCGATTAGTAAAACTTTGCTGGATAAACACTATCTGCGCAAACATGGTAAAAACGCATATTACGGTCAGAAAACCCGCAACCTCGCTCCGCCATAGCGGCTACGCAAACTTGTCCCTTCAACTATGTTCAGGGCAGGCTCTGAGCGAAGTCGAATGGAGCTGTTACCTGAGAAAAGACCGGGGAATAAAGCGTGAAAAAAAAGTTCTGATTTGCTCTATTTTTTTGGCCAGCCGAATTCCGCGAGCAAGCGCTTTCAGCACACTATCATTATCATTGGCTGCCAAGGCTCTTGCTTTATTTATCCTTTCTTCAGCCTCATCTAATCTACCCATTTGCAAATAGACAAAAGCCGAATCTCTCAAGGCCCCAATATGATTACTGTCGATATCAAGTGCATGAGCAAAAAGCTCCCCAGCACTTTCGAATCGCTCTTTACTGGCACTAATAAGGCCAAGATAATAATAGGCATCAGCATTCGCACAATCGAGATCAACCGCTTCCAAAAGACAGCGTGTTGACAAATCAAGCTCGCCAATTGTAAAAAGCATCGACCCCATGGAAACCAACGTGCCCGCATCATCAGGCTTTAGCTTCAGCTCAGAAATCAGATAAGCTCTGGCTTTCTGCTTTTGTCCTTTCTGCAACGCATATTGAGCCAGTCTATAGTATGGCCCCTTGATGGTGTTATCCTTTTGCAATGCCTGGTTGAACAAATTTACCGCCTGCTCAAAATCTGCGCTGTTAAAGGCAATCTCTCCAAGATAAAACAAAGCCGGTACGAAATCGGGCTTTAGCTCAAGTATCCTGGTAAACTTCTCCTTTGCAGATTCAATATCACCGATCTCGAGCAGAAACAGGCCGAAATCGAGAATAACATCGACGTCACCGGGGTTGTTGCGAAGCTCAGCCAAGAAATGCTCATGGGCCGGCTTGTTATCACCGCTGGCCCAGTGGGCCTGAGCGATGCGATAGTTAATTTGTGGATGGCTCGGCTCAAGTTCAGCCGTTCTTAACCAGCAGCGAATAGCCTTTTTATACTGGCCCTGAGCAAAAAGGCTGTTACCAATATTGTAATAGCACAAAGCACAGTCTGGATTTATCTGCTGGGCGAGGTAAAACATCTGCTCGGCCAAATCATATTGACCCATTTCGGTATAGGTAATTACTCGGTTGCAATAACACGGCTCGAAATCCGGATCAAGCTCCTGAATGTGCTCGAAGACCTCGAGGGCCAGGTCGTATCGTCCAGTGCGGGTATAATCCACGGCCAACGAATTTAATATCTCCGGGTCGTCGGGACTAAGCTGTAAAGCGACTTCATATTCATTAACAGCATCATCGTAGCGGCTCATAGCATCGAGGGTAAGAGCTTTATTGAAATGCCACGAGCTGTTGGAAGGATTTATCTCAAGAGCCTCCTCTATTCGCTCAAGAGCTTGTGGCATTCTGCCATCTTCATAAAGCTCAAATGCCTTCAAAGCCTTGTGCTCGGCTTTGTCATAGGAGCCAAATTCCATATCTTCGAAGATCATAATCGCACTTTATATCGCTTATCATCATACAATTGATATACTAACACCCGCCTATGGCAGTTATCGCCCACAAATCGCAATCGCCTTAATGGTTTTTTGACGACTTGAAAGCTGTTTGTCTTTAATGAAAATTTTGCTTGAAATTTAGGTTATAAACTCTTACAGTTATATAACTTAACTTAGAATCAGTGAATAGACTTGGTCTTCGGAGTTAGGATTAGTTACTGTTTTTCTGGAAAGCGGTTGCCAAGAGTCTTATAATGTGGAGATGTGAAATCCAATGGTTTTAACTTGTCGCCGTGCGGCTCGACTGAGCTTGCCGAAGTCCGGTGACGGTTAAACCAGCACTGTTTGGAGAAATAAGACCATGATTAAAGAAATAAAAGGGCAGATAACAGCAGGTAAAGGTAATTACGCTATAGTAGTCAGCAGGTTCAATGAATTCATAAGTGCAAAGCTGCTTGCAGGCGCTATAGATTGTCTTGTGCGTCATGGTGCCGCCGATCAGCAAATATCCGTGGTTTGGGTGCCTGGCGCCTGCGAAATTACAATAGCTGCAAAGAAATTGGCCCAAAGTGGTAAATACGTTGCGGTTATCTGCCTTGGCGCAGTCATACAAGGACAAACCTCTCATTATGATTATGTCTGTCAGCAAGTCTCTCGTGGAGTTGGGCAAATCAACTATGATACAGGCATACCGACAGTATTTGGCGTTCTGACTTGTGACACGTTGGAACACGCAATCGATAGAGCCGGCACCAGAATGGGCAACGCCGGCGCCGATGCAGCAATAACAGCTATGGAAATGGCCAACGTGATGGAACAAATTTAAGGCTCTCAGGCCACAAATGCAGGTGGACAAAAGAACAAGGGCCAGAGAATTGGCCTTACAGGCTCTATATCAACTGGATGTGCAGGGACCGGATGTATTCGGGTATTTAGGCCTGTTTTTCACAGAGGCGGACCGAAACGATTATGTCCGGCGGCTCGCATCAGACTGGACAAAAGGAACATGGGACAATCTGACCCAATGCGATGAATTGATAGCTGATGCGAGTATAAAGTGGCAATTCGGGAGACTGTCAGCTGTGGATAAAAGCATTTTAAGACTGTCGGTTTATCAGTTGAAATTCTGTCCTGACATCCCGCCCAAGGTGGTGATAAATGAGGCCATTGAACTGGCTAAAAAATATGGCTCAGATAAGTCCGGCCCATTTGTTAATGGCGTGCTTGATGCTGTCCTAAAAAAAACTTAAAACCAAGGATGCAGAACGATAGATGAGAACCATTGCGGTATTAAACCAAAAAGGAGGAGTGGGAAAAACCACCACCGTGGTCAATACAGCAGCAGCTTTGGCTGCTATGGGTTTTAGGGTTGTTGTTATAGACCTCGACCCTCAAGCACATCTGACAATACACCTCGGCGTCGAGCCACAAACCATTGAGTCCGGCTCATACGGAGTCCTGATCAAAGAAGCCAAGTTTGAACAGGAAATTATGTTAGTTCGTCCGAATCTTTGGCTGCTGCCCGCAAATATTAACTTAGTCGGCGCCGAGAGCGAGCTTATAAGTGTGGTTGGCAGAGAAACAATCTTGCGAGAGGCTATCGTAGGAGTTGAGGACAAATTTGACTACGTTTTTATCGACTGTCCCCCTTCGCTGAGTTTGTTAACGCTGAACGCACTTGCTGCAGCCAGTGAGATTTTAATACCTCTTCAGCCGCATTTTCTTGCTCTGCAGGGATTTGGACAATTACTGCAAACCGTTGACCTGGTAAACAGAAGAATAAATCCGCACCTGTTGGTCAAAGGGATTTTGCTTTGTATGTTCGATAGCAGAACGTCGCTTTCAGGCGAGGTCAAAGACGATATCGAGCGGTTTCTCAATAACGCGCGCGGCACAAACAGTGCCTGGGCTGAAGCTCGCATCTTACCGGTTTTTATCCGTAGAAATATCAAGCTCGCCGAAGCGCCCAGCTACGGCAAGACAATCTTTGAATACGAACAAAATTGTCACGGTGCACAGGACTACAGCAAAGTTGCTCAATATATACAGGATATGGACTCACCACTTCAGAGCAGTGACTCGATTGAACCGGCTTATATCGATATCAATCAGGTTGAAGCTGACGTTGAATCCAATTCATTCGTTCAGTTTGATTCTCAGATGCCGCAAGATAATCCCGAACCGTCGGAAACTTCGCCGGAGATGCAAAACCAGCCTGCCGGCGCCGCCGAACACCATGAAAAACCGCCGATAGAAATCAGAGAAATTCCGCCGCAGGAGACTCAATCGCCGGCGGAATTTTCAGAAGCGCCTACCGACCCAAACCAGCCCGAATCCAACCAGCAGCAACTCTGATCCGAATAAACCGGTAAATTTCAATTGATTAGTATTAATTACTGTCTTTTCGAGACCTGTCTCATAGATCCCGATGTTCTTGAAAATACCGTATTGTATCTATCCTGAAATATCCCATATTTGCTTGAATAAATGAGGAGAATCTGGTATATTCTTCATAAGAAAGGAGCGGTAGTTATGCTAACCATTAAAACAATATTAAATCAGGCAACATGTATCGTTTTACTGGTATTGTTGTGTAATGTGTCTTCGGCGAAAATTATCTACGTCGATGACGATGCCGCAGGAGACAATAATGGCACATCCTGGGAAAATGCCTATACCTATCTCCAGGACGCCTTAGCGGACGCCAAAGATTCGGACAAACCGGTCGAAGTAAGAATCGCACAGGGAACCTACACTCCCGACCAGGGGGCGAATCAAACTCCCGGCGATAGAGAGGCGGCATTTCAACTAACCAATAGCGTAACCATCGCCGGCGGCTATGCAGGTGCGTCGGATCCGAATACGTACCCTAACACCCGTAATATCGAGCTTTACGAGACTATCCTCTCCGGCGACCTCAATGGCGACGATGCTGATATACAGGATGCTCAAAGCCTATTGGAGCATGTATCAAGAGAAGACAACAGCTATCACGTCCTGATTGCTTTTCAACCTGTTCCTAATGCAGTTATCATTATAGACGGTTTATATATAAGCGGTGGCAATGCAAATATTTTGGAAAGTGTGCCTTTTGGTGGCGGAATATTGTGGAATCGTGTCAACTTAAATATATTAAACTGTACTTTTAAGGATAATACCTCCGACCAAAAGGGAGGAGCAATATTTAACAGTCACTTAGGCGGGTTGAATATCATGAACTGTAAATTCTTCAACAATGCATCTACGTCCGGCGGTGCTATAGCCAATGAAGTAAGCAAATGTGTTATGAGTGACTGTATATTTAAGAATAACTATTGTTCGAGTTCAGGCGGGGCTGCATACAATGGATCCGGCGAAGTGTCGATGATTGATTGTATATTTGAATACAATTCGAGCTATAGAGGCGGTGGCGTGTTTAACGACGGTGAAACATCGCTTATTAACTCTACTTTTTCAGGTAACCATGCAGATGGATTCGGCGGCGGTTTATATAACTTCAAATCAGGTACTTTGGATCCTAATAATGTACAAATATTCGATAGCTGTACTTTCAAGGATAATTATGCAGGGATTTACGGCGGAGGGATTTTTAATAACGGCCCGGGGGATGTTTTAATTAAAAACTGCCTCTATATCAACAATTCATCCGGTAGCTGGGGCGGAGCCATACATTTCTGGAGAAGTGCCGGGGAGATTCTAAATTGTACCATAGCTCATAATTCAGCTCAAAGAGGAGGAGGTTTATGTTGTGGATATGATGAACAGATTTTGCCAAGCTACGTCAAGATTACCAATTCCATACTCTGGGATAACATTGAAGAGATATATAATTACGGCAACAATTCAGTAACCACGATAACATACAGTTGCATTAAGAAATTAATTCCTGGTAGAAACCTAATAATAGATGGTAATATTAATGAAGACCCGTTTTTTGCCGATCCGAATAATGATGATTATCACTTGAAATCGAAGGCGGGAAGATTCGACCCGAACAGCGGAAGCTGGGTGATTGATGATGTCACCAGTCCCTGCATCGACGCAGGTGACCCGAATTCGCCGGTTGGTGATGAGCCGTTTTACAATGGCGGCAGAATTAATATGGGCGCCTACGGCGGTACCGCCGAAGCCAGCAAATCCTATCTCGATGAATCCTTGATTGTTGACGTTAATGAGAAAGACGATGGCGGACAGGTAGTCCTTGAGCAGGGCCAGATTCTTGTCGTGACACTTGAATCGAACCCCTCAACCGGCTATCGCTGGGAAGTGGTTGAAGACCCGAACTCTATTCTGGAGCAGGTAGGCGAAGTTGAGTTTGTGCCGTCCGAACAGGATGAAGAAATTGTCGGCGCCGGCGGTTGGGAGATTTTCCGCTTTAAAGGGGTAAGTACAGGCCAGGAGATTCTTAAGCTTGTCTATCATAGGTCATGGGAAACGGATGTGGAACCGGTTAACACGTTTTCCATAGAGGTAGTCGTACGCTAATACACTGACGACACACTAATAAAAAAGGGGGATGCTTGTATCGATAAAGACCAATCGTGGATAACTCTTTTTTCTGCAATTGAACGACTACTTCTTAAGCAAATTACCGATCAAGCAGTCCGCGTGCTTTCATCCAATCGGCGCAGCGAACAGGCCAGCTTGACGCGGCACTGCCTTTTTTACCTAAGCCGAAGCCATGGCCGCCGCTTTCATAAATGTACATCTCAGCAGGAACCTTGGCCTTTCGCAAGGCCAGATAGAAAAATATGCTGTTTTCCGGCGGCACAGCTTTATCATCATTGGCGTGCACCAAAAATGTCGGCGGCGTGTCAGATGTCACTTGCCTCTCATTGGATAAGCTCTCGACGAGACTCTGATCAGGATTATCACCCAGTAAATTCAATTTAGAGCCGGCATGTGTGTACAATTCGTTAAGAGTGATAACCGGATAAATTAATATCATAAAATCCGGCCTGCAGCTAACCTGGTCAATCGAATCCTTAAGCTCGTAATAATTTTTCTGAAAATGTGTACCCTCAGTTGCCGCGAGGTGGCCGCCGGCAGAAAAACCAAGTATTCCAATCCTGTTCGGATCGACATCCCATTCTTTGGCATGGCTGCGAACCATTCTGACCGCTCGCTGGGCATCCTGCAACGGCGCAGGATGGCCATAGCCTGCACCGCTGTTGCGGTGACGGTACTTAAGAACAAAAGCAGTGACCCCAAGAGAGTTCAACCACTGAGCGACCTGGCGTCCCTCATGGTCGACAGCCAAGTGTCCATATCCACCCCCAGGGAAGATCACAACAGCGGCACCGGACGCTTCTTTTTCCAGCGCCGAATAAATAGTCAATGTTGGTTTGTCGCCCTCGGTATCACCCCGGGCTCCGGGTGCTCCGTCTGACCAGAGCAGTTGGACTTTAAGCGAGGTTTGGGCTTGTTTTGTGGCACCAGTCGTACCATAAAACAACATAATAATAATAATAATAATAACACAGGCAACAATAGTTCTAAAACATCGCTTCATCTATATTGCTCCTTAAACAACAAGAAAAGCTCCCGGTTTTTGACATTATCGTATTTATTCAGGTTTTGCTGCATTCCGGAGAGATGTACAGTGGACACTTTTTGAACAGTAAAAGTGGCTCAAGCTTTCCCGCCGCCCCGACTCGCGTCGGCAGACGCGGGGGCAGGTTGCAAATTGCCCGACAGGGCGGACTGTGCCCGTAATACCGCAGCGGCATCGTTCAGTACAAGCTGCTTTATTAAACTGACAGGAACACATGTAATTCCCATATTTAAGATTTTTTCTTCAACCATCGAAGCTATCATGCGTGCCGTTTGCCGTATTAAACCGTCTTCGACTATAAGGTCATTAACTATCCTGGCCTTATCCCACCGAGACCTGCCATCAGTTTCCTGGACATTGCAGAACAGCTCCGCATCCGCCAGCTCCTGGATATCAAAGCCGACAACCTCGACTCGTGATCGATTAAGCTTTCGTTCGAAATGATGCTCACTTAACGCAATAGCAGCTTCTTCATGGCCCGTGGCTGCCAGAACCGCCTTTATTACGGAAAAGACCTCACGGCTTGTCACATTGTGCCGGTCCTGTCGATGATAGAGATAGTATGTCACCACCTCTGCAAACTCTTCAGCAATGTATATATCGGCTTGTCCGACCCCGCCGAGAGCATTATTGATAGTTCCCATCACCTTGGTGTGCAGGTACTGCTCGACAGCTCCGTCTGCCTTTACTACTTTGAGTTGCATCCTCAACTCCTCCAGTTTTTAACTGGCCACGATTCAACCAAAAAAGACGAAAAATGTAAAGCAAAAAACCAAGAAAATTTTAAGTTTATAATTCTTTAGCGTACTTAACGGTTTTACAGACCCCATATTCATTTCTTTACTCATCGAAAAGCTTCAATTGCTCCAACGGTTCGGCTTCTTTGATAATCCGGCTGACCTCTTCAATTAATTCTCCTGCGTTCTTGAAGCTGCGATAGACACTTGCGAAACGAATATATGCAACTTTGTCAATAGCCCGCAGATGTTTCATTACGCTCTCGCCGATAAAAGCTGAAGAAACTTCTTTATCAAAGTTTCTGAATATGTCCTCCTCGACCTTGTCGGCTATATGCTGGATTTGCTCTGCCGAGACAGGTCTCTTATAGCAGGCTTTTTGCAAACCACCGATAATTTTGTCTCTGTCATAAGGAATCCGCGACTTATCTTTTTTTACTATATACAGCTTAAAGGTTTCACCTGTCTTTTCGTATGTAGTAAAGCGTCTTTTACAGGCCAGACACTGGCGTCGGCGTCTAATAACTCTGCCGGAATCGCTCGAGCGTGAATCAATAACCCTATCCCGGTCTTCCTTGCAAAAGGGGCATCTCACAAGTCAAGCCAACCTCCCTTGCCTGTCAGCGTTTTGCTACTCTGCTCTATATACACTAATTTCCAGCGTTAATCAACACTATACTATATTTCGAGTTCTCGAATATTCTAAAGGCAACATATAGTATGTCAAAGAAAATTTTGCTGCGTAATATGGAGGAAAAACTCCTATTTAGCACGACGATCCTTTGACCTCCCGTAAGGGATGGCTTAGTCTACAGCTCAGGCCTGTCCTGCCTGTCCTGAGCGTAGCCGAAGGGAGCATGGCCGATGGGATGGATTTATCGTGGGATTCTCGCAGAGTTCTTCCTGCAAGGCAGGATTCTTTACAATCGTATAACGGTAATAGTGCGCAAAAAAAAGCCCCTGCGTGGTGAACGCAGAGGCCAACTCGGAAAGAAACTTACATAGCCCCCCCTAGGATATTATTCAAAATCCACTCATTAAATCCAGACGATATGTTAGCCTTCTGTTAATTTTTTCTTAACACGTCAGGCAGAGCTACAAAGTTATACTCAATTTTTCATCCATAGGCAGCCATGCTTAAGGCCGATATAACAAATTAAGTCTTGGTTTGCTTCCTCATCCGGCTGTATTAAAGTTTAACATAGAAATCACACAGAGGCAAATTGAGAAGCTGATTTTTTTTGTTTTTTTGGAGGTCGATGTCGCTGTGCCGGCGACAGCTAAACTTCTCAAATCCAAATGCCTGTGCTTATATTTCTTCAATCTTAGCTTTATTTTTTAGCTGGTCTACGAACTCATCGACAGCCATTTGGCGCATCCTGTCTGTAAGCTTCTCCACTATTTGTTTTTTTACTTCTTTAAGGCTGGTAATCGTCCCTGGTTTTCTTTCATAGACCTTTGCTATATGAAAGCCATAGCGAGTGCGAAAAATGTCACTTACTTCTCCAACATCCAGGTTAAAAATCACATCCTCAAACTCTTCTACATCCTCACCCTTTGTGAAATAATACGAAATGTTACCGCTGTTGGGATCGTCGGTATATTTATCAATAACCACTTCAAAGGGTGTGCCCTTCTCGATTTCGTCCTGGGCCTGTCTTATGGCGTTATGGGCGGCTGCTTCATCGTTCCGCCAGTTCACATATTTGACTATATGAGCTGCTCTGACCCGGTCGGAGCTTCTGAATTGCTCTTTATTTTCCTCATAGAACTTTTCAATCTCGGCCTGTGAAGGCTTAGGCAAATCCTTATAGAGCTCACTGAATCTTTGCTCGGTTTTTAATATGAGCTCTAAAACCTCTTTTAGTTTGTCATCGTCTTCGGCATCAAAATCTTCGTAGAGCTCTTGTTGGTTTTCGTATCTCTCTTTCAGCCCGTCTAAGATAGTCTCAAGATGGTCTATCGGTATTGCAGAATTGATATTTTTGATTTCATGTTTGAGCAGGATTCTTTCAATGACATTTTCTTTTGACCAGTCGAGAAGCTGAGTTTCTCGCTCTTTGGGGTCCATATCCACGAAGGCCTTTTCATAATCCGGTCTTAAGCGCTCCACTTCTTTTCTTATTAGCGAATCCTCAACTTTTTCACCGTTGATAATCAAGGCCATATCTCGTACCTCGTAAATGGTAACAGGTGATTGGAAATCGGTAATTATTTAACCAATTACCCGTTACTAATTACTAATTTTAACCGCGAGCTTTTGCGTACCAGTCCGGGTCCTGCGCCAGTTTTTCTTTAGCCTGCTCAGTGCACATAACAAAAGCCGGATGGGTGCTCTGCCAGGAGCGTTGTGTGAATGGGCTTTTTCGCATCTTTTCCACCTCACGGACAACCTCGTCGAAGTAGCTGCCGTAGATGTGCAGAGAATCGCTTATATCAACGTATCTGCCGACTTTCACTGGCTCGCCCCTTTTTTGCGATATCCGCTCGGCGATTACTCTTTGCAGGTCGGTTATCGCATAAACATTCATAAACCAGGCCTTGTAGAGGTCTCTGCTTCGCCAGTGTGTGTTCATATTAAGTGACAACTCTCCTGCCTCATTTGCGGCCAGTCTGCACCAGATTCGCTGAAGACAGGGTGGATGTTCCGTGCCCGGGTCTGCGGTCGGCATCCATGTTATTGCCTGGGCACGCCTGCTGTGGCCGGCTTGCGATAGGCAATCGACAATATACTGAATCTGATTAACTTTCTCGATACTCGATGATGTGCAGTATGAAAACAATCTTTCATGGTAGGTATATGTCCACTTGCCCGCAGCAGGATCTATCCAGTGGTCGTGAATGCCGTTGACCACCTCCTGCCGATAGGCCTCAAGCTCCTCAGGTCCGCCGGGAAAGTTTTTATGAATCCGTGGCTCAGTGAAAGGACCGTTGATGGTAATTATAACTGTGGCGTCTTTGCTTGGTGGGTCGTCAGGTTTATCGTACTGAGTTTTTACCTCGATACCATCTTCCCAGACAGCTAAAACTGCTTTTTCCCATGCCTCGGGCAGACAATCGGCAGTGATTGAGATGACGGGGATCATCCCATTGGTCATGGTCATCGTCGTATCGGCTCCACAATACGGGGCTCGGTGCCTCGCCTTGGTTTTATGAATCGACTGATATCCAGCTCCTGTTTCGTGATTTTATAGTTGAGGGCGTAGCGCTCCGAGATCTCTTCCAACATTTGCTTGGCCCGGAAGGCGTACCAGCTATCTGGCCAACGTTCCTCAATCTGTCGACAGGCTTTTACCATTAGGCCATACTGCAGGAAGGGCAGCCTGCCGAGGCTTCGTCCGGTAGTGGCCCAGGGCAGCAGCTCCTGTGCCCGAATGTCCTCTATTTCCTCAAGCGGCTTGAAATACAGCGTGGTCGGCTTTATGATATCGCTTGGTAGGAAGACACGGACAGTGCGTCCAGCGGGCTGGGTGGGAGCCTGAGCGGGCTGCTGTGCTGGCTGTGTCTGCGTTTCCGGTACTGGTTCCTGCGGTTGCTCGGCCTTCTGCTCGCCGACTCTTTTCGGTTCCTCAAGAAACTGCTTATCCCTATCGACCATGCCGTAGAATCCTTTCGGTTTCTCCGCCTGTTCAGACTGTGTTTGCCGTGCAGGAGCAGGTGTAGTCCTACCTGAGCGGAACTTCCCGATAACTACGATTATGGCCACCACAACAATTGCAACACCGGCTATTTTTAACCAAAGTGTATTCATTTTATCAGCCCCGGGATTTCAAACCCATATCAATTGAAGATTGATTATTGACGATTGAATACTTATAATCGATTTTAAACCTTAGCTCAGGTTTTTCAATAATAAAAAGCTAATAAACAACGGTCAATTTTAAATGTTTACAGGACTAATAGAGGCAATTTGCACAGTCAAATCCATTCGCCAAAGCGGTGGCGGCGCCACGCTGACCGTCGATTTGGGCGAACTGGGCCAAGACTCCAAAATCAGCGATAGTATCGCAATAAACGGCGTCTGCCTTACTGTCAGCGAACTTTCAGTAAATATTGCAACATTCCAATTAAGCGCTGAAACACTTAAAAAATCCGCTCTGGGCAGATTAAAATCCGGTTCCCCGGTCAATATTGAACGGGCCATGAAGGCTACCGACCGATTCGGCGGACATTTCGTGCAGGGCCATATCGACGGCACCGCAACTATTAAAGCGATTAAAAGGGCCGGCCAGTTTGCCGATATAGAATTCACAGCCGAGCCGGAACTGCTCGACCAGATGATAGTCAAAGGCTCAGTGGCAGTAGATGGAATCAGCCTGACAATAGCAAGCATGGATGACCATAGTTTCAGTGTGGCTATAATACCTGAAACGCTGAAAAGAACCACGTTAGGTATGGCTAAAGCCGGTGATATAGTGAATATCGAGACCGATATTATCGTAAAGACAATAAAAAAATATATAGACAAAATTATGCCGCAGAAACAATCATTGACAATAGAAAGATTAAAGCAGTTGGGTTTCTAAACACTAAAGAAAGACGAAAAATGACAAGGGCCCCGCGAAATCGCACTATAATACTAACTGACAAAGAGCGGGAAGACTATCGCCGTAAGTTATTAAATATAGATAATCCTCTCTCGCTGGGGCAAATATTGAACAAAGTTATCAACGCGGATATTTTTGAAGTAGCGGATTTGCTGCCCTCGCGGTTCGTGGACCTTCTCTTTATTGACCCGCCTTATAATTTAACAAAAACCTTCAATACTCGTTCTTTTAAACAAGCCTCGGTTACTCAATACATGACCTGGATGGAGTCCTGGCTGGAAAAGCTCATAAGATTGCTGAAACCCAGCGCATCAATATATATCTGCGGGGATTGGCGGTCTTCCTCGGCGATTTACTTACTCTGTGAAAAACACTTTATTGTCAGAAACAGAATAACCTTTGAAAGAGAAAAAGGACGAGGAGCCAAAAAGGACTGGAAACAAAACTGCGAGGACGTATGGTTCTGCACGGCCTCCAATGATTTCACCTTCAATGCAGATGCAGTAAAATTAAAAAGAAAAGTTTTAGCGCCCTATCGGCAAAACAGCATACCTAAAGACTGGACTGAGGAAGAGAACGGAAAATACAGGCTGACTTACCCCTCGAATATCTGGACGGATATTACAATCCCTTTCTGGTCGATGCCGGAAAATACGCTCCATCCGACACAGAAGCCGGAAAAGCTGCTTGCAAAGATTATTCTTGCCAGCTCAAACGAAGGGGACGTTGTCTTTGACCCATTCGCCGGTGTCGGAACCGCCGGTGTAGTTGCAAAGAAGCTAAAGAGAAAATTCGTTATGGCAGAGATAGACGAAGAGTATTGTCTTTATGCCGAGAAAAGATTGCAAATGGCGGAGAAAGACTCTACCATTCAGGGATACTATGATGGTGTTTTTTGGGAAAGAAACACGCTGAATAATACCAGGAGTAGCACCCCGAGAAGCAGAAAAAACGCATCTCCGCAATCCGTGCTTGTTGGCGCCTAAAAAGCTAACGAAGATATGATTAAAAGTAACAACCACAATTCGATATTTAGTCAGCCGGTCATCGGCGTAACGATGGGCGAAGCCGCTGGTATTGGTCCGGAGGTGATTGTAAAGGCACTGGCTGACCCTGGCATACGCCGTGCTGCAAAATTCATCGTCTTCGGCATGAACGAGCAGCTTTGCTACGCGGCTGATAAAGCGGAAATCGAGCCTTTCTGGGTCCGGCACCAGCATGAAAAAATCAGCAGAGATTATCCATGTAAAGTTAGCGTGGCTGATTACGATGAATATTCAGTTCCGCCCTGGATAAAAGGTCCCAGTAAAGTTGCCGGCGAGGCTTCAATAAGGTTCTGCCTCGATGCGATCCAGGCCGCTCAAGACGGCATAATAGATGCGATAGTAACCGCACCGATCAGTAAGACCGGTTGGAAGCTGGCCGAGGCTGAATGGCCGGGACACACCGAAATGTTCGCCAAACACTGCAAGTCCCCCCGTAAAGCTATGATGTTTGTTAGCGGGCCGCTAAAATTAGCCCTTGCCACCATCCATGAGGCACTATTTGAAGTGCGGCACAAATTCACCATCGGTTGCGTCTTCGAGCCAATAGATTTGTTAAATGACGCATTGAAAGAGTACTTTGGTCTGGAAAATCCCAAGATCGGCGTAGCTGCGCTGAACCCGCATGCAGGAGAGTCCGGCCAGTTCGGTGACGAAGAGCAGCGCATAATATCACCCGCTATCTTGCTGGCGCAGGAGCAGGGAATAAACTGTCACGGCCCCTTTCCAGCCGACACACTCTTTTTGCGGGCCAGCCGAGGCGAATTCGACGGCGTCGTCGCAATGTATCACGACCAGGGCATGATACCCGTTAAGCTGCTCGATTTCGAAAATGCGGTTAACATCACTATAGGCATACCAATAATAAGAACTTCACCGGCTCACGGAACAGCCTTCGATATTGCAGGGCGAAACCTTGCCAATCCGAGTGGCATGAAAGCTGCCATCACTACTGCTATAAATATGGCAACAATGAAAAAG
>Ga0315541_1002383_pt1 | contig 15774 bp, 10 predicted proteins | sample SalMarSW160190MG_FD_203095 | JGI IMG/M metagenome (GOLD analysis project Ga0315541, IMG submission 203095) | Salt marsh sediment microbial communities from the Plum Island Ecosystem LTER, Massachusetts, United States - Salt Marsh Sediment SW1601-190 ...
TCCTCCGACTTATCCGCCAAGAGAGGTGCTGTCACAACGGCCACTGACAGAATCGCTAATCATTTAACCCTGACATTATCCCTTGACAACGACAGTGAATGGCTCAATTTCTCGGCGGTGCGTCCACTTCCACCTGTTATCAAGACACGCATGGTCTTACCTTATCTCTTTTATCATTTTATTCCGCCTTGATAGCTAGTGCAAATGGCCAGCTCAAGGGTAACTTATTGGCTGGATATTACAGATAATAATAGCTGGAAAGAGTAATATCCCGTTTGAAAAGACTCCTCTTCGGGCATTGACAGCTAAAGTGGATGGTTATAGCATTGGGTAAGGGCTGTGAATTGGTTGGACTGAAATTTAAGTCTGAGGAGGTGGGTGATGGAGCCAATCAAGGACATCGAAAAAGTGAAAAGGATGTTTACGCAAGGTCAGCCGGATCTCGTGGATGTGCAGACTGGGCATAAGTACTCGATGGTTGCACGCTGCCCGAAGGATGGCAACTTCGCCTCTATGGCCAGAATCGAGAGAGCAGGACAATCTTTGAGTAAAGTGACTTTTCGCTGCACTGCATGCTTCACTGAGTTTGAGGTGAGTCAAGACGACATATACATCCGCTAGATAGTACCTGTATATAACAACCATAAGGAAGAATATGACTAACGTGCTTGGTTGGTATACAATCTGGCTTTTTGTTTGATCGTATCTGACAAGATAAGGGGAAGTGCGATGTCATAGACCTATCCGGTCAGCTACCTCAAGCATACCCAGAATGACGTCAGTAACAAGGTCCCTTAACTCCACCCCTAGCATCGCTGTCCCTTTCTCAATCAACGGGCGGTTCACACCAGCAGCAAATGACTTATCTTTCCATTTCTTCATCACCGACTTTGCCTCCAAGTCTATCATGCTCTTCGATGGTCGGATTATTGCTACCGCCGTGATAAGTCCTGTGAGTTCGTCGACGGTATATAGTGTCTTTTCCATCTCCGTTTGGGGCTCAACATCACTACATATACCCCAGCCATGAGAGACAATTGCTCGTATATATTCTTCTGGCCAACCCCGCTCTTGTAATATCTCCCGTGATTTCTCACAATGTTGCTCCGGAAAACGTTCATAGTCTAGGTCATGCATTAGTCCAACAATCCCCCACTTCTCGTCGTCTTCGCCTATCTTCCGGGCCATGTAGCGCATCACTCCCTCAACAGAATAAGCGTGTTTCAGCAGGCTCTCGCTCTTGTTAAACTCCTTGAGAAGTGACAGGGCTTCATCGTATGTCGGTATGTGTTCTTGCATTTGCTGTCTCCTTGCCTATGTTTTTCTATACCTAGCCCCCGGCACACCATCATCTTAATCCAAGTGGTCCCTAAAAGGTGAGTAAGGCATGGCTATCTTTCTCATATGAGATTATAAGCTTGGGGACTCTGAATAGCAAAGAGAGTAACATTCTGACGGAATGTGACTAAACATTCTGCCCTTTCACTCCATATCTCATCCGATGGCAATCAAAACATCGCCATTGTTGTTAAGTAGTAAAGGCCCACCTTATTGCAGCCCCATCGCTCTAATGGCCGCATTGATCGGGTCGGTATAAAATACTGGCTGCAGCTTATTCAGCACTTCATCTGGTACGTCTGCGAGGTCTCGCTTGTTCTCACTCGGCACCAGGATCTTCTTCGCGCCAGCATCTATAGCTAGCTCGAATCTTTCGGGAAGATTGCTTACTTTCTGGAGCATTCCCCTTACGGTCATCTCACCCGCTACAACAATCGTGGGATCCACGGAACGTTCCAATAGTGCCGACACCATTGAAATGAAGAAGGCGATTGCCGTCTCTGCGCCTTCTTTAGCTTGGTTCAAGTTCACCGTTTGCACCGTGAAGTCGTACTGCTCCGGGTCACGCTCGATTCCCAAATCATGTATGTGGGCCTTAAGATACGCATCCGCAGCTTTAAGAGCTTCCTTCATTACAGGGGACAAGTTTCCCAACGATATGATACGGCCGCTGCCGGGGTTGACTTGAGTCTGAATGAGAAAAAGAGCAAGTCTGCGTTCCGACGGATCTGCCCCGATGGTATAGACTGACCCTGAAGGTAGAGGGTCACCTGTAATAATCAATCCCCTGCCACTCTCGGGTAGTGCGATAAATTTCTGCGCCTGAGTTCCTTTGTCTATATAGCTAAAATTAACGTCCCAGTATTCAAGACCCCCCATCTTCTTGAGTTGCTCCTTGACTCGGCGGCGCATCTCAATAGCGAATTCGACGTATTCTACAATCTCCGGCTTGGTAACGGCTCCATCTGGGTGGAGAAGCTTCACCAATCCGCTTACAGTCTTACGTACCGCCTTTGTATCACGGCCACTCAGATGGCTACCGAACTCAAGGGAACGCTCTGTCAAATCTATGTAGCTGGTTTTACGCAACCCATGCATCACCTCGGCTAGGTAGTCTGATACAAACCCGAAATGACTCGTGTAGAGTTCATCTCGGGTCTTCGTGAACTCCCAACCAGGCAGGTAGCAGTGAATACGATCGAAGAAAGCAGTATCCATTTCCTTGGGCATTGGATAGAAGAGGTTAGATGTCCGAATGATGGTCTGAATATCCCCGTCGAGGTTCCCAACGAATACGATGGAGCCTTCAGCATTAATGACGTCTCGCCCCCTGCTGAAGGCTCCATCTTCCATGTAGTTTTTCATAATATTGATACCGTTCTTGTCGGGGAAGCGTATACCTGCGGCCTCGTCGAAAGCTACCGTGTCCCAAAGTGCCACTAATCCCCTTTGCCCAGTGGCGAGATTTACAAACATTTGGGCTACGGTGGTTTGGCCACCAGATACCAGGTGACAGTATGGACTCATTTGCTGATAGACAAAGCTCTTACCTGTTCCTCGTGGTCCCAACTCCACCAAATTGTAATTAAGTTCCACCATCGGAATCAGTCGAGCTATATGGAGGAGTTTATGGCGGTAAGTGAAAAAGGGATGGGTTGGCTCAAATCCTAGGGAGCGAATGAGAAGATCCATCCACTCATCCCGGGAGAACTTTATGCGGGCTTCTTTGAATGCATCAATGCTCCTACTGGAGAGTTGGATTGGCTTCAGTTCCTCAATAAAGAAGGGGCGGGTTTGTCCTCGAAACTTAAAGGTGCCATCATACCGCAATGTTATCTCGGCCCAGATACCGCCTAGAAGTAACCGTTCATGCTCGCGGATTAGAGCTTCATCAATATTAACGTAGTCCTGGTTAATATTATGCAGGGTTGCCCAATATTTGCCATCCACCTCCCGAAAAACGACCGATACCTTATCAATTATTCGGTATTCGCCAAGTTGCTGAATACGTGACTTGACCAGCTCTCGCTCATCGGGTTTGGCATAGCGACTTGAAAGGTTACGATGGACAAAGTCTAGCCCTTGCTCAATCACAGTCGGGTCTGGCGAAGCACAGTATTTACCGAGAAGGAACTCCACGACAAACGCCGGGATACTGTATGCTGAACGTAGTCTCCGCACCAGGTCCTTACGCACCACCAGGCCTGGGAAGGCGGCGTTTGCCTTTTCATCTAATCCGTCAAGTGTGATTTTTTCTAACGACATTGTTCTGCTACTCCCAGTCTACCAGTAGGGTGAGATGTACATTGGATAGCTCTTCTCCTGTCTCCTTCACAATCACCCTTAGCACCAGTTCCTGCCCGACGGCTAGTCCAAGATCTTCCTGCAAATATACTGCCGGGCGCAATTCCTCGACATCAGGGCGCACCAGGACATCTATGGGTTCAGTCACCTGCCGAGTTGCAACGTCACCTTGTTCAGTCTCCACCCATAGCCGGACCGTAAGCGGTGTGAAACCTCCAAGGGGAGCCTGAGTTTCCGGTAGAACCGGCCGGAGGACTACCGGCACCGTGCCACCCGAAAGCCGATTACTAGTAACCCGAACATCAACTCCTAACCGAGCTTGTGGCACGCTTACACGAGACTCCAGATGAGGGATAACGCACTCCTGTAAAGAAATGCCACCATGTAGGTATGAAGAGGCTTTCATGAGAGTGCGTACACCCCTAGGGAAACCCAGGGTGTGTGCCCCAGCCAGTGGTAACGCCATGCGGAAAACATCGACTGGAGGCGCATCAGGCTTCAGTGCTGCCCAGCGTTCTTCTCGTGCGTAGGCACATGTGATCGGTAGCTCCGGTCTGCCCAGAGCATCAACCGCATCCGCCGGCAAGAGTAGGAAGCCGTGGTCTGTTACAACGTGCACGATGCCTATTCCAGCCGTGTGTAATCGCTCGATTGCCCGCTGGAGTTTGGCCAGGAACTGGTCAACCAGGGCTGGTAGCTCCTCAGTTCCCTTCTCTCCCTGTTGGTCTATAGCATTGTCCATAACTACCACCAGCGGCACGTCAGGCACTGCGCTGCCCTGTAACAGAGCTTCTAGGTCAATGAAGTGGACCCTTGCACGAGCACTTTTGCTGGAAAGCTCTGCCTGAAGGAATCGCTTTCTACCCTCACGTTCTGCCAAATTATCGCTCTTTCCTTGTCTAATATCCGGGCCTGAAGCAGTGAAGTCTACAATGACATGGTCGATGTCCAAGGGCAACAGGGTCGCCATCCCAAAGTGCGTCTTCGTAGGTATGGTTGCCAAGACAGGTTCTAGGAAGCAGTCCTCACCTAACCTTTCTTTTAAATTGCTACCAAGGTCCCAACGCAAAGCGTCTATCACAAGCACAGCGCGCCTTCCCTTTCCGGCAGGCCACAAAGACTTGCGCAGACTCTCAACCCCGGTTGTATCTCTAAGCGGCCACACTTTCTCCTGCTCCACCAAATCAGTGAAGCGCTGGTTTGCCTGGGACACGTAGTCAAAGTAGGCTAGATCAGCGACCTGGCGCACCTTCTCCAAACCCGCTTGATTGGAACAAGCCGCCCGTATGCGGAGGTGCAGCCAGTCAAGCTGCCACCACTTACTTACGTATATTTTAACAAGGTCAGCGCAGGTCTTGGACGACTGTGCTTCGGCGGTTGCTTCGCGTGCCTGCTCCACCAGCGAGGCTAAGGCACGCAGGAGCCACCATCTGATTCCCTTCTCTGTTTTATCCCACGGCCCCGAAGAGGCGTCGCTAAGAGCCTCACGTTCGGCCAGCAACATAACGGCTGCTTCTTTCCAATTCTTTTCCGCAGCCTGATCAAACCGTTCAAGAAAGCGATGCAACTTCGTGCGCGCTAACCGCGGCAGACCCGCAGGTTGCCCGGAGCGATTTGTTGCCCATTGCTCCAAGTTGTATTGTGTCTCTAATCGTTCCATGCGCTTCAGGAAGCGGGGGCACAACTCCGTATGCGGGACAATTTCGTCCCGTAGGAACTGTACCAGTCGGTCACGATGATTCGTTTTTTTTGGCAACCGCGAGAGGTATGGGAAGTCACCGGGCCGCCCAAAGGCATCCCAGGCCTCAGTCAAAGCAATCTGTATTGCGAATGTGTCGGCCAATTGCTCGGGGGTGGATTCGCCCTCTGGCGAGGCTAACCCATATTCGGCAGTAATACGTTCAAGGACTAGAGCACGATCATCCCATTGCTTTACCTCGTTATTGGGTGCTGCCACCAGGCGTCTTAAGGTGTCTCGAGGATTCCCTGCTAACGCTTCCTCCACGTCCGAATAACGGACCGGCCGGGGCCAAGTGTCTAACGAAAGATGGCACTGTCGCTCGGCGTAACGTGCTAGTAGAGATTCACTACCACCTGTGCTAAGTGCTTGAGCAGTCTTATCATCAGCAAAGATAATCCCTTGACGGCGAAGCCATCCCAGGAGTGTCGGTATATCGGGTACTGCTCCGGGCTCCCATTGCTTGCCCAGCCCCCACACGCAACCCTTGTATCGGTAGTCGTACAGGGCCCACAGGCTGGGCGCGCCCCTGTCAGGGTCGGGCTCCAGTGCCTGGCGAGAGAAGCCCGGCAGATATACCACTGCCCGTCCCTCTTCCTTGCTCTCTAAGCGTAGCAGTGCCAGCTTGATGGCAAACTGCCCATTCCCTGCTTCTGGAGCGTATCCCACAAGGCCAGCGCCTCTTTTTTGCAGGGCTGGGTCTAGATGAGCTACCAGTCGGCTGAATTGGCTTTCGGGGTCCAACCACAAAAGGACGCGCCTAGGCACGTCATCTGGTGCCCGGTCCATCCAGTCAACCAGGTCCTGGGCAAGTAAGTCCAGAAGAGTAATTGAGGTCGTTACCACTTTCTGATCACCTCTTTCACCGCCAGGAGGCCTGCTTCCTGGAAGGGTCTGATGTTTACCTTCACACCATCGTCAATGTCAGGCGCGTATGGTCCTGGACGTCCATTCTGCTCTTCTCCCTTCCAGCGGCAACGAATACGATATTGGAGTTCCTCACCGCGCTCAATGGCCTCGATGAGGGAGCGGAATTCCTCTACATCTTCTATTTGTACTTGAAGACGGCTCACATTAGCCGCGTCTCCGCGTGCCTTCGCCCGAGCCTGCTCCGCCTGAAGGCGTGCAATGAGGCCGCCGGCATACTGGGCACGGACCTTTTGGAGCGTGGCTCGGCTCAGTTTATGGTAGAGAATAAAAACTTCAATGGTGCGCTCCGGCGACACCAAATGCAAGGCTATAGGGCGCTGTCTGAATTGCTGGACGTGGCGGCGAAAGAAGTCCCTTTTCAGCCAATCCTCAATACTGCGACCTACCCACTGGCGAAATTCTGCCTCTGATCTAGACGCACCTTCATCTCCGAAGTCCCGCTCAAGTCGCCGGCGCACCCGCTCGGCAGCGGTAGGCTGGTCCCCGCAGGGCACAAGTGGAATGATGCCATCCTCCACTACCAGTGAGGGGTCTATTATAGGCCCATGTTCCCGTTCATAGGCATCTTGCTCCGGCCAGCGGTAGCCCAGGAGACGCAGAACAGTAATGGAGACATAGTCTTCCAGATGGCGCTTCAGCTCCGGCGGACAAACCAGGCCCTCTTGCTCCCGCATCTCCTTAAGGAGCCAGTAAACGGAAATGGGGTGAATTTCCAACTTCTGCGACAGCTCTTCCAGGAAGGTCTCTATGGGTATGACGATGCGCGCTCCCAGGACGGCCTCGCTTTCTTCCTCGCCTTCCTCTGTGTTTTCATCGCTTTTTTCTTCCAATGTTACGCCAGGTCCTGCCCTGTAAAGAGTACGCAGACGGTCTTTGACGGGTGCCAACTCTTCAGGTGTCAAAGCATGACGAAGGTGTTCCCTAAGGTGAGCGAGTAACTCATCAGGCAAGGTGATATCCCCCGGCGGCTCTGGCACGGTATCACATCCGGTGATAAGGGGATGCCAACTAGCAGGGGTGCCCGTCTCGTCCTGAACCGCCCTTACGTCACCATTGTTCAGCTCATAAATGTTAATTATCTGGTGCTCGTTCAGACCCTCTAGGCTGTGTAGAATGACCTGCACTGATTGTGTAAGTTCTATTGTTTGTTTCAAATCAGACAGTAGAGTATGACCCTCGGGTTGTTCTGATAATAGCCTCTGGAAACCTCTTTCTAAAGGTTCATATGCAGATAGCCAGTATTTAAGCGATACACATGTCCTCCCTATTACCGAAAGAAGGTGCATTGGAAAGGCTGGGATTGGAAGGTTAGAAACATAGCCCCCGTTAAACTTCGTGCCTTGGCTCGTCAGACGCAACAAGTAAGACACGATATGGGTATTAAGAAACGCAAGCAAAGCATATCGGTCAACTGAACTATCCTCTAAAAAAAGTGAAAGACTCGCCGGGTCAAATGCTGAATTAGATAACACTCTTGCCCCCATAGCCCCACGAGACATAAGATTGTAGGTAAGGCCATCCTTCCAGTAAAATTTCTCATTTCTCATGAATGAATTTGGATGTTGTTTGATTTCCGAACCATTATTTCACCAATTCACCACATACCAAGTTAGGCCATACCATCGTCTATACTCCCCAGCCTTGGCATAGCAACGCCATATATATTCATGGACAGTCTCCCAAAAGAAACGCAAGAAACGCTCATTATCTCCCGTCGTCATTCCGTCGTGAACTGGAGCAATATCACGTAATCTACGCCGACCGGACAAAAGCTTGAGATAGTGCTCATTAGGCCAATATACCAGCGGCATTTCGGGAATCTCCAATAAATCCCATTGATGAGGAGTAGAGACGATAGGCATTTGTCTGGCCATTGCTTGCCGAAGCAACGATTCTTTCTCTATCGGTGATTTGGGTCCCACTAAACGAAAGGCAACAATACGATGCTCTTTTGATGGCTGTACTGACTTTAAGGCAAACAATACAATGAAAGCACCAGCTGCAGCAGCTTCCTCGAAACCGTGTTCGCCAATATGGGCTAATGTTTTTAAAACCGTGTGTTTCATTACCCCTTTGCGCAAGGCCGCAAAGGAGCGCAGGAACATCCATGACTGCTGTGTTACCATGCCCAAGTAGCCCTCTGGTTTACAGAAATCGCGACAACGCATTAGGAAGGCAGCATACAAGTCTCGCTTCCCTTCCTTAAATTCCTTCTCCAAGAAGGATTTCAACCTAGAGTTCAGACTCCCACTACCCTGATAGGGTGGGTTGGTAACTACGACATCATAATGGCTACCGAGAGCTTCCACGAGACTCACGCCCTTTGCAGCCTCCTCACCAAAGAGACGCTGTCCAAGGTCCTGGCTCTGTGCTTGCCTCTCAAACTCTTCCCGCAGCCCATGCAGTAAGTCCGCCTTCCAACGGGCCCATTCAGTCTCGCCACGTTGAAGCATGGGATACTTCTGCCGGTCCGCCTGGACACGCCTGCGAATAATCTCGTCCACACCCCGTTCCGGGTGTAGCAGTGAGCCAAACTCCCGCACGTTCCTCAACCCCTGCCAGATTCCGGTCACCAGCACCTCTATTTCTGGATCTCCCTGGAAGCGCTTCATGTATTCTTTGGGAGGCGCATCGCCGGGAAGCACGGCATCGGCAGAAACTAGGTTTAGCCGGCGAGGCCTGAAATCAGGACCAGCCAAGGCACAACCCTTAAGGTACAGGGCCAGGGCAGCAATCTGTACTGCACGCAGGTCAATATCAATACCATGGAGGTTTCGCTCTAGTATAAGATGTGCGATTTCGTCATGCCGCTCCAGTCCCTCTTCGTCATACATCTGAGCCAGAATGTCGAAAGCGCGCACCAGAAAATGACCGCTGCCGCAGGCGGGATCTATAATGGTGATATCCCGGACGCGGCGCACTGAGCGCTGGGGCTTGGGATTACCCTCCGGTGGCCGCACGTAATATGGCCATTGTCCAGGCAATCTGGTATCGGGGTGCATTTCCACCCACAGGGTGCCGAGGGTATTCTGCAGCAGATAATCAACCATATAACGCTCGGTATAGAGACACGTGGCTGCTGCCAGTTCCTCTGGGTGTTCTATTTTCTTGCCCTTTCCCAATTGCTCGTAAACCTGGTTTTTCTCCTGCTGATTGTAATACTGGTAGACCCAGCCCAGTGTTTCGTCCTGGGCATAGATTTCGGCCGGTATGTCTGGCGAGTTAAAAGCTTCTGTTATCTTCTGAAGCGTAGGCTGGAGAGGTAGCAGAGCAGTATATTCGGAGTCGGTGTCAAAAAGGACACGCACCTGCTGAGAAACAGCAGCACAGGCACGGCGGAGTGTCTCCCGCCATACCTCTCGGGGGCTGGCGGAGGTAGGCAACTCATTCCGTACCCGCCAGTATAGAGAGGGCGCATTAAAAGCAGGAAGAATCTTTATGGCTGTCTCAGACTGGCCGTCCACGTTGAGTAGTCCCCGCTCCTCCATACACCGCAGTCCCACGATACGGTTAAGGAAAGTGAAGACTGCCTCTCGGACGTATGATTCCAGAGCCTGAGCGTGTGAAGCTCCGCCTTCTACCTCACGGCGGATGGCGGCGATGACCGTGTCATGTGACCGCTGGTCATAAGGTGTGAGGGGACGTCCAGTTGGCTGAACGCCATTTACCCGAATGCTGAGGGCGGCGAGCTGCCTTGTAAAGTCATCCTCCAGGGTGGTGCGCATCTCCAGCACAATGCGAGCTAGCGCCCGCCGTACCGATGGTGCGATACCCCACGTCGCTTGTTGAGCTATCACATCACTCCTCATATGACCTGTACCGTCTTGCCCTGCCGGACCAATGCCTTAACCCGCTCTTTCTTGGTGTCAAAGATCTCGTCTACTTCGTCTTCGGTGGTAAACCGCTTACCTGCAAATGCCTCAGACGGCTTCCATACGGCGACCTTCTCTTTTTCTCCTCGCTGACGCTGCTCCTTGCCATAAAGTTCCAATACCCGTGCCCGTGCCTCACCCGCCACTACATCGAGGGCAGCCAGGGCAGAGCGCAGGTGGGCAATGCTATACTCGGCGTTGGCAGCGAGCATCTGCTCCTCATCCCGCAAATCTGGGAGTGAGACTTCCGCCAGGGGGCGACCATCACTAAGGAACTCAGTACGCACCAGTGTGCGATTGCTTAAGCTGAGAGCCTGATATTCAGGCATAGAAGTAATAGCTGCGCGTTCCTGTGCCACGCGCTCATGTAGCTCCTTGCGCAGAGGAGAGTAAGTGGTCCTAAAGGCTTCCATTACATCAATTCGGTATTTGCTAAAAGTCCCGTCCCATTCTTCAAGCACTCGACGCTGTTCCTTGAGGGCCTCGATTTCATCACGAGCTTGCTGGACTTTTTCTCCCCACTGTGCGTCTTCCGCAAGCCCTGCCTGGAGCACTGTTCCGAGCAGACTCTGGGACCGCTGGTATTGACGAAAACTGTTATGGTGGTCAAACTCTTCCAGATGCTGGAGTGCCGCACTCGATTCACGGAGACTGTCAGTGTGACCCAGGAGAGCACGAATCGTCTTGACTCGTGAGCCTGGCTCTCGCACGACATCGAGTGTAGTGCTTATGCCGTCATAGCCGGTAGGGAGAGGAAATCCTGCCTCTCGTGCCTTATCTATCACTGCGAGACGGCGCGCCAGGCTTTCGTACAGCCGGAGAGCCGCCTCACGCAATGCCACCTCACTACCGTCCTGAGGTGGATGACCAAGCTCCGTTAATAATGTTCGCGCATCTGTGGACTCTTGCGCAGTCAGAGCCTCCTCTTCCACTTCGAGCCGGGTCGTTCTGAAGGCAGCTGTTCCGAAAAGTCCGCGGGCAGCAGAGACCCTAGGATCGTCGTATCTCTTCCCTGATTTATCCACCACCGATAGCTTTCCATCAACGAACATGGCTGCCGCGACATGCCTCAGCAGATCTGGTGGCCAACCAAAGGGTTGGGCACTGAAATGCGCTGTGACATCCTGCCCCGATGTCTTGGTGCTTTTCTTCAAGAAATTAGTCAGTTCCTCGACCACCACGTGATTCCCGAACACATGCCCGTCAGGGCTGAACAGCTTTAGACCTGAGTCAAGGCGTATCCTATCGCCCGCCGGTGCTGTTAGTACCTTGTCAATATTCGTTGGGTTAAACTGGTAGTCTCCTTCGGCAAAACGAGGGTATGCGTTTCCAATGCGGTCACGCAATGCCTCCTCTACTTTACTTTTGGCTGTAACTCTCTGACTAGTGCTGCGTCCAGAGCGACGATTCCCACCACCATTGATCTCTACAGTGTTGCCAGCCCAATAGAGTTTACCATCGTGTAGAGCAGTGACTAAATCTTCCTGAATCGCCTGCCGAAGAGTAGCCTCCTCGTCCTCCAGGTTTCGGGCTTCTCGTTTGGTACGCTCTGTGGCGACGCGCTTGAATTCTTCATCCTCGGGAAGCTTCTTGATGGCCATGGCCCGGCGCAGCCGTTCATGCAGACGTGATGGTACCGGGACAACCCAGGATACCGCAGGTGTATCAAGATTGGCTGCACTCTCGTCAGCAGATCGCTGGGCTGCCGGTGTACCCTCAAGAGCTACCCGGAGTTGTACTGGGGCACGCTCGTTGATGACAACCGTATCGTTAACATAGATCCCGTAATCAAACGCAGCGTTGCTCTTACCAACTGTGATGCGTCCGGGGAACAGAGATTTGACTTGCTGCTGATAGAGTTCGAAAACTTCCTTGCGAACATCGGGCGCTCTTAATTCTTCAGCAATGCGCTGGACGATCTTTTCCACCGTTACTTCATCCTGGGTAAGGAAGCGCCATTGCTCAGTTCCAACTTCTTGTCGGACAAAGCTATGTTGGGCCAATGCCTCGAGGGTTTTCTCTACATCTCGTTCGAGTTGGAGAACATCAGCATCGAGGCGATTCACCAACAAGCGAGCCAGATTCTTTACCGTCCGCGGCATACGGGGGTTCTGCTGGATCAACCAGAGAATCTTCAACATACGGGATGGGCGTACCGCTGCGTCAGGAATGTCGCGTTCGGCACTGGCAATGTAGGCCAGTCCTTGACTACCCAGGTAGCTCTCATCGGCAAATTCGTTGTCCTGGTTTGCTGAATCAAATATTTGGTCCCAACTAACTATCGCCCCAATATCTCGATCCGCCAGTTCCCTAGTGGCGTCAAATGCAACCTTAATCATGGAGCGGGCGCCAGCACTCACTTTGACTCCACGCATGCCGCCAAAGATGTCAGCAGCGGCCGGGAGCTGATAAGGAAGAAAAGGATAGCTCTTTACAGACAACTCACGTTCGCCCTTTGGATAATTGGCACCCAACTCCAGCCCAGGAGATTGACCGAAGTCAGCGATTGCTTGCTGACGTTGCGCCCACATTTTCTCCAGTGATGGCCTGGCTGTAGGCTTCTTGCGGAGGATGCGGTTTTCGATAACCATCCCGACCTCACTGGACTCTAGATGAATGTTGACTGGGAACCTAGCCTCAAGGCGCTGTAACAGGTCTTGCGCGGTCCTTGGGTCTGGGGTATCAGCATTGCTGACCACAGCCGACAGCCGTTCTTGGGAAGTCACTATGAGCCAGATCCGATCCCGTCCCTTGGCAGCTGTGGTTTCCATAAAAGACCGCAATTGTTCTATACGTCTTAAGTCACGCCCAGCCCAAGCACCCACCTCATCGGCTACGAATACTATGCGTTGAGGTCGTTTGCCATCCGTCTTTTGTTTTGCATCCAACCACCGGATAAGTCTGTCCACAATGCCATCAATGGTTATGTTCCCAGCCTCTTTAAAGGCCAGTTCGAGGCTTTGATGGGCGAGCTCAGAAGTCTGAAAACGACTGGGTAAGAGTTCAGCCAGACACTCTGCGAACGGTGGGCTCGAAATCGTGAGGTCCTTATCTTTCTCCCAATCGGTGCCTGTCTTGATCTGGTATAGTTCTTGGAACTGCTTATGAAGTCCCGCATCCTGTATTTCTATCTCACGTTCAGCGAAAGGGATAAACGTAGATAACCCCAAGGAATCATAGAAGGTGCGCAAAAAAGTGATGCCCACGTTGCGATCGTCAACAGGACTGTGCCTGGCGGTAATGTCGAAGGCCACGAGATGGCAATTCAGACGATAAGTATTTGCCTCTTGAAGAAGTTCTTGTAAGCGTTCATCTGGAGGACGTCCACTATGAAGAAGTCGACTGAAAAGCTCGCGGGCTGAGTCTCCCCCAACAGCTGTGTCAGCTAGAAGGTGGCCAGCCAACTTGGCAAAGTGAGACTTCCCCGAGCCGAAGAATCCTGATATCCAGATGCCCACTTTTCCTGTCTCTCCACCCGGCGGCCTGGCAGACTCCACCACACCCTCAAGAACACGCGTGAAAGCCCGAGCCAGTTGGTCAGTGAGAACGTACTCCATAAGGTCTGTGCGCAGTACGGCCGTCTCATAGACCTTCACAACACTTTGAGGCTCATTGGTCAGGTCTCGTTCTATGGTATCCCGCACTATCATTTAGTCGCCTCCTCTTGAGCTACTCATTATTCGCTCAGGTCAAATTCGAGGTGTTCTATAATTGGTGTCAGCACGTAGTTTTAACAGGTTTAGGAATCTGTCATTACCCTCACCAGGAAACGCCAGCACGCAGGGCACCAGCCTGCTTCCGGCCTTAGCAGAACCTCCTGCAAGGTCATTGGCAATCGCCGAGTAGGAGACGAAAGTCGCTAAAGCCCCTATATTGACCAATATTCGGCAGACAATTGAAGACTCAGGGACGCTTTGCATGATCCGCTTGAGATAGCGCCCCGCGACGACGTTTAGATTGTGAAGTAGGTTGCCAGGGTCGTTAGCCTCTGAGTTAGTGAGAGACTCCTCTAGCCCCTTGCGCTTTTGAATCTCAGTAAGCAAGCCCTGCCCTACATCCATCAGTTCTATCAGGCATCCCTTGGCTTCGCACTCTTTGGCAAACGCAGGAAATCGCGCCAGCATTACAGGTTCCCATTCAGGCGGATAAACAAAAACACTTACATCAGCGCTGGTTTCCCCGTGGTACCAATTTAGAACCTTTTGCTGCAATGCGTTGAAAGCTTCTTCTACGGATCTCTTCATATCATCCCCTCCTTCAAAGAAGGTAAATCGATTTCGACTACGTCCGCCTGCATTCGAAAGCCAAGAGTGCCTGCTCGAGCTGCTGAGTAAAGCAGGTCTAGTACACGCTCACGTTCAAAACCTAGCAGTTGAAACCATAAAGAATCAATGAGCTGGCGGTCAGTCAAACCCTCCAATCGGCCGAGCCGGAGTGTAAACAAGACGACAGTCGGGTCTATCCTGGGGATCTTGGTGCTCTTCTTACGTGAGCCATGCAGGACACCAACATCCTTCAAAGCAGCCAGCAGGTGGCTGTGCGCACGAGCGAGAGTGCTAGCTGACCATCTCAGTCCGCTCCTGTCGAGTCGGGTTTGAATCGCAGCATGCACTGTCATCGGCTCGATGATGATACCTTCTTGCTGCAAGTAGGGGCTCACGCATTCTAAAGTGACCTCGCGAAAGAGGCGGTCTGTCCTGGCCAACATGAGAAAACATACCAATCCACGGTCCTCAGGGCCACCAGCTGCATTTATTGTTGCAATAAATGCCCGGTACTCACGCACCTGCGGATCAAGTATGTAGCGGACCTTCAGGCGTTCCCATACCAGCAGAGTTGCTGAAGCTGACTTCTTACCTACAACGTTGGAGCGTAAGACTAGCTCTCTCAAAGTGGAGGTCGACGCTGTTGGCGGTGCGACGGTGAGCAGGCTCTCGAGTTCACGACGTAAAGAAGCGGCACCGGCGAGACGAGCTGTATACGGTTGCTCATCTGGATGCTGGAGGGAGAGTGATTGTTTAGTTAACTTATCGGCTGGAATACTCACAGTCTTTAGCATCTCCGTGTTCTAATGATTACCAGACTCGTTATACGGTTCTGATAATTAGGTATTCTCTTTGGCAACGGGGTCAGAATATTGCTGAACTCTCTTTTCCTGTGTTCCGGCCGTTGGCTGTCTGCTACTCACTTCTTGCTCTTCCATCCATTGGTCAATCCTCTCCCGCTTGAAGCGCCAACGATTGCCCACCTTCGACACTGGGATTCTCCCTTGCTGAGCCAAGCGGTAAATTTGGTCAGTACTAAGCTGAAGGTATTGAGCCACGTCCTTGACTGTCATCCATTTATCGCTCATATGTTCCTTCTCTACCCCTTACCAATTGGTGACAACCATTCGTATTAAACCCTAGATAGTCCTAATCTTAGGCAGTCCCTGCGTGAAAGTCAAGATCCATTACAGGTTCCCCGCGTTGGCCGTTTGAATACTATCTACATTAAACAAAACTCGGGATTGTTACCTAAAACTCATTTTGTATTGAGCAGGACGGCTAAACCTCCTTGCCCTGTTACCTTAAGTCACAGTGGGTAAATGTT
>Ga0315541_1002387_pt1 | contig 15757 bp, 15 predicted proteins | sample SalMarSW160190MG_FD_203095 | JGI IMG/M metagenome (GOLD analysis project Ga0315541, IMG submission 203095) | Salt marsh sediment microbial communities from the Plum Island Ecosystem LTER, Massachusetts, United States - Salt Marsh Sediment SW1601-190 ...
GGTTGCATTTGAACTTGCGCCATAATAAACATTAGATTTTTCTTTTTATAAATTTATCTTTTTTATAACCAAATACCTTTCTCCTCCAAGTTCAAAATCATCAATCAAATTAAAATTTTCCTTGACAAAATTCTCAAACCAAAATCTCTTAACATTAAATTTATTTTTTGAAACCAAACTTTTTGTGGCAAAACTCACTACAAGCAAATCAACCAACGGAACAATCTCTTTTAAAAATTTCTTGGAATAATTTCTTTTTATCATTTCCAAAGAATCAATAACTTTAAACATAAAAACAATTCTCGGAATTTTTTGTTTTTTCAAAATTGTTCTTATCTTCTCTAATTCAAACAAACTTTCAGAAATTGCTTTTGCATTCTTTAATTTTTGCTTTTTAAAATAATAATTCATCAAATCAACAAGTTGCCCGATTGCTTCAACACCAACGTAATTTACTTTTTTATCCTCAGGAAAAAAGTTATAACTCAAACCATTAATTCCAGCACCTAAATCAACAATAGAAATTTCTTTTCCCAAAACTCTTTCAAAGATTTTTTCATAAAGTTGCTCATAAAAATCATATCTTTCCTTTGTAGAAAAATGCTTCTTCAAAATTTCCTCTGAACTTTTTTTATCAAGAATTTTTTTATTAAGCAGTTTAGAACTTGTAAAAACACTATAAACTTTTCTCAATAAATTCCTTGTCAATTTTATTTTATCTTCATCACTTGTCTGACGCTTCTCAAATTTTTCAAAAACTTTTTCAACATCTTTTTCAGGCAAATCAGAAAATTCTTTTTTTTGTATAATCTTTTCAATTAATTCTTCTCTTTCCATAAATAATTTAAAACATCTTATATTAAAAACTTTACAATGCCTGTAAATGCTCATCCGGATTACATTGCTGCAGAAGGGGAATATCATAAAGCACAAACACTCGAAGAGAAAATCGAAAAACTAAAAAAGATGATTTCTCTGGCTCCCAAACACAAATCTTCTGAAAACCTTCTTGCACAATTAAGAACCCGTTTGAAAAAATTCCAGGAAAATTTAAACAAACAAAAAAAATCAGGAAAATCTTCTCGAATAGGAATTAAAAAAGAAGATATGCAGGCTGTTATCGTCGGAAAAACAAATTCAGGAAAATCCTCTTTATTAAAAGAATTAACAAATGCCAGGCCAAAAATTTCAGAAAACAAATTCACAACAACAGAACCAATTGTTGGAATGATGCCATACCAGACAGTTCAAATACAAATCATAGAAATCCCTGCAATTGATTCAGAATACTATGACAAAAGCATTGTTTATACTGCTGATACAGTTTTAGTTTTAACAAATTCATTAGAAGATTTAAATGAAATTTTAAAAAAAATAAAAACAAAAGGGAAAATAATTATTGTATTTAATAAAAAGAATTCAAACATAAATGAAAGAAAAATAAAGGCATATCTTTCTTCTAAAAAATATAACTTTGTATTAATTGACCTTTCCCAAAGGCGGGAGAGTGGGAATATAGAATCTCTCAAAGAAAAAATTTTCCAAAGTTTTGAAATTTGCAGAATTTACACAAAAGAACCAGAAAAAAATTTAGACAAAGCAAAACAAAAACCAATGATTCTCTCTCCAAATTCAACAATTTCCGATGTGGCAGAAAAAATCTTAAAAGGTTTTTCAAAAAAAGTAAAACAAACAAAAATCTGGGGTCCAAGTTCAAAATTCCCAGGACAAGTTGTTGGATTAAAACATAAAGTAAAAGACCTCGACATAGTCGAATTCAAAACCCGTTAATTTCTCGTTAAAAAATTTGCGACGAGCAAAGCGAGGAGTGTAATAAGGGTGGGAGGGTGGGAAAAAGAGAAATTAAGGAAATTAAAAGATTTGGATATTGTTGAGTTTAGGACTAAGTGATTATCTCTTAAACCCCTTCCTAATATCCCCAATTATCTCACAAAGATATTTTGCACAGGCATTTTTCAAATCCAAAGGATGAACTTTTTTTTCTGCAAAATCTTTTTCAAGTTTTTCAAAATCAGAATATTTCAAATTTCCTCCAAATTTTTCAGGACGTTCAATTAAAAATTTTTCATAACGAGGAAAAACAATCAACTTCACAATTCCTAAAATAGGATTTTCCTTAACAACCCCTTCAGGACAATGCGCTTTCTTAATCTTTGAAATAATATCCTCATCAGAATCTTTAATTGAAATCAAACCTAATTTATCACTTGAAGACATCTTTCCTTTATCTGGACCTTGCAAACTTGGAATCAATTCATGATGAATCAAAATTGGTTTTTTATATCCAATCTCCTGCAAACTTTCCAAAGCAAGCATATGAATTTTTCTCTGTTCAATCCCTCCAAGAGCACAATCAACTTTCAAATATTTGAAATCAGCAATCTGCATCAACGGATAAATAACCTGAGAAATTTTCGCATTTTCAATGTCCCGTGCAACTGTCTGCATACTCCTCAATCCGCGATTCAAAGTATTTTTTGTAGCCAGCAAAAAAACATCATCTATGTAATCTAAATTCCTCTGCATCTCAGAACCTTTAACAAACTCAACTTTATCCAACCCAGAAGCCCGAAAACCTTTTTCCCATTTTTTCACTTGCTCTTTAATAAATTTCCAGTCGCCTTTTTGATTCAAATAAGTATGCCAATCAGCAAATAAAACTTTAACTTTAAACCCTGCCTTCTGCAAATCCAAAAGTTTTGTCATAGAAACCAAATGCCCCAGATGAATTTCCCCTGAAGTTTCATAACCACAATAAATAACCGGTTTTCTTTTTCCCCTTAAAATTTTCTTCAATTCATCCTCACCAATAATCTCAACAGTATTTCTTTTTATCAGTTCCAATTTATCTTTCATAGAACAACAAACATTATATAATTTATAAAAGTTTCAATCAATGCTCATAGAAATAATCCTCTTCATTTTAATAGGAATTCTACTCGGAACTATAACTGGTTTAATTCCGGGCTTGCATATAAACCTTATTGCAATAGTTATTGTTTCACTTGCAGCGTCGCTGTTTTTCAATCTAAATCCGATTTACCTTGCAACTTTTATTGTTTCAATGTCAATAACCCACACTTTCATAGATTTCATTCCTTCAATAATTCTCGGTTGCCCTGACACAGACACAGAACTTTCTGTTTTGCCGGGACACGAACTCTTAAAAGACGGACACGGATACCAGGCAATAATTCTGACTCTTTACGGAAGTTTAGCAGCAATTTTTATTCTAATATTAATCTCATTTCCATTTGGAATTTTTATAAAAAATTTCTATGGAATAATTTCAAAATTCATGCCCTTCATCCTACTTGCTGTTTTATTAATTTTAATTTACCTTGAAAACAAAAAAATAAATGCAATCCTTGTTATAACACTCTCAGGAATTTTGGGATTGATTGTTTTAAACATTCCAGAACAAACTTTAAACCAGCCATTTCTCCCGTTGCTGACAGGATTATTTGGTGCAAGCAATTTAATTTTAAGTATAAAAAACAAAACAAAAATCCCTAAGCAAAAAATTTCAAAACCCAAAGCAAAACTTTTTCGCCCTTTATTAGGTGCTTTAATTGCCTCGCCAATTTGCACAATTCTTCCGGGCTTGGGTGCAGGACAGGCATCAATTCTTGGACACACAATTTCAAATCCTCGTTCAAAAAACATTTCAGACAAAAAAGGATTTTTAATTCTCCTCGGTGCAACAAACACTTTAGTAATGGGATTTTCCTTTATCACACTTTATCTCATTTCAAGAACAAGAACCGGCTCAGCTTTAGCAATTCAGGAACTTCTCGGAACAATTGATTTTAAAACAACTTTGCTTATCATCATCACAATTATAATCTCAGTAATAATTTCTTTTTTTCTTGCAAAATTCCTTGCAAAAATTTTCACTCAAAATATCCAAAAAATAAATTACACAAAACTTTCAATTGCAACTTTAATTTTCATTGCAATCCTGACTTTAATAATTTCAAAATTTCTCGGATTAATTATTTTAATAATCTCAACACTCACAGGATTATACTGCATTTCATTAAAAGTCCGGAGAACAAACATGATGGGCGCGCTGTTGATTCCTACGATTTTGTATTATTTATTTTAAAGAAAAAAATTCTTTTAAAAAAGTAATTAAAGAAGATTTCTCTATTTCCGCTGGAGGATATTCGTCCTGATAACTTTTGTTTGAATTTATTAATCCGTTTGGAAAAGAATAAACTGTTTCAATCTTTCTTCCTTCAAAAAAATCTTTATACTCCATAAAATTCAAAATAAATCTCTCTTTTTAAAAATTTATATTCAAAACCACTTACTAATCGCTTCCTGTTTCTCCAATTCCTTCCCAAAAATACTGTCAATATATCCCTTAACTAATTCTAAATTTTGCTGAAGATATTTTGAAAGATTGTAACTCTTTGCTAAATCAAGAGCAGGTTGCAGATATTTTTTTATTCCACCTTCGTGAATTGTAAAAATCAACTTCCCTTTGCAAACAGGACAAACCCCATTCAACGGAGGCCTTCTGACAATTTCATTGCAAGCAACACATCTAAATTCCTGCTGTGAAAATTTTCTTAAATTACCTCGCATATCCCGGATAAAATGCCTTTCTATTACCAACCTCGCTGTATCAGGTGCATCAACCGCCCGGATTTTTTCAACCAAAGCCATCTGATGCTGAACTTTTTCCTGCATTGTACCTAAAAGTTTATACGAAGAACACAAAACACCGTCGTTAAAATTGTTTGTATCATGAGTAAATCCAATTCCCTTAAAAGGATTTTTCCCTTCTTTCAAAACATTTTTTATAATTAAAATTGACTTCACCTCACTTGAATGCAAACCTTGCTCTGCTTTTTTATACAATTCCAAAGGATAATTTCCTTCAGGAACAACCTCCAAATCCAAAATCTGATCATCAACTTCTCCGGCATCAATTTTTGCATTCAAAACCAAAGGAGCATCCTGAGTTCCACCTCGATGGGAAGGCAAAAACTTTCGAGAAAAATTTAACAAAACATCTCCCAGCAACATTACAGCCGCCTCGTCTCCATCACAATCTCTCCTCACTGCAGCATGCATATAAGGACTCGCCAAAAGCCCCTGTGTTTTTGAAAAACCAACAAATCTGCAAATAACTCCTGCACAATTATGCGGCGCCATGCAAACACCCAGCTTGCCGACGAGGTCTTCTTTCTTTTTTATATCATAAAATTTTTCCAAACCATAAAATTTCTTCAGAAGTTCATCAATAAAATTAGAAACATTCATAAAAACATCATCGCATTTTTCATCAAGAGAATCAGGACTGCACGGCAAAATAATATCATGGGGCATTAGCTCCAAAATTTGCTCTTCATTTTCCAACACATTTCCATTAACATCTTTATCATAACCAATTTCTCTTAATTTTTCAATACTGACAGAAATTTCCTTTGGCTTAAAATGCGTTACAGGCAACTCAGTTGCATCAATTCTTATTGTTCCGTCCTTATTCACCTGTAAACCATACTTTGCTCTCAAAACGCCTTTAACCAAATGCTCCATAATTTTTTCTTCAGAACTCATTCCCCGAATTCCCTTAATTAAAACAGGTGCTTCATTTTTTGTCATTCCCAAAATTTCCAAAGCATTTTGATAATAAAAATTTATATCCAACTGTCTATTTTGGTATCCCAAACCTTCTAATTCAGATGATTCAATCTTTTTAGAAAAACTTTTTTCCTTTATCCTGGGAAAATAAAATTCTTTTTTTGTTTTGCTTCCACAATTTTCACAAGTTCTGTAAATTGTTTCTTTATCACATTTCTCACAATAATTCAAGGGAAACGCACTATAAACTCTTCCAACTTCACACGCCGCCTGCAAACTTCTTAATCTTCCTCCCTCGCTACCAACAGGAAAAAGCATATTCGGACTGCCTGTCAATTTCCTGAGCTTGGCTTTTTCAGGACGCCCCATTCGCGAACCAATAAATTCTCCTGCCTTGTCTTTAATTTCCAATTCACAAAGTTTATTTATTTCCCCAAGAACTTTTTCATTTTCAAAATTTATTTTTTTCTCAAATTCCAAAATTTCCTCTCTTAAATTCCTTTCTTTTTCAAGATCAAAATCCAAACCTAAATTAAAAAGCAATGCTTTTGAATTTTTTTCAGAAAGAACAACATTTTCCAAGGTCACTTCATGCTCAATTCCCAAAAGTTCCAAAGCCCTCTTTCCAATTTCAAATTCTTCCTGCTCTTCTTTATTATAAGGAAAAATTATTTTCTTCTGAATTTTTGAATTCTTCAGCCATTCAACCAAACTTTTAAACTCTTCTTTGGAAATTTGTGTCCAATAAAAAATAAATTTTGGATTTAAAGGAATTTCATTTTTCCTGCTTAACTGCACAGCGTCGTCAAAATTAATTTCAAAACCATTGGTTTTTTCTTCAGAATTTTTTTCTTTTAATTCTAATTCCCACCATTCCTCAACATAACCAGGTTTTATTAAATCAGAATTTCTATTAACAACATCACTAAATGGAAAAAGCATATCTCCCAAATAAATAATTTCATCAATATCTGGATAATATTTTTTTGCTTCTTCTCTTGTTTTTAATTTTTTCACACTTCCATTAAATAATTTTACAATAGGCCCGTCAATTTTATCACAGGATGCAACTGCACATCCTTTTGTGGGTTTTTCGATTTTCAATTGGGTTCCAATTGCAATAAACCCGTCAGTAACAGCCATTGTCGCTGGATGCAAAGCCACAGCAGAAAAACCAGAATTTCTTCCCCTCCCATATCGAAATCTAAAACCTCCACTTTTAGAAGGATGCCCAAATACCGGCCTGCCTGCAACTAAATCCTTAATATACGTCGGTGAATCATCTTTTTTTCCCTTGTCTCGTTTCTCATGCAATTCAACATATTCCCCAAGCCAATCAAAACCAGACATTTTAATTCCTTTCTCTTTTGCTTGATTAACTAATCTCAAAACTTTTGCAGCTTTTTGAGCTAAACCTTCTGCCATAACAAGACAAAAACCACTTCTCAAATAATCAGTATCTACCCTAGATAAATTCTTATGATTTGGAACTTCAATTTTTTCAGAAGCATCACCTGCAATTTGAATAGGCATTTTCCTTGCCAAAAACAAAGCCTCTTCTTCTGTTGGCATATACTGTAAGTTAGTTATTCTGTCATGAAAATGCTCAATCTCTGCCCAAACTCTTTTTACCTCTTCTTCTGTTGCATCATATTTTGCATAACCAAATAATTCTCTTAAATAATCTACAATTACCGTAGAAATTGCGGCACCTGTTGCACTTGCACTTCTAATTGGTCCTGAAAAACTTGCTTCTAAATATTCTTTTCCATCACGAGTTTTTCTAACTTTTAAACCAGTAAAGCCTTCAATTGGCGACGACACAACACCCAAAGTATAATAAGCCATACCAACTCTTGCTCCTGCATCAATTGCCTGCAAGGTATTTTCAAATTCACAAAATTTCTGCTTTGCAACTTCTTCAGATATCTTAAAAACAACAGCTGGATCAAGTTTCCCATAATCTTTTTCCAACTCTAAAATCCGTTTTGCAATTCCACTTCCAACCATTTGAGGGTAAATTGTTCCAATCAATCCGACAACCTTTTCAGCCATGCTCATAGCAAGAGGAATTTCAACTTCATCAACAGGATCCAACCCTTTTGCCCTCGCAATTTGTGCAACTGCATAAACCTTGTCAACTTCTTTTTTCAAATTTTCAAAATATGTTTGAGTGTTCATTTTTGAACTATTCTCACTTTTTTAACTAATTTGGACTTCTCTTTTTCTATTTCAAGAAGTTCAAAATATTCTTTAGACAAAAAACTCAAATTTTTATAAGAGCCATTTACCAAAACTTCAGGATCAATATATCTAAATTTCTTTTTTAATTCAATTCCATTTTCAGATTCAACAACATCGAAACCTTTTTTCAAAATATTCAAATTATCTAAAATAAAGTCATCTTTTGAATTTTCCAAAATATCTAAGATATAATCATCAGTTTTATTAAAATCTTCAAAAGAAATTAACCCTTTTTCCAAACCTTTTTTTAATGTCTGGGATAAAAGATAATATCTTGTTCTTGCCTCATCTCCCGCCCAATGATTTTTCTGCAAATCAACATATTCTTTTGCAAAAATTTCTGCAATCTCTTTATTTTTAAAAACAATCTGATTTTCTTTAACTATTAAATCTTTTAATATTTTTTCAGAAAGCTTAGAACCTCCTTTAAGAAAAATCTCTCTCAAGGAATAATCAATCCTATCTGCACACAAACTTGGAGCTTTTTTTTCCAATAAAGGAAAATTTTCATGATTAGAAATTCTTCTATAATCCAAATCAAAATTTGCAAGAATTTCTGGGATTTCAGAATTTTTAATGATTTTTAAAAGGGTCTCATCTTGGTAATTCTCTTTAGTCGGATCTCCAACAACCCAATCAATAACATGTGAAAAAGCAGTATGAGAAATATCATGAAGCAATCCAGCCACCTGCTCTTCCAAACCAGCCCCCAACCTCCTTAACAAAACCATAACACCTAAAGAATGCTCATACCTAGAACCCCCTTTTCTATGATAATATTCATTAGGCATCCCCAACTGAGAAACTCCTTTTAATCTCTGAACACTTGGAGAATAAATCAACTCTTCTAAAACTTTTTCATTTATTTTTTCTCTTCCATAAATTCTATCTAAAATTTCCATTCTAAACACTTTTCTCCTCCAATTCTTCACTGTCTTCAAAATCCAAAATTTTAACTGCGCGGGTTTTCAGATTCACCATCGGAACTTTGCAATGGTCTGGCTTATTCCCAAATTTTTCCTGATAAGGAGTCATTGCTTCCCAGCACGAAATTGAAATAACAAGAATATTATTATAATAACTAATCCCGCATTTATGCGTGTGTCCTGAAACAAAAATATCTGGGATTTTTTTTATCATCAAAGCATCTTCTTCAAAAGGATAATACTGTGTTGAACCATGCGTCGGAGCAAGATGTCTGTTCTTCAGCAAATACTTCATAATTTCTTCAGGAGAATTCATTGCATCCTTTTTAACCAGCGAGGGAATATTTCCTGCATAATAAGGAAAAGAAAAACCATGATAAGTCAAAACATTCCAGCCAGAAAAATTTTTTTCTTCATCAAAACCAATATTAACAACGCAGGGATTTTGTGTTAAAAAAACATTCTCCATATCATAAAGTGCCCAGGCATATTTTTCATTCATTGCCGGCTGCGGCTCCATAACCCTCACCCCGTCGTGATTTCCAGGAGAAATAATTATATGAATATCTTTTCTTATTTTTCCAAGCAAATCTGCCAAACCGCAAAACTGCTCTTCTAAATCACTAATCTCCAAATCGAATTCCTGATTAGGATAATTTCCAACCCCTGTTACAACATCTCCGACTAAAAACAAATATTTTATTTTTGAAACTTCATCTTCAGTTCCGGGAACTTCTCCATTAAGATATTTAACAAACTTTTCAAAACCTTTTTTCAAAAATCTCTTGCTGCCAAAATGAAAATCCCCAATAAACAAAGCACACTCTTCTTCAGGAGAATTTTTTCTTTCAGCTAATTTTGCTTCAGGAAAAATAACCTCATTAGCAAAAAAGATCTCATTATTTCCCGAGCCTGTAAAACCCAAAACAGAATCCAAAGCAATATCCTGTGCCTGTTCATAAAGCTCATCTTTATTTTGATTAATCAAAACCTTCAACTTTCCTGTAAAATCTTCCACTTCAAGAATTATATTTTTATTTTTTGTAACACTTTTGTTTGAAACAATTCCTATAATAGAAAAATTACTTCTGCTTCCGGAAATTTTACTTATTGAAACAAGATTATTCAAAGAACCATGTTCCTGCAAAAGCACCCTCATTTGATCAAACCTATTCCGAAAATACCTTGTAAAATCCTTAACCTCAAGTTTCTTCTCACTCAATTTTGCAAAATCAGTTATCCTAACATTCCCTTTTTTATTAAAATTATTCTCAATCAAATTAACATCCAAAATTTTTTCAGATTTGCCTTCAACAACTTCTCTTAAAATCTCAATACTCAAACCCAATTTTATTTTTAATTTCTCAAGTTTCTTTTGTTTTTCTTCAGGCAATTCTAGAAAAACCTGGTTAACTTTGTCGCGATTATTATAAAACAAATTTTTTGTAATAATATTTTGGTGGGTTTTATTTTTAATTTTTTCAATAATAATTTTCACAGATTCAAAATCACTTTCATCATCAAATAAATCTAAAACTTCTTTATCAACTAGTAAACCATTCTCAAGACAAAATTGCAGTATTTGCTTATGCATTTTATTCCCTATATAATTTAATTGTAATTCATTGAATCTTCAATAATCTCTTTGACTTTTTTCAGGATAGTATTTGAAATAGCAAGTTTTATTTCTCTCATTCTTCCTCCGCGGCCTTTTGAAATAACTCTTACATTAATAATTCCTAACATATCAAATTCCTGAATAATATCTGAAACCCGACGCTGTGTCAAAACTTCACATCTGTTTTTGGAACACAAATCCTGATAATAATTATAAACATCCCCTGTAAAAATAGAATTCTCTTTATTTTTCTCAATTAAATTTATTATAGAATACAAAACTAACTGAAACTGTTTTGGCTCTGATTGAACAATATCTAAAATTTTATCTTTTTCAATTTTTTCATTTGCTTCATCAATATGTTTTAATAAAATTCTCTTATAACCAGCTCTTTCTGCTAATTCTCCGGCAACTCTCAGTAAATCCAAAGCCCTTCTTGCATCACCATGCTCTCGCGCTGCAAAAGCAGCACACTTTGCAATAACCCCTTCTTCAACAACACCTTCTCTAAATGCCATCTGTGACCTCTTATTCAAAATATCCTGCAACTGAACAGCATTATAAGGAAGAAAAACAATTTCCTCTTCAGAAAGTGAACTCCTTACCCGAGGATCAAGCCCATCCAAAAAAGTCAAATTATTACTTATGCCTACAATACAAATCTGCGTCTTAGACAACTCTGAATTCAACCTGGTTAAGTTGTATAAAAAATCACTTGAAATTTTCTTAACTGTTTGGTCAATCTCATCTAAAACCAAAACAAGCAGCTGCTTTTCATTATCAATTAAATCAATAAACCTTCCATAAACTGCCTGAGTCGGCAAACCTGTATCAGGGACTTCACCTCCCATTTTTTTAATCAACTCTGCGAGAATTCTATATTCAGTATCAGCTATTTTTTTTAATTTGCAATTTAAATATTCTATTCTCAATTTAAATTCATCGCTTTTTGTGAATCTCTTGATAAGTTCATCTCTAACAAATTGAATTGAAAGTGTTTTACCTGTTCCTGTCTTGCCATAAAGAAACAAATTACTCGGTCTCTCCCCCCTCAATACTGGAGCAAGAATTGAAGCAACTTGCTTTATCTGGTTATCCCGATGAGGAATTTCACTTGGTTTATGGCTTGTCTGAAGCAAAGTTTTGTCCCTAAAAATACCTTCTTTATTAAAAGAATTAAAAATCCCATCCATATCTAATTTTGGTTTATTTGAATTCATTTTACTTTCACCTTTTTAATCACAACATTTACAAAAACAACCACAAATCTCTGACAGGTTGATTTCCTATGGAAAAATTTGTATTTGTAAGATTATCAACGGAAAAAATAGTATTCATTATATAAATGATTATTAGTACTAAATAATTAATACACCATTATTTCTCATGGAAATTTAATATTATGGTTTTACTAAATTTTTTCATTTATGCATTATTATTTTTTATTTTTTTCATTTATGCATTATTATTTTTTATTTTTTTCATTTATGCATTATTATTTTTTATTTTTTTCATTTATGCATTATTATTTTTTATTATACTATTTCATCTATATACTATATAATATAAATTTTTTTAAATAAATAATATAAATAAAAACAAAACATTTTTTTTTTAAATCTTTCTAAGCGAAATCATAGGGTCAGGGTCAAAACTTTCTTTACATTCTTATCTTAAATGTTCTTTATTCCAATAAGCATCTCTTCTAAACTCTATATAATTTCACAGAAAACTTTATAAATTTATTAAAACTGGATTGTTTATGCAAATAGAAAAAACTCCTTTTAATATTTTAATAGGAAAGATGATTGTAACAAAAGAAGGCAAAAGATTAGGCTTTGTTAAAGACATTCTTTTTGAAACTCGTTCAGGAGAATTAATTAATATTATTGTTAAAGATACAACCCCTTATACAAGAAACCTAAATCTTGAAAAAACAACTTCTAATGAATTTTTAATACCCCACAGTGCAATTGTTGCAATAGGGGATTTTGTTATTGTTTCTGAAGAAGACCTAATCTAATAATAAATTATTTTAAAATAATTACATAAATAATTTAAAAATTTCAATTAACCACCCAAATCTTTAAAAACAAAAATATAATAACATGAATATGAAACTAATAGGATTCAATTTTTCAAAGATTCATGCAGAAAAAGCAGAAAAACCAAGCGGACAATCAATAAATGTAAAATCTAACATAGACATTTCAAATATTTATGAGGTTAAATCAGAATTTATTGGAATGAAAGAATCTCTTGTTGGAGTCAAGTTTACTTATACCATTGATTACAGTTCTGATTTTGCAAAAATAGATTTTGAAGGAACAGTTTTGTTTTCAACAACCCCTAAAGAACTAAAAGAAATTTTAAATACATGGAAAGGCAAAAAAGTCCATGAAAGTTTTAAAATACCTTTGTTTAATATTATTCTTAAAAAATCAAACATTAAAGCATTACATCTTGAAGAAGAGTTGAATCTTCCAACACACATTCAAATGCCTTCCATTAAATCTGAAACAAAATAAATTCAACAACTTTAAAAATTATCTTTCTATGAAATTATATGCAAATATCAAAAGAAAAACAAGAAAAGATTTCTGAACAAATTTTAGCTTATCTTTTTTCTGTAAATCCTAAAGCAGTTTTCACTGCAAACATAGCACAAGAAATAGCCCGGGATGAGGAATTCACAAAAAAACTTCTTTTATCTTTAAAAAAGAAAGGATTTGTGTTGGAAATAAACAAAAACCCCAAAGGAATAGCTTACACCAAAAGGTCGCGATGGAAACTTACAGATAAAACTTACATTCTTTACAAAAACCTAAATAAGTAAATATATTTTCAATTATCTTAATCTTTTTATAGATGAAGAATTATTAATTATTATGGATGAAATAAAAGAGGCATTTTTAAGGGTAAGGAAAGATATTGATTTTCTTTATTCAGAATTAATGGAATTAAAAGAAGATATAAAACAAATACAAGAACTTGTATTAGAATTTGGAAATATAATAAAAAATCAAAATAACCTTTCAACAAACGCTTCGACAAATCAACACTTAAACTCAACAATCCCAACATATATTTCGACACATTCGACACATATTAAGCCTTTAAAACCCGAAAATTTAGGTATTTCCACTGGAAATAAAGGGGTTCCAACAGACAGACAGACAGACAGACAGACAGACAAACAGACAGATAAAAGTTCGTATAATCAGGAAAACAAAAAAGAAAATTCTATAGAAGATGCAATGGAATTTTTGGATTCTTTAGATAATCTTAAAAAAGAAATAAGAATAAAATTCAAAAGATTAACAGACCAGGAAATGCGTGTTTTTTCATTATTATATCAGTTATCTGAAGAAGAAGGTTATTCTGATTACAAAACCCTTTCAAGTAAATTAGGCTTAACTGAAAGTTCAGCAAGGGATTATGTTGGAAGATTGATAAAAAAAGGAATTCCCGTCGAGAAAAAAAGGATAAACAATAAAACAATTCACCTTTCTGTTTCAGAAAACCTTAAGAAAATAGCAACTCTTCCCACAATTATCCAATTAAGGGATGTATAAATACAAAATTCGTTATACCGAATAATTAGGGATATATATTTATTTTCTCTTTTTTACTCTATACTTTTTGTAATTTTATTTGTTTTTCTTCTTTAAAATTTCATTTTTCTTTACTTTCTTTGTAATTTTTTCCTTTTGTAACTCTCACTTTTGCTTTTTTGAGCATCTTTTCTTTGATATTTTCAGGTATAAATACTCTTTTTTTACCATTTTTCTCTATTTGTTCTTCAATTAAGCTCTCACCTTTGGATTTTATAGTGTTTATTTGGCCTCTTATAGTGCTTCTTTCTTTTCCAAGCATTGCTGCAAGATCATCATAACTTAATTTCATGTCACTATTCAAAAGTATCCACAGTATAGCTCTTTCAGTTACTGAAAATTGCTCTAATTTTGGTGTTTGAACACCTGTTTGAACACCTGTTTGAACAGGTAAAACAGGTGTTTGTTTGTTAAACACCCGCCTCTCTGTTTTAAACAGCTGTTTAGGTTTCATATCATTCATCAAAGATACAATATTTTTCATCCCTTCTAGTTCTTCCTGAACCGACGATAAAACCTCTTTAATTTCTTCAATATCTTTTTTTTGTATCTCTTTTTCAGAATCAAGGTGTTTAATCCAACCACTTACAGCAGAAATATCTTTTTTAACAAATTCAAAACCTTTTTTTGTATCTTCTTTTACCTGTTCAACCTCTTTTTTCCTTGAAAACCATCCAAACATACAAAAATTACAAAAAAGAACTTTATAAATTTTTCTTTTTTCGTCGAGAAAATCCTTTTAAGGAATCTCAGTTTCCTTTGATTTTTTCTTACAAAAAATGCTGTTTAAACACCCACAAACAGCTGTTTGTGTTAAAAAAACACCCTTAAACACCTTGTTTAAACAGCCTTAAACACCCAAAATAAAAATCAAACACCCAATAAATTATAAAAAATAAAGAAAATTTTTGTTTTTTTTATCGTCGATAAAATGCGATTTAAACAGCTGTTTGTTTTATTTTTTATTTTTCCCTAAAAACAGGAAATTCAAATAATTTATATAAAATAACTTACTTAACCTAAGTGAATAATTTTTCGCAAACTCTAAATAATATCCCAAAAATTTCTATGCAAAAAATATAAAAACTCTTTTTCATTTTTTAATAAAATGAGGCGAAAAATAAAACAAAAATTTTCTAATTATACTTTTATCGGAAGAAAATATAAAGAAGAATTCCGAAAGCAAATGAGGATGATCATTGTTTTTACTTTGGGATTTTCAATTGCTTTTGCATGGCGTGAAGCAATCTTTGATTGGTCTAAATCTGTGACTGCCTGGCTCACTCATTCAAACAATGGGGGTTCAAGCACAAGCGCATCAGTTTTCATAACTTTAGTCTGCATTTTGTTAATAATCTTAACAAGTCGTTGGTTAAAGGATAAAAATCCTTACAATTAACTTACTTAACCTAAGTGCAGACATCCCGGAAACAGTATAATTAAGGAGATAAATGTTTAAATAATACACAAAATTTAAATTAAAATGAAAAAAGTTGAAATTATAGAACAAGTAGATCCAAATGCAGATCCTTATAAGGCGGCTTATTATTTTGATTCTAAAACCAACAAATATACTCGAGGAAGTGTTTTCACTTTATCTAAAAAAGAATTAGAATTTTATCAAAATCCTGAGGTAAATAAAAGGGTTGTAAAACATTTGTGGTTAGATAGTCCAAATAGATTAGAAAAATCTCTTCAAGAAAACAAACCTAACCTAAGTGCTCAAAACCCTTCAAAAG
>Ga0315541_1002391_pt1 | contig 15753 bp, 14 predicted proteins | sample SalMarSW160190MG_FD_203095 | JGI IMG/M metagenome (GOLD analysis project Ga0315541, IMG submission 203095) | Salt marsh sediment microbial communities from the Plum Island Ecosystem LTER, Massachusetts, United States - Salt Marsh Sediment SW1601-190 ...
AAAATGATGCTCGCACGCGGGGTTAAACAGTAGCAAATGCTCACTTCGGGGCAAAATAAAAATAGAAGCAACCCATCTATGAATGGAGGAATTAGAAAATGAACAAAAAGGAGAAAAAATGTCAATTATACCAGCCTTTGAACCAGGAGTTTGGAATGCCTGGATTTTCATGTTTTTAGTTCTCATACCTCTTCCTTTAGTGGCTTTTCTTCGTAAAGGCACATTCAAGAAAACAGCTTCTATTCATGCTTCTGTTCTCACTAAGACGGACAATAAGATTTTCATTTCCTCAAAGGTAATTATGTTCTCAGTCTTTATCTATTCTATTTTTCTACCGTTGCAATTAGGGTCGATATGGTTTTCCATAGGTCTGCCTATTTACTTATTGGGATTAGCCTTCCAGACGATTGCCTGGGCGAATGTTGCCACCAGCCCAGTTGATGAACCCATTACCAAAGGACTATATCGTTATTCCAGGCATCCTATGTATGTTAGTTTACTCTTTATATTTATAGGTACAGGTATAGCTTCAGCCTCATGGCTTTTCTTAGTACTTTCTATCATGCTCATAATTACGCACTTCTATAATGCAATTCCTGAAGAACGTGAGTGCCTTGAAGTATATAGAAATAGATATGGTGAATATATGGACAGGACTCCAAGATGGATAGGGATACCGAAATCAGGGAAAAAGTGAGCAACCTGTCCTTTCGTTTCCACTATGGTTAGCGACAGCAGGAGAATGACGTGGAGAAAAAGGGATTGTCATTAGCCCAAATCCAGGAAGTACCAAGGGGCAACCTGATCCTGCTGATAGGGCCTCCGGGAGCAGGAAAGTCCAATTTCTGCTACCAGATAGTGCTCAACGGTCTGGCCATGGATAAACCAGTTATATTTATTACTACCGAGCACGGTCCTACTGAGGTCATAGGTCTTTTAAGAGAAAAAGGCATGGGAGATCTTGTACCTCGAGCTTTGAACTTTATTGACGCTTTTGGTGAAACTGTGGGAATGGCGAGCCCAGAACGGCCAGACACTGTAGGCGCCAACTGTGAGGATCTTAACAGTATAAGCATGGCTATCACCAGGTTGCAGCAGAAAATTGGGAGGAGGGATATTCTTCTTTGTTTTGATTCCTTAACATCACCTTATCTTTTCAACAAGGAGGAAGTATTTAGATTTATCAGACTCTCTTTAGCTAAGTTTGCTGCCGAAGGAAATTCGGTAGTGGCTCTAATGGATGAGGGCTGTGGTAAGAAAGAAGATGTGGGAGCCATGATGAGTGTGGCCGATGGAATCCTGAGGATGGAGATAAAAGAGGGCTCAAGGGTCATAAATGTAGTGAAGCATCCCAGGGTGAAGCCGAAAAGGATCGAGATTCCTATAACCCAGAGCCCAGCGATCACCTACCACTTTCATAAGGAAATGGTGAAGCAACATATGCAGAGAACAGAGGTAAGAACAGAGATTGGGGATTATGTGAACCTTTTCTGGCCTAACTTTGCGCGATGGACTGCCATGCTTCTGGACCCCAAAAGGTTCCCAACCATGATATACAACTTGAACAAGCAAATGCTGGGGAGTGAGATAAGAGAGGTTATGCGGTTCTATCCCTGGCATATGAGGCTTCTCTCCAAATTATTCCTACCTAGGAAGCTCAGTAAAGTGCAGGATATGAAGAAGCTAACCTCATGGATGCAGCGTGCATTAGAAGGTGATCGTAGTGGCGTGTATGAATACCTTGAAAATGCTTCTAAGGTGGATGAACACTATATGAGAGTACACGATAGTGACACCTGTTGGGGATTGGAGAACGTCGGTGTGAGCCTGGGGTTGATGGACGGTGGGAGGTCGGTGGGGGCTTTAATAGGGCTCGAGAGAGGAGATAGGGACTGGAATACTGTTGAGACCAAATGTATAGGGCTAGGCGACCCTTACTGCGAATTCAAACTGGTACCTGGGAGAATTGATGGACTAAGGAAGTCTCTGGAGGCTATTGACAACACGATATTGGAGAAGATACACAGCCGTCTCCTGGACCGGCTCATGGGCTTTATTCTCCATGGGAAGCCTCTTTGGGAAAGACCGAGGCTGGGAAGTGAGATCAGTTTGCACGAGTTTGCCCACATTATGGTTATGCCAGCCATGGCCAGCGAGAAGTACCGCATGGCCATAAGGATTGGAGGCGCGACGGGCGGCAAGGAGGTCGGAGAGCGTCTGCTGGATGCTGGGATGAGGGAGGATGAGGCGGTGAGGCGCATCCTTAACTTTCTGGAATACTGCAAGGTGGGAAAGCCTTCCATGGATGAGACTATAAGGATAGCGCAGAATTGTGAGAGCTTCATGGTGAGTAGCGAGGAGCCTTCCTGCTTCTTTACCACCGGGTTTCTCAATGGTTTCTTCTCGGTGGTTAAGAATCAGCATGTCAGAGAGATAAAATGTATCGCTGCTGGGGATCCGTACTGTGAGTGGGAGATTACATGATTATATAGTTGGGCCAAATGCTAATTTAAGACCAGAATACAGAAAATCAAGGAGGTGAGAAGTCGTGTCACTAATACCGGCTTTTGAAATAGGTGTGTGGAATGCCTGGATTCTTATTGTCCCCTATCTATTGGTGAACTTCGGATTGTCTTTCTTGTTTGTTGGTAGGAAATCAGCCTTCTGGGTCTTTCCATCATATACCAGATTAGAGAGAATGTGCCTGGTTATCCAATGTCTCCTCATGGGTGGCCTATGGATTTACAGCATTTTCTTACCATTAACTGTTGGCACGGCCTGGTTCTACGCTGGACTCCCTGTCTATCTTCTGGGTTTGGCTTTTATCACCATCGCGATGCTGACTTTTATGGCTACCCCTGTGGATAAGCCAAATACTACAGGTCTTTACCGCATCTCTAGGCATCCTATGTACCTCGGCATACTTTTGGTATACATTGGCGTCAGCATAGCCAGTGCTTCTTGGGTTTACCTCCTGCTAGCTTTTACGTACCTAGCTACGTACAGAAACGTTTTTGTGATACCAGAGGAACGTTTTTGTTGTGAGAAGTTTGGCGATGCCTACCGTGAATACATGAACAGAACCCCAAGATGGATAGGGATACCGAAATCAAGAGAAAAGTAAGAATCTGTCCTTACCACCATCGTCGAGGGCAATAGAGGAGCCGACAACATGGAGAAAAGAGGATTATCATTAGCTGAAATACAGGAGGTACCGAAGAACAACCTGATTCTGCTGGCAGGACCTCCAGGGGCTGGGAAATCCACCTTCTGCCATCAAGCGGTGCTGAATGGGCTGGCCATGGACAGGCCAGTCATATTTGTCACTACCGAGCACGGTCCTTCTGAGGTTACAGACCTTTTGAGAGAAAGAGGCATGGGTGAGCTGCCGCCTGGCGGGCTCAGTTTCGTTGATGCTTTCGGTGAAACTGTGGGGGCGACAACCCGAGAGCGGCTGGACACTGTAGGTGCTAATTGCGAAGACCTGAACAGCATCAGTATGGCTATCGCCAAGCTTCAGGAGAGAATTGGCAGGGGCAATGTTTTCCTTGCTTTTGATTCGCTGACTTCTCCATACCTATTCAATGAGAAGGAAGTATTCAGATTCATGAGGCTCTGCCTGGTGAAATTCGCTTCTGAGGGTAACTCAGTATTAGCCCTAATGGATGAGGGCTGTGGTAAGGAGGAAGACCTGGGAGCTATGATGAGCGTGGCCGATGGCATCCTCAGAATGGAGGCTAAAGAGCGTCAAAGAACCTTAAATGTGGTGAAGCATCCCAAGGTAGAGTCGGCAAGGATTGATGTCCCCATAGAACCGAAACAGCCGCAAGTCAGACCATCAATGGATTGGGACCCGGATGTGCTAAAACAGTTTCTCCAATCATTCAGGAAAGGCAAGGCAGTTTTAAGAAGAGAAGTTGGGGACTTTGTCAATTTGTTCTGGCCCAGCCTTGCCTACTGGAGCTGCATGCTGTGGGACCCTAAGGGATTTCCGACAATGTTATATGAGATGAACAAATATGAGGGTGCCTCAGGGAAAGAGTCGATACGGGGGTATCCATGGAGCATAAGACTTGCCTTCAAGGTGCTTTTTTCTTTACAGTCTATAGGCTTATTCATGCCCAAGAGCCTTAGTAAGGTTAAAGATATGAAAAAGATGTTATGGGGACCAGCGTTCGGGTGCGTAGGTATGGAGCGAAGCGGCATCCTGGAATACCTTGAGGATGTCTCTAAGACTGATGAGCATTACTTCAGAATCTACGAAAACTCCGACTGCGTAGGGTTCGAAAACACCGGCGTGCCCATGGCTTCCCATATCCCTTCCATGCTCGCCGGTTACTGCATAATGCTTGAAAAGGACGGGAGGGAGTGGAATGCTGTCGAGACCAAGTGTGTGGGGTTGGGAGACCCCTACTGTGAGCTCAAACTTGTCCCAGGGGAAATTGATGGGTTGAAGGCTTCTTTAGAGAAGGATAGCTCACTCGTCGAAAGGATATATGAGCGGTTGATGGAACGGCTTATGGGATTTCTACTTGATGGCAAACCTCTGGTAGAGAGACCTAAGTTGGGTAGTGAGGTTCATCTCCACGTGCTTCTACATGGTATGGGTTTTCTCAATCTCGTCGGCGAGAGATACCGGAGGGCACAAATGATGGGGGCTGCCAGATCAGCCAAGAAGATCGGTGAGCGCCTGATGGAGGCCGGGTTAAGTGAGGACGAAGCATTGAAGCGCGTCCTTCGTTTTCTGGAATACTGCAAGGTAGGTAAGGTCACGCTCGGTGAGACCGTTAGAATAAGGGAGAACTGTGAGAGCTTACGAACTACAATCCTTAAACACGAGAAGCAGCCTTCCTGCTTCTTCACTACTGGCTTCCTGAACGGCCTCTTCTCATCAGTCAAAAAGCAACACGTCAAGGAAATAAGATGTATCGCTGCTGGGGATCCGTACTGTGAGTGGGAGATCAGCTAGTCGAGACAAATTTAAGAGCCGAAATGGGGAAATAGCCATGGGAAAATTGACAGATAGAGAAAAAAAAGCACTCATTGACACGGTGAAGAAAATCTATATTTATAAGCTTATGCAAACCAAAGGATACGAAAAGCTGGCCAGAAAGGCCAAGGAGCAAAGGGCTAAACAACTTTTACTTCACATCAGCGCAAATGAAGCAAAAGACTGTGAATATTGGTGGAAGAATATTGAAGAGTTAGGAAAAAGAGGTGAGGGGTTTGCTGGGACATTCTTCACAGACCTGAGGATTAGCCTGATGATGCGCATCTTAGGTACGAGGGGATTTTTTGAGTGGACTATAATCGCCGAGGATGAGAGTATCGAGGAGCTGGCTATTCAGGCGGAAAATATACATGATGCGGCTACTTCAGAAAAATGGGTTAGAATAGCTTCCGATGAACGATTGCATGTTGAGAGGATGAAAAGAGAGGTATTGGGAATGGAAAGCTGGGAAATGGGAGGAGGTGGTGGTGTAAGGGATATTATTTTGGGAGCGAACGACGGCCTGGTTTCAATACTAGCGCTAATGGCCGGGGTCTATGGGGCAACAACAGAAAGTCACCCAATTCTTATAGCTGGTGTAGCAGGGGCAGTTGCTGGAGCTATATCCATGGGCACTGGCGCCTACCTCTCTTCAAAGTCCGAGAAAGAGGTAACGGAGAAAGAAAACGAGAGAAAAGGAATAAGGAAAAAGAGGACCCCTGAGGAGGAGAAGGAGAAGCTGGTGAAGCTTTACCGGGCAAAGGGGTTCAAGGAACAGGAGGCTGAAGCCATTGCCGCCAGAGTAACTTCCAGAATGGAATTGATGTCGAAGTTCACCGTTGGAGAGGAAGTTGGACTGACGTCGGAAGAATCCTGGCCTCCCACTAAGGCCGCTGTGCTAACAGGGTCATCATTTGCCATTGCATCTCTTATTCCTATCCTGCCCTTTATCTTCATGGATATAAGTCTAGCAGTAATAACTGCGGTAATCGCTAGCATAGCTACCCTCTTCGCAGTTGGTGCCAGTAAAACTCTCTTCTCACGAAAGAGCTGGCTGCGGAGTGGACTGGAGATGATGATTATCGGAACATTAGCTGCGGTCACCACTTACGCCATAGGATTGGCATTTCATGTGTAGTCTGAATTCATGAACCCTTCCCGCCTTTTTGTCAAGGTCATTCAATTTCACGAAAATTGTGGGAAATAATCAGTGCTTTCTCTGACCTAAATCTCAAAGATATTTTTTGGCTTTACCAGTTGTGTGTAAGATACGAATTTGAGCCCACACATATCTTTCTTTGGGATATATAAGCCTATGAGCGGTCCATGGCCATAATATTGGGCTACCTCCTCTCATATTTACAAGCTCTTGTGGCAGTTTTCCTATTGATGTGTAAACTTCTGGCTATTTGTTGATAGGACATCCCTAACAAACGCAATTGGATTGCTTTTTGGGATAGTTTCTGATATAAATAGGGCTGCTGAATAGGCAGGATTATGATATGGGCGGATATTTCGCCGGAGGTTCGAATTGGTTGCAATTGCGTCCGCCATGAACTCGTATATCGCATATCGTATGTCGTATATCGCGAGAAAAAAACAAAGAGAAAAGAACGTGGGACTCGAAGCCGACCCGATACTCGTTAGGCGATATTGCTTGTCGATTCACGAGATATTCATTATAAATCGTTTCACAAGAATAGAAAATGATTTAGAGGAGAGAGGGTTGACAATACACAAAAAATAGTGTATAATTAAACAAGAGTCAGAATGTATGAAGTAATCTTTTACTTAGATAAACGAGAAAGATGTCCTGCAGAGGAGTTCTTAGACGAGCTGGAATTGAGAATAAGGGCAAAGGTTGAAAAATGGATGGGAAAACTGGGAGAGGAGGGGCCGAATTTACCAAGACCATTTGCGGACGTTCTAAGAGGTAAAATTCGGGAGCTGAGAATTAGCTTTGGCTCAAACCACTATCGGTTTTTGTATTTTTTCTTTGGTAAAAAGATTATTATTACGCACGGTTTTTTAAAGAAAAGCAATATAATTCCTGTACGAGAGATTGAAAGAGCAGAGCGAAGTATGCGAGACTTCTTGCGAAGATATGAAAGGGGTGAGATTGAATTATGAAAGGCGTAAGACGATTTAAAGATAGGTTAAAAAAGGATTTAAGAGATCCGGAATTTCGCAAAGCGTTTGATGAAGAAGAAGTTTATGCCTCTTTGGCTATCCAGATAGCTAAAATCAGGCAAAAGAAAAACTTAACTCAACAGGAATTAGCCAAACGATTACACACTACTCAGCAGAATATATCTCGATTAGAAGATATTAATAATAGAAGTTGTTCTTTGAAAACGTTGATTAAGGTTGCTCGTATGTTAGATAAACGGTTGAAGGTCGAACTTGTTTAGATTGATTCGAGGTCAAAATTAAATTATTTCTTTCATGTAAACTTCAAAAGTGTTGCTTCGGATGTCAATCATAAAGTAAAAGAGGCCCACCATTATAAAACAAAACTGATCCGCCCTGGCAAGAAATATACAGCAGGCTAATCCTATCTCCTGCTATTGCTTTTTTCCCACCCTTTACCCCTTACCAGATCATCAGCAAAGATAGAATCCTTTCAAATTCCTTTTCCCCTTCTGTTTTTCTAGCAACAATCTCTTATTTCAGTCCATTTTTCCCTGAATTCCTAAAATAACCGTCTACTTTCAATTTTCAGTCAATTCCGGGGTTGACAAGTTTTTAATTTAGGATAATATATAGTTAGTAATCCTATAATCACAGGGGTATGTAATTATGGATGACGGAAGAATAGATAAAATCTCACCTGTTCCCTATTATTATCAACTGGAACAATTGCTGCGAGAAAAAATAGAGAATGGCAGGTTAAAACCGGGAGATGCCCTTCCTTCAGAGGCTGAGCTTTGTTCTACTTTTATAGTGAGCCGAACCGTTGTACGTCAGGCTTTGAATAAACTATGGCAGGATGGGATTGTCTATAAGGAGAAGGGCAAGGGCACTTTTGTAGCCAAACCCAAACTACAGGAAAAGTTCATCCAGAGAACCTATGGGTTTTATCAGGAAATGAAGGAAAGGGGCCTTGCGGTGGAAAGTAAAGTTCTGGAACATGAGTTGCTAGAGTCTCCCAGCGGGATAAGAACCTTATTGAAACTTACGGAGGGACAAAAGGTAGTAAAGACCTCCCGCTTAAGGTCGGTAAATAAGGAACTTGTTATGTTCACCACCACCTATGTTCGCTCAGACCTCTGCCCGGGACTGGAAAAAGAAGACCTCACCAATCACTCCTTATATCAGCTTTTATGGGATAAATATGGGCTAAAGATCTCCTATGGTCATAGAACCCTGGAAGCGGTAGCTGCCAGTAAATACGAGGCAGATATGCTTAAAGTCCCTCGGCGCTCTCCCTTAGTTTACCTTGAAAGTGTAAGCTATCTTGAGGATGACACTCCCATTGAATACTTTGAGGCCTGGCATCGAGGAGATAAGTGCAAATTTGCCATTGAACTTGTCCCTGCTGAAGAGATGAAAAGAAGAAAGTCTCCTCATAGAGAGAACTCCACATTCTGGTCCGGGATACCTTCCAAGCAAGTTGTTTCTTCTTCAGATAGAACAGATAAATAATTCATCATTTAATTTATTTGCAGTGGGCAGTAAGTCACTGCACTTACAGTCGGGGGAAAAAAGATGAGATTAAGAAATAAGGTAGCTATTATTACTGGAGCTGGCTCCGGGATTGGGAGGACGACTGCCCTCCTTTTTTCAGAAGAAGGAGCACAAGTAGCTATTGTGGAGATAGATAAAGAGAGAGGACAGGACACGGTGGATATGATTAGAGGAAAAGGAGAAGAAGCACTTCTTATACCTACAGATATAACTGATTCTTCCCAGGTCAAGTCTATGGTGAACAAAGTAATAGAAACATACGGGAAGATGAATATTCTAGTTAATAATGCGGGACTGTATCTGCAAGGGGATGCAATTAGCACCAATGAGAAGCAGTGGGACAAAATTATGATGGTGAACTTACGGGCAGCTTTTCTCTGTTGTAAATATTGTATTCCTGGAATGATTGAGAGCGGAGGAGGAGTTGTAATTAATGTTTCCTCAGAAGCCGGGATTGTAGCTATCAAAAATCAGGTTGCTTATAACACCTCCAAGGCCGGATTGATTTCTTTGACCAAAAGCATAGCCTTAGATTTTGCTTCCCAAAATATAAGAGCGAACTGTGTTTGTCCTGGAACCACACAAACCCCTTTGGTAGCATCCGTTTTAGCTAAGCAGGCTGATCCAGAAAGAGCTCGACGAGAGGTAGAAAAAGTTCGGCCGGCAAATAGACTGGGAAAGCCAGAAGAAATCGCTTATGGAATTCTTTATCTAGCTTCTGATGAGTCTCCCTATGCTACCGGGGCTGTCCTGTCCGTAGATGGGGGCTACACTGCCCAATAAAAGAAAGGGTTGGGGTAGTTCACTGATCAGTATTTATGGCAATTGGAAGTAACCATGTCAGGCGCAGAAAATGCCTGTTGTCAAAGGAAAGTTTATGTATATGTAGGGGAGAGGAGGTGAGTTATTGATTACCAATTCCTTTAAAGGCAGGCTTTTTATTAAGGAATACCAAATTAAAGGAGGTAAATAAGGATGAAGAAGACAAGAAGGTGCGTGGGTTTTTTCCTCTCTATTGCATTTTCGTTTTTGTTGGTTAGCGGAGCTTATGGCTTGGAAACAGTTGAAATGTGGTCCTATGTACCAGAGGGGAATTACCTTTATACAGCCATTGATATATTCAACAAGTCGCAGAATCAAGTAAAGGTGGTGGCAAAAAACATCCCTTTTGGTGAATTGAAGAGACAAGTTGCTATAGCAGTAGCTGCTGGAGAGCCTCCCGATTTCATGATGATAGATAATCCTGATCACGCTAGCTTCACCGTTATGGGAGCCTATACTGATATCACAGATGGGATTGCTAAGTGGGAATACTCAGGAGAAGATTTTTTCCCTGGGCCATGGCAATCAACTGTATGGGAAAACCGTGGGTACGGGATTCCTATTGAAACAAACACGCTGGCTCTTTTCTACAACGTAGATATGTTCAAGGGAGCTGGCCTTGATCCCAACAGACCTCCCACTACCTGGGAAGAATTGACCAGTTATGCCGCAAAACTCACTAAGCCGGGAGTATATGGACTCTCTGTCTCCGCCATAGGAACGGAAGAAGGGACCTTCCAGTGGCTGCCTTTTCTCTGGCAAAATGGAGTAGACATTGGGGATCTTGACAACCCCAAAGCTGTGGAGGCTCTCGAACTCTGGGTCAATTGGATGAAAAAAGGTTACGTGTCCAAGGAAATCGTCAGTATGGATCAATGGTCAGGAGTTAGGGTACAATTTGTGAATGAAGGGGCGGCCATGATGGTTAACGGTCCTTGGTGCCTCCCAGCTATGGGAGAGGTAAATTTCAAAGTAGCTTTACTCCCGGGAAGGGTAGAGAAAGCCTCGGCTATGGGAGGAGTGAATTTTGCCTTTTTCAAGGGAAAGAATATCGATGCGGTATGGGAATTTATTGAGTGGGTTTACCAGCCAGACAATCTGGAAGAATTGGCCTATAAATGGGGCTGTCTTCCCGTTTTGAAAAAGGTAGCAGAAACCTCTCCCCACTGGAGCGACCCTCTGGGAAAGGTGTTTGTTGAGCAGATGAAATATGCCCGACCCCGTGGTCCCCATCCCAAGTGGCCTCAAATCTCCGAAGCTATCTACATAGCTCTCCAGGAAGCACTGCTAGGAGTAAAAACCTCAACACAGGCTCTGAAGGATGCAGCTGGGAAAATAGAAAAACTCATCTAAGTAAATAGCTTTAGTTGGGCTATCCGGACTTTATGAAAGGCGGATAGCCCAATTGTTTTCGGATAAGCTGGAAAGAGGACTATATATTTCTGAGCGGTGAAAAGAGGTGAAAATAAAGATCAAGTCCCTTACTAAAGGTGAAAGAGTAGGTTACTTATATATCTTACCCGCCTTTATATATATTGTACTGGTGATGATTTATCCCCTGGCCTTTAATCTTATTTTGAGTTTCCAAGAAGTTGATATGATGACTTTGATGAAACCTACCAAGGCCTTCATCGGGTTGGAAAATTACAGGCAAGTAATTACCAATCTTACCTTCCCTATTTCCTTAAAGAACTCTCTCATTTTTACCACTGGCTGCATTTTTTTCCAGTTTACCATCGGTCTTGCTTTTGCTCTGCTCTTTAGCTTGAGTTTCCCCCTGGCGGGCCACCTGAGAGGGTCTCTCTTGATTACCTTGATGGTTCCTCAGGTGGCTGTGAGCATCCTTTTCAGGTGGCTTCTCAGTGGAGATTATGGCCTTATAAATGAGCTATTGACAAAACTTCATTTTATTGAAGAAGGAATTGCCTGGCTGTCTGACCCTAAGACTGCCTTAGCTGGGGTGATGCTGGCCAATATCTGGATCGGTATACCTTTTAATATGATGATATTAGCCTCCGGACTTACGGCTATCCCCCCGGACATATATGAAGCGGCCGCTGTCGATGGAGCAGGCCCTCTAAGAAGATTTATAGGTCTTACCCTACCTTTATTGCGACCTTCTATCCTCATCGTACTAACACTTGGTTTTATCTATACTTTCAGAATCTTCGGTCTTATCTATGCTATGACTGGCGGGGGACCCATTAATTCAAGCACGGTTTTGCCAATCTTGGCCTACAAATTATCCTTTCTCTTTTTTGAATTCGGCCAGGGCGCAGCCGCTACCAATATTCTCTTAATTTTTCTTTTTATCATAATATCTGCTTATCTTATACTCGCTGCCAAAGAGGAGCCAAGAGAGTGAGGAAGAATAAAGATATGCTTCTTATTTTTACAGGAATTTCTATAGCTATTGTCCTTTTATTCCCTTTCTACTGGATGTTTGTAACCTCGATAAAGCCTTCTGCAGAAATCATCACCAAACCTCCCCTGCTCATTCCAAGAAATCCTACTCTAGAATCTTATTCTATCGCTTTCACAGAGGGTTCTATTGGACGCTACCTTCAGAATAGCTTTATTATTGCCTCTTTTACTACAATGATAACCATAACACTGGGGGTTTTAGCCGCATACGGATTAGCGCGATTTAGGATAAAGGGATTGACCTTCTTCATCTCTATTCTTCTCATTTCTCAATTGCTCCCTGATGTCTCTCTGGTGCTCCCTTTATTTATTATATTTAATAGACTTGGACTTCTTAATACTTATCTTAGCGTTATCCTGGCCAACGTCATGCTTTGGTTACCTTTTGCTATTCTCATTCTGCGTCCCTATTTTCTTATGTTCCCTAAAGCATTGGAAGACGCAGCCAGAATTGATGGGTGCACTTTTTTGGGGGCCTTCCGGCGAGTTATCCTGCCCCTCGCTCTTCCGGCCATCATGGTTTCCTCCATCCTCACTTTCTTATTTGCCTGGGGGGAATTTGTCTTTGCTCTCACCTTTTTAACAAAAGCTGAGCTGCGACCCATAACTATTGGGATTTATAATGCCATCGGCCAGTATGGAATCAAATATAATGACCTGATGGCCTATGCGGTTGTTGCTATTGCTCCCATCATCATTATATTTATTTTTCTTCAGAAATACATCCGCAGCGGCCTGGTCATTGGAGGCATTAAGGGATAGGTAAAAGACCTTTAATCTATGGTTTGATAATAGCTCTTTCCTGAGAGGTTTTTTGAAAGAAGATAAATGAGGTTAAAAAAAAGCGTATAATAAAGGGATTTCCATTTCTAAAAGGGGTATCTGTTGGCAACAACTGCAAAAAGAGGGAGGCTGATATTATGAAGATGGTTAAAGAAGATGAGCAGGTTCTTTTTGAAGATGAAAGGCAGAATTTTAAATTCCGTCTCAGGCCAGAGGGCTATGATTTTGAATTTGCAGAAAGTTTTTGGGTCAGAAACTGTAGCTGGAGAGTCGGGATAGACAAAAGAGAGCTATCTCCCTCTTCCTTGAAATTAGATGGACTTTCCCTCGGGTCAGGAGTTGATAAATTAGGTGGCTACAAATGGATAAGGCAAAAGTGGTCAGGTGAATTAAGGGCCGAGGTGGAGTTCAAGTTTTATAGCCAGGGAGCGATTCTGGCTATCTTCCGCTTGCCAGATCCCCCTGACAGGCCATTAGACATTGATTTTCCGCTATTTCCAGAAAATTCAGTAAATGAGAATCTCTATGTAGCAGCCATACAATCTTCTGATGAGGGAGGGGTTTGGCCAATAATAAGAATAGAGAAGCCAAAAAATGCCTTGAAACGATTGCTAGAAACAAGCAAAGATGATACAGAATATCTACCCTTCTGGGTCTATAATGAGAGAAAGACAATAGTAATTTTACCGGCAGATAATTTCATAGATACTAGATTTGTCTGTAAAAACAAAGAAAACACCAGAAGATTATCCTGCCAGCTCTCCGGGATTCCTCAGGGTTCCCTTGAACATAAGGTGATGATATTTTATTCAAGCAAGGGCCCCAGTGAGGCATTAGTTGAAGCTGGCTCTTTCCTGAGAAGGCTTCACCATAGACGAATCCCGGGAGTAGATACTGAGTGCCACAGTCACTTGGGTTACTCAACAGCAAATGGATCGTTCTACTTCAACTTCTTAAACGAAAAAATGCTTCCGCAAGTCTTAAATGATCTCCAGAGCAAGGAAATTCCTACGAAGTGGTCACAGATAGATGTGATGTGGTATAAGAACTCTAAGAGATGGCCGTCATCAGAAGAAATTTCTAAAATCGCTGAAAAAATTGAAAAAGCAAACGGCCAGGAAATCTTAGATTTCATAAACTCAATCTGGGGAGTGGTTGAACTTGAACCCAATGAAAAAGATTTTCCTGATAGATTTGAGAACATAAAGGGAAAGGTTCCTATAGGTCTTTGGATCTGGACTACCTACTTCGATGCGAATACCCCTTACTCTAAGAAATACTCCTGGAATGAGAAGGACAATATCCCGGTAGGGAAAGAGTTTTGGCTCGATAGGGCAAAACAATTCAAGGAATGGAGAACCATCTGGGTTGAGCCAGATAACCTTGTGCATGTGAACAGGTTTAGGAGCCTGAATCATATAGGAGAGAAGGAGAAGTGGTTGGTAGAGGTTATAGAGTCTTTTGGTGAATACAATATACCAGTACAGATGTGTATGTGCCCGAGCAAGTTGTACCCAGTGGCCCTTAAGACCAAAAATGCTCATTTCATAAGGACCAGTGATGACTTCAGAATGAAGCCGGATTTATATGAGATATACCAGAATTTCTACAACTCTTCACTTGCCTGGGCTTTTGGTCTCTATCCCTGTTTTGATGTTTACTTTACCGGAAAGGAATCCTACCAAAAGGTGAAAAAATACGACCAGCTCAACTTTCCTCTAGAGTACCACAACGATGCTGACATAATACCAGAGTTCCTGGCTCATGCCTTGAGTTGTGGGGTAAATTATATCGGTGATGGGATAGGGATGGCAAACGCTAAGCTAATAAAGAAGGTCTGCACTCAAGAAGGGAAGCTGATTCATCCGAATAAACCGGCTATCCCCACACGGAGCTGCTTCCTTGAAGATCCCTTGGAAGAAAAAAGCCCCTTAGTAGTTTATACCTGTCTGGGAGAATATGTTTTGGTGGGTGTCTTCAATTTGGACGATTCAAAAAAGGAGTATCATGTGCCCTTAGCGGAGGTAGGTCTGGAGTCTGGGTACAGCTGCTGCGATTTCAAGTTATTTAAGAAAGAAACTGATCAGGTTCAGGGAATGATCCGGGGAGACTTAGATGCCAGAGGTTGTGAGCTCCACATAGTATCTCCCTTAAGAAATGGCATTGCCATAGTTGGTGATCTAGAAAAGCTATTTCCACCTTATGCCATCCAGGCAGCTTATTATCAGCAGGATTATATAGAAATAACGGTTGAGGTGAAAGATCAGACTACAATTGGGGCTTTCTGCAAGAGACCCAGAGAGTTGAGGGTTGACGGAAAGCCCTCTGATTGGGTGATAGAAGGACGTCTTTTGAAGGTGAAAATAGACCCCGGCAGGCACCAGATATTCATAAAGCTATGAGAGTTTTGCTATTGCCTGTGCTGCCGCACAGTCCTGTAGAACAGGCCAGCCTATAATTATGGCCGAATTCCTACCAATGAAAAGCCGGGAGGTTGACAAATTCTCAATTTAGGATAATATATAGTTAGTAATCCTATAATTACAGGAGTATGTAATTATGGATGGCGGAAGAATAGATAAAATCTCACATGTTCCCTATTATTATCAATTGGAACAATTGCTCTAAGAGAAGATGGAGAGAACTCCACATTCTGGTCGGGGATACCTTGTAAGCAAGCTGTTTCTCTTTCAGATAGAACAGATAAATAATTCATTTTGGCTTGGTGAAAAGCCAGTCCCCTTATATTCGAGGAAAAACAGATGAGATTAAAAAATAAGGTAGCGGTTATTACAGGAGAAGGTTCCGGGATTAGAAGGAACCAAAAATCAAGTTAAGGAGGTGATGTAGGTACGTAAGAGGATACTTATGTTCATCAAATACCAGAAGGAGGAGGAATAAAAAATGAAAAGAAGGAGAAGGATAGGTTTGTGGGTAGTTATTTTGCTGGTAGGGCTTCTTGTAGTAGGGTCAACACCTGCTCTGACCAAGGAGCTTCCTCACGAAATTGTTATTGGTTGGACACCACCCGATATCACCGGAGTCTT
>Ga0315541_1002392_pt1 | contig 15744 bp, 13 predicted proteins | sample SalMarSW160190MG_FD_203095 | JGI IMG/M metagenome (GOLD analysis project Ga0315541, IMG submission 203095) | Salt marsh sediment microbial communities from the Plum Island Ecosystem LTER, Massachusetts, United States - Salt Marsh Sediment SW1601-190 ...
CAAGTGTGCCAAAGAAACGCGAAAATAGGAACCGATCAGCAACGAGCACCATACGCTACCGCGAGAAGCGCTTCAGAGGTCTACGTCACCTCCGCTCCGAAACTGCTGCCAGCTCTCCCGGGGGCGCGTCTACGACGCGCCCGCGCAGGGCTCAGACCCTGCCGTAGGTGATGCCGCAAAGCGGGCAGACCAGGTCCTTGCCCGCACGCAGGAGGCGTACCCCCGGGCCGTGGCGAGGGCAGTCCGGATCCTCTCCCTTCCTCTGGGCCTGCCTCACCTCAGCGCGCTCGCTCTTGCTGGCCTTCGAGAGCTCCATGAGGTAGCGCAGCGAGGAGGCGCTGCACTCCAGGTGGGCCACGGCGCTGCCGTCGTCCTTGGACCGGACGACGAGGAGCTGGAGGAACCCGCCCATGGGCGAGGGCATCTGCTGCCCGGCGTAAAAGGCCCTCTTGAGGATCTTGTCATCTTCGAGGATGAGGATCCCGTCGGGCCCCATCTTCGCTTTGGGCCGGTGGACCTTCGGCTCCGGCTTCTTCGGCGGCACCTTCTTCGACCCGGCCCCCTTGGCGGTCGCCGCGTCCTTGGAAGCGGCAAGCTCCCCCTTGCCCCGCGCCTCGGCCCGGATCGGGGCCGAGGATGCCTTCTTCGCCGACGCCGCCTTGGGGGGCGGGGCGGACTTGGCGAGTGCCCCCTTCGGCGCGGGAGGCGCCTTCTTGGCGGGAGCCACCTGAGCGGCGGGGGCCGGCTTCTTGGCTGCGGCGGGTTTCTTCTTGGCGGGAGCCGCGTTCTTGGCGGTGGCGGCCTTCTGCTTCGCGGGGGCGGCCTTCTTCTTGGCCGGGGCGGTCTTCTTCTTGGCCGGGGCGGTCTTCTTCTTGGCCGGGGCGGTCTTCTTCTTGGCCGGGGCGATCTTCTTCTTGGCCGGGGCGGTCTTCTTCTTGGCCGGGGCGGCCTTCTTCTTGGCCGGGGCGGTCTTCTTCTTGGCGGGGGTGGCTTTCTTCCTGTCGGGCACCGCCTTTTTGGCGGGCGGCGCTTTCCTGGTCGGCTTCACGACCTTTTTGCCCTTGCTGGTCGCCATCTCGGCCCTTCTCCGGGAGCTGACGGGCGTGGATCCCCCCCATAAAACGGGCCCAAGTATAGATCCCGGAGGCCTTTGCGCCAAGCGGTGGACGCCCCACAGGTGGACGCCCCACCGGGACCTGTCGGCGAAGGGCTGGGCGAGAGCGGAGGGCTCGCCCGGGCGGAAACGCACAGAGGCGGGGGGCCTTAACGCTCCCCGCCCCTGAGGTAGATCGGAATGTCGCTACGGCCGCGGAGCCGTTACGCCACGCCGGCGTCCTGCATCTTGGGAGCGGCGCGGGAGATGGCGGGCTTGCAGAACCGCATGCCGATCTCGTAGAGCTGGCCCAGGTCCGTGTCGGCCAGGTCGGGGTACCGCTCGCCGATGTACTCGATGGTCTCGTCCATCCAGTGCTTCTGATCGTCCTCGGCAGCCTGCAGGACCCCACAACGGTTGATATGGCTGAAGAGCTCGTCCCGAGCCCGATCCATGAGCTTCTCTTTACTCAATCTCTCCTCCCCTTATCCTTCGGACGCATGCGCACGCTGTCGGCCACGGTTGGCTTCAGCCGAGTAAGCTAACGGAGAATCCCCTTCCGGGAAACCGATCCTTGTCGCCCACCCACGAGCCGGACGCCATCGCGCTGGAAGTCTTCCGCCACCTCTTCACGGCGCTGGCAGAGGAGATGGGAGCGGCCCTCCGACGGGCCTCCTTCTCCCCGAACATCAAAGAGCGGCGGGACTACTCCTGCGCCCTTTTCTCGCCCCGGGGAGCCGCGGTTTCCCTGGGGGACCACATGCCGGTGCACCTGGGTGCCATGCCCATGAGCGTCTGGGCCGCCCTGGAGGAGTTGGGGACGCTGGCGGCAGGAGATGTGGCCTGCCTCAACGATCCCTTCCGCGGTGGAACCCACCTGCCGGACATCTCCCTGATCGCTCCGGTGCACGCCGCCGACGGATCGGCTCTGGGATATTTGGCGTCTCGGGCCCACCACTCGGACGTGGGGGGGATGACCCCCGGGTCCATGCCCCTGGCCCAGGAGATCTTCCAGGAGGGGCTCCGGATCCCGCCGGTGCGCCTGTACGTGGCCGGAGTGCGGAACGAGGACCTCTGGAGGACGATCCTGGCCAATGTCCGCACCCCGGTGGAGCGCGCCGGGGACCTGGACGCCCAGCTCGCCGCGCTCCATGCCGGCAGCGTGCGGCTGAAGGAGATCGCGGCCCGGCGGGGCGTGGACCTGACGCTGGGGGCCATGGATGCCCTGGTGGCGTACGCCGACCGCCTGGTGGAGGCAGGCCTGGAGCGCATCCCCGACGGGACGTACCGCGGGGAGGACTTCCTGGAGGACGACGGGTTCGGGAGCGGGCCTATCGCCATCCGCGCCGCCCTGACGGTGAAGGGACCCACGCTCCGCATCGACTTCACGGGCACCGACCCCCAGGTGGCCGGGGGGGTCAACGCGGTCTCGGCCATCACCGCCTCCGCGTGCCGCTACGTGGTGCGCTGCGTGGTGGAGGCGCTCCTCTCAGAGCCCCTCCCCGCCGGGGGCGGATCCATGTCGGCGGTGGAGCTCGTGCTCCCCGAGGGGAGCGTGGTGAACGCGCGCATGCCGGCCTCGGTGGCGGGAGGAAACGTGGAGACGAGCCAGCGCATCACCGACGTGCTCATCCGCGCCTTCCAGGAGGCGCTCCCCGACCTGATGCCCGCGCTCTCCCAGGGCACGATGAACAACACCACGGTGGGCGGGACCGACCCGCGCACCGGCGAGCCCTTCGCGTACTACGAGACCGTCGGGGGCGGGATGGGGGCGGGCCCCTCGGGGCCCGGCCTCTCCGCCGTCCACGTCCACATGTCCAACTCGCTGAACACGCCCGTGGAGGCGCTGGAGCACGCCTACCCGTTCCGGGTGGAGCGCTACGGCATCCGCCGGGGCAGCGGAGGCGCCGGTGCGCACCGGGGAGGCGACGGCCTGCGCCGGGACCTCAGGGTGCTCACGGAGGGGCGCGTGGCGCTGCTGAGCGAGCGGAGGGCCGTGGGGCCGTCCGGCGCCCGGGGGGGCGGGGACGGCGCACCCGGCGAGAACGTCCTGATCCGGAACGGGGTGGAGGAGCGCCTCCCCTCCAAGGCCAGCTTCTCGGTCCTGCCCGGCGACGTGTTGAGCATCCGGTCGCCGGGCGGTGGCGGGTGGGGCCCCGAGGGGGGCTGAGCGCGTGCACATCCTCATGATGACGTTCTGCGAGCGCGCCCAGCTCCGGCCCGACGGGAAGCTGGACATCCACGGAGCGTTCAACGACCTGGCCGCTCCCGGGTTCCCGGCGAAGCAGAACGAGATGGTGCTGGTCGTGGCCCTTCAGTGGGATGCCGGCGACGGCGGGCGCTACCAGTTCAAGGTGGACCTGATGGGTGAAGGGCCCCGCCCCTCGTTCACGGTGAACGGTGAGACGGAGGTGCGGTCCCGCGGCGCCGGCGAGCGGCCGGAGCGGACATACCTCATCATGCCCCTCGAGGACATCGTGTTCCCGACACCGGGAGCGTACCACCTGGAACTCCGCATCAAAGGGCACACGCACGTGGGCCCTCCCCTGCACCTCTGGCAGGTGGCGGACACGGGAGCGCGCTAGGTGTTCGGTCAGCGGGTCGTCACGCCCGACGGTCCCGTTCTGTTCCCCCCTGCGCCCCCCAGGCGGGCCTGCATCGTGCTCCTGTCGGGGATCGGCGACGCGGTGCACGGGCTCCCCCTGGCGCTGGACCTGAAGCGCCTGGACCCCGCCACTCACGTGACCTGGGTGGCCGAGCCGGCGCCTGCCCAGATCCTGCTGCACCACCCGGCGGTGGATCGGGTGGTGGTGTACCGCTCCCGTGACGGCGTGCCCGGGGTGCGGGAGCTGCGGCGGGCCATGGCGGGCGTGGACGCCCACCTGACCCTGAACCTCCAGCGCTACCTGAAGTCGGCGTGGCCCACGCTCTTCTCCGGCGCAAGGGCGCGGGTGGGCCTGCCGCCGTCCAAGACGCGCGACGGTATCCGCTGGCTCCACACCCACGTGCTCCAGGAAGGTCCCTGGAAGCACACCCAGGACCTCTTCCTGGACTTCAGGTGGGCGTTGGGAGTGGACCGGGACGCGCCCGTGGCGTGGGGGCTGACGCTCTCCCCCGAGGAGGAGGCGGAGTCCCGGGCCTTCTTCGCCGGACTCGGCGAGGGGCCGGTGGCGTCGCTGGTGGTGGCGTCGGCCAACCCGAAGAAGGACTGGGCTCCCGAGCGGTACGCAGAGCTGGCCCATGCCCTGGAGCGGGACGGGGGTTTCCAGGTGATCCTCCTCGGCGGTCCCTCCCTGCGGGAGCGGGAGGCGGTGGCGCGCATCCTGCGCGCTGCGTCCACCCGTCCGGTGGATGCGCTGACCGGGTCGGTGCGGACGCTCATGGGTCGCCTGAAGGGCTCGGCCCTGGCCGTGGCACCCGACACGGGGCCCCTCCACCTGGCCCACGCCCTGGGGGTGCCGGTGGTGGGGCTCTTCGGCCACACCAACCCCCGGCGCGTGGGGCCGTGGCGGGCCTTCCGCGACCTGGTGGTGGACCGCTACACCGATCCGGGCGACGAGCCCGACCCCTCGGCGTATCTTCCCCGCGAGGGGCGCATGGACGCCATCACGGTGGCCGACGTCCTGGAGAAGGTGGAGCTCGCCCGATGCCGCTATCTGTGAGCCTCCCCGACGGCTATGTGCTGGTCGAGGGCCCTCGCGCCCGGGGCTTCGCCCGGCCCGACGCCGTACCGTGGGCGTCCCGCGTGCTGGCATCGGGGAGCACGCTCCACTCCTGGGCCGGCGCCCAGCCCGGGCGCAGGGAGATGGCGGGACGCGGCCGCACCTGGGCGGTGAGCGCGCCGGCGCCCGGCCCCGGCGGCTCGCAAAGCTGGGTCGTGCGCCACTACCACCGGGGAGGCTTTCCGGCGCGTCGGCTGCGTGATAGGTATTTGGCGGTGGGCGAGACCCGGCCCGTCGCCGAGCTCCGCGCTTCGCTGGAGGCTTCGCGCCGGGGACTCCCCGCCCCGGCGGTGGTGGCGGGAGCCGTGTATGCCGCAGGTGCCTTCTACCGTGCGGACCTCGTCACCGAGGCGATCCCGGGCGGCCTGGACCTGGCGGAGATCCTCTTCGGCGCCGGAGAGATCTCGGTGGCCCCCGGTCCGGCTCTGGCCGCCGTCGGCACGCTGCTGCGCAGGCTGGCCGACGCCGGCGTGCGCCACGCGGACCTGAACGCCAAGAACGTCGTCCTGCAACCGCTGGGCGACGGGCTCCGCACCTGGCTGGTGGACCTGGACGGCTGCCGTTTCGCGGCGGGACCGGACCCGGGGGCCGGCGACGCCATGCGGCGCCGCCTGGAGCGCTCGCTGCGGAAGCTGGGAGAGCGGAGTGGGCGACCGCTGGACGAAGGCGGGTGGGCCGCGCTGGCCGCGGGGCTCACGCCGTCGGGCGGCGCACGGTGACCCGGGGGAAGGCGGCATCGCCGGGACCTCTGAAGACCCCGGGAAGCGCCCTGTCGGGCTGGTCGGGCCCGCCTCCCCGCGAGGTGTGCATCGTCATGCTGTCGGCGCTGGGGGACGCGGTGCACGTCCTCCCCGTCGCCAACGCGCTGAAGCGGACATGGCCGGGGACGCGCATCACCTGGATCGTTCAGCCCGCGGCCCGGGCGCTGGTGGGGGCCCACCCCGCCATCGACGACTTCCTCGTCTTCCACCGCCGCTCGGGACTCCAGGGCATCGGCGGATTCGCGGACTTCGCGGCGCAGGTCCGCGCTCGGCGCTTCGACCTCCTCCTGGGCCTCCAGGTCTACCTGAAGGCGGGAGTCCTGACCGCGCTCACGCCCGCGACGGTGAAGCTGGGGTTCGACCGGGTCCGGGCCCGCGACCTCCAGTGGCTCTTCACCACCCACCGCATCCCTCCCCACCGGCCCCAGCACGTGCAGGACCAGTACTTCGAGTTCCTGCGGTGGCTCGGGGTCGACCCGGAGCCGGTGACGTGGGACCTCGCTCCCGACGAGCGGGAGCGGGAAGCGCAGGCGGCATTCTTCTCCTCCCTGGATCGGCCGGCGTGCGCGGTGGTGGTGGGGACGACCAACCCCAGGAAGGACTGGCACGCCGGCGGGTGGGCCCGCGTGCTGGAGGCGGTGGAGCGGGACCACGGGCTCCGCCCCGTGCTGGTGGGGGGGCCGTCGGAGACGGAGCGGAGGATCGCGAACGAGGTCCTGGCACGCACCTCGGCGCGGGTGGTGGACGCCCTGGGCGACGACGTGCGCCGGCTGATGTGGCTCCTGGAGGGGAGCGCGCTCACCATCTCCCCGGACACGGGTCCCCTCCACGTGAGCCGCGCCGTGGGGACCCCGGTGGTGGGGCTCTTCGGCCACACCAACCCCAAGCGGAGCGGGCCGTACCGGGCCTGGCAGGACCTGGTGGTGGACGGCTATGCCGAGCATCCGGGCGAGGACTACCCGGCCACTCCGGTCGCCCGCGACGGCATGCGGCGCATCACGGTGGAGATGGTCCTGGAGAAGGTGGCGATCGCCGTGGAGCGCCACGTGCGAGGGTCGGAACCCTGGGTCAGGCCGCGTCCTCCGGGGCTTACGGAGACGTAGCGCACCCCCATCGGGCGACCTTGCCGGCTCTCGGTGGCGGACCTACGGTGTTCCTATTCGACCCGCAGCACAATCGGAGGATTCCATGAAGCTTCCCCGCTTCATCGCCGTGGCCCGCCGCGCCGTCGCGCGCCGGGCCTTCCTCACGTTCGCGCTGGCGCTGGCCCTCCCCCTGGCGCTCACCGCCCAACCCATTCCGGCCCCCGAGGAATTCTTCGGCTTCCAGATGGGAGCGGACCGGAAGCTCGCACGCTGGGAGAAGATGGTGGAGTACTACCAGCTCCTGGACCGCGCCAGCGACCGGATCCAGGTCGTGGACATGGGGGAGAGCACGCTGGGCAACCCGTTCCTCGCCATCTGGGTGTCCGCTCCGGAGAACATGGCGCGCCTGAGCGAGATCCAGGCCATGAACGCCGTCCTCCAGGACCCGAGGGGCAAGTCGCAGGCTGAAATCGACCGCGCCATCGCCGAAGGGAAGGTGGTGTTCGTCCAGTCGTACGGGCTCCACGCCACCGAGGCGGCGGCCAGCCAAACGGTGGTGGAGATCCTGTACGAGATGGCCACCCGCGACGACTCCCAGATGGCGGAGATCCTGGCCAACACCGTATCCATCCTCATCCCATGCTTCAACCCCGACGGGCTGGTCATGGTGACGGACTGGAACGACAAGACCGTCGGCACCGAGTACGAGGGCATGGGGACGCCCTCGCTGTACCACCATTACATCGGCCACGACAACAACCGTGACGCGTTCATGCAGAACACGGTGGAGTCGCAGTACGCCGCCAAGATCATCTTCCGCGAGTGGATTCCCCAGGGATACATCGACCACCACCAGATGGGTGGATACGGCCCGCGCATCTACCTCCCGCCCTATGCCGAGCCCATCCGTCCCGAGGCGGATCCCATCGTGTGGCGCGAGATGTCGTGGTACGGCGCCCACATGGCGTACAAGATGGAGGAGAAGGACCTCCCTGGCTCGGTGAACGCCGCCATCTACTCCGGGTGGGGGCACTTCGGGTTCCACTGGATCACGCCCTTCCACAACATCGCCGGGATGCTCACCGAGTCGGCATCGCCGCGCCTGGCCAGCCCCCTGTACGTCCATCCCGACCAGCTCCGGGGCTCCCGCCAGCTTCCCGAGTACGAGGCTCAGACCACCTTCCCGAATCCCTGGATGGGGGGCTGGTGGCACCTCCGCGACATCGTCGAGCGCCAGAAGGTGGCGAGCTACGCGCCGCTGGAGATCGCGGCGAAGAACCGGGAGACGGTCCTCAGGAACGCCTACCTCAAGGCGTCACGCCAAACGCAGCGCGGTGTGGAGGGGGAGATCAAGGCGTTTCTCATCCCTGCGGAGCAGCACGATCCCCTCACCACCCAGAAGATGGTGAACAAGCTCCTGGGCCAGGGCATCACCGTGGAGCGGAGCGAGGCGGGATTCACCCACGAGGGGCGGGTGTACGGTCCCGGCACGTACGTCGTCTCCATGGCGCAACCGAAGCGGGGCGTCATCCGCTGGCTCCTGGGGCGCACCTTCTACCCGGACAACAGCTACACCCGTGACGCCCAGGGGAATCCCATACGCCCCTACGACATGAGCACGGACAACATAGCCGAGTTCATGGGCGTGCGGGTGGACGCGGCGGGCACGCCGGTCACGGCGGGCCTCACCCCTGTTTCCTCCTGGCTCGAGCCACACGGCACGGTAGCGAAAGGGAGCCACGGATACGTGCTGGAAGGCCGCCTCAACGACACGTTCCGGGCCATGAACCTGCTCTGGAACGAGGGCGTGCAGGCGCGCCGCTTCACCGAGAAGCACGGGACCCACCTGCCAGGCGACTTCTGGATCCCGGACGCGCCGGAGGCCCTGGTGGCCCGCGTTGCCTGGGAGACCGGCGTGACCTTCCACGCCATGGACGCGGACCCGGGCGCCGCCGCCGGGCCCGTGGCGCGCCTGCGCGTGGCCATGTACCAGCGCTACTACGGCGGCAACATGGACGAGGGATGGACGCGGCTCCTCCTGGAGCAGTTCGACTTCCCCTACACCTCCCTCTTCGATCCCGAGCTCAAGGCCGGGAACCTGAACAGGAAGTACGACGTCATCCTCATCCCCGACGATAACCTGGGCATCCTCAAGGGCGGAAACCGGGACCCGGACGAGCCCGACTACCCGCCCGAGTACCGCTCGGGCCTCGGCGACGAGGGGGTGGCCGCGCTGAAGGCGTTCGTGGAGGCCGGCGGCACCCTGGTCACGTTCTCACGGGCCGGAGACCTGGCCATCGAGGAGTTGGGCATCCCCGTGCGGAACGTGGTGGCCGGGCTCCCCGGTCGCACGTTCTGGTCGCCGGGCTCGACGCTCCGGGTGAAGGTGGACACCACCGATCCCTTCGCGTACGGGATGCCCGAGGACGCGCTGGCCGTCTTCCTGGCGGGGTGCCAGGTCTACGAGACCGTCGCCTCGGCGAAGAACGAGGCCGTGCGCCGGCTGGTGACGTACGTGGACCGCGACGTCCTGCACAGCGGCTGGCTCCTGGGCGAGGACCACATCGCCGGAAAGGCTGCGGTGGTCTCGGTGGATCGCGGGAAGGGCCGGGTCCTTCTCATCGGGTTCCGGGCACAGCACCGGGCCCAGACCCACGGCACCTTCAAGCTGCTCTTCAACTCCCTGGTCGGCGCGCCCCCGCCGCGTTGACCGGAGCCTGACGGAGGGGGCGGCAACGCAAAGCTCGCCGCCCCCTCCCGGTCCGGCCCGAAACGCTACGTCTCGGAGTCGTCTGCCTCCCGGACGAATGCAGGCGTCAGCGGGAAGCGCACGGTGAATGTGGCGCCCACGCCCACCTCGCTCCGGACCGAGATGGATCCGCCGTGCTTGGACACGATCCCGTAGGCGATGGAGAGCCCCAGGCCCGTCCCCTTCGATTCGTCCTTCGTCGTGAAGAACGGGTCGAAGACGTGATCCACCATCTCCGGCGGGATGCCGTGGCCCGTGTCCGAGATGGCCAGCTCGGCGTAGTCCTCCCCCGAGTTCGTGGTGAGCGTCAGGCGGCCATGCTCTTCCATGGCCTGAATCGCGTTCATGATGATGTTCAGGATGACCTGGTGGACCTCCGCGCGGTCGGCCAACACCGTGGGCAGGTCCGGCTCGAAAGCGCACACCAACTCGATGTTGAAGAAGGCCGCCTGGGGCCGCACCAGCGCCAGCGCCTCCTGGGCGGCGCGCCCCAGGTCCACCGACTCCGGGCTGCTCACGGACTGGCGGGAGAAGTCCAGGAGCCCCTTCACGATGGCCTTGCACCGATGCGCCTGCTTGACCACCTCCTCCAGGTTCTCCCGGCACGGGTCGTCGGCGGGGATGTCCTCCAGCGTGAGCGCGGTGAGCGCCAGGATGCCGCCCAGGGGGTTGTTGATCTCGTGGGCCACTCCGGCGGAGAGCATACCCATGGAAGCCAGACGCTCCGTGCGGGCCATGCGCACCTGCATCTCCAGTAGCTCCTGGGAGCGCTGGGCCACCTTCTCCTCCAGGGTGCGTCCCCACGCCTCCAGGTCGGCACGCATGGCGCGGAGGCTCTCCAACATGGAGTTGAACGAGCTAGCCAGCACGGCCACCTCGCCCTCGCCCGTACCCCGGATCACCTGATCGAAGTCCCCGGCGGCGATCTTCTGCGCTGCGTCGGCCATCTCGCCGACGGGGCGCAGGATGTTCCCTATGATCCCGTACGTCGTCACCAGAATGACGAGGAAGCCCAGTCCCGCGATGACGAAGAACGAGATGATCACCTGATCGCGAATCTGCGCGTAGTACTCCTCCAGAACGCCCACGCCGAGGATCCCCACTACGTCTCCGTCCAGGCTGCGAAGAGGCTCGTACGCGGCCAGGCACCAGTCGTGGACCACGAACGCCCGGTCGTGCCACGGCTGTCCCTCCCGCAGCACGGAACGCCCCACCTCTTCGGACACCGTGGTGCCCAGTGACCGCCTCCCGCCGGTGCCGGTGACCGTGGTGGCCACCCGAACCCCCTCCTGGAACACGCTCACCGTTCCCACCGCCTCGCCGTCGTGGGTCTCCCCGGCATAGAGGACGCGCCAGATACGGTCCACGAAGTCCAGGTTCCCGTTCAGCAGCGTGCCCGCGTACACGGCCCCGCGCACGGCTCCGCCTTCGTCCATGAGTGGAGCCGCCGACAGGAGCACCATCCCCGAGCTCACGCGGGGCGAGGCCGGAGTCCATCCCCGCGGCGTCGGCACGACGTCCAGAGCCACCGCAGTCTCGAGGCCGGGAGCCTCCCGCGCGACCTCGCCCGCATCCAGGATCTCGGTCGCGGCTACGATGCGCCCCTCCAAGGCCGCGGTCACCACGCCGGCGCTGAGGGAATCCCCTGCCTCCGTGCCCTCCGCGGCCCGTAGCACCACCCGGCCGCGGGCGTCGGTGACGCCCATGAAGGTGAAGCCCGAGTTCTTCCACACCCGCCCCAGGCGCCCCTGGCCCGCGGCTCCTCCCTCCCCGGTCAGCCCCACCACTTGCGGCTCGCCGGCGAGGAGCCCGACGGTCTGCCGGAGTCGGCCGAGCTCCTCCTCGTAGATGGTCCGGGCGGCGAGAAGGCTGCGCACCGCCCCGGCCTGGGCCTCCTTCATGATGGTGGAGCTGACGATCCACGAACCCACCACCGAGGTCACCAGGCCCCCGAGGGCGAGGATCACCAGATAGCTGCTGATGAGCCTCGCTTTGAGGGGGAGCCGGCTCAGCGGAGGCCGGGCCACGCCTCGCCCCCCGCGACGGAGCCCGCAGGGGGCGCCGGGCTCACTTCAGCTCCTCCTCCTGCAGCGGAGCGGTCGGGCCGGTGCGCTTCGCGGAAAGCAGCGGGAGCCGCACCGTGAAGGTGGACCCCACACCCACCTCGCTCTCCAGGTCGATCCTGCCCCCCATCTCGCTGACGATCTTCCGCGTGATGGGGAGGCCGAGCCCGGTCCCCGGCGGGTTCTGCTCACCGTGGTCGCTCACCCGGAAGAACTCCTCGAAGACCATGGAGCGGAACGCTTCGGGAATTCCGCGCCCCGTGTCCGCCACCGCCACGCACACCTCGGGCCCTTCCACACGCGCGGTCACCGACACTCGACCCTCGGGCCGGTTGTAGTTGATGGCGTTGTCCACGAGGTTGCTGAACACGACGTTCACGCACCCGGCGTCTCCCTCCACCATGATCTCCCGATCCGGGAGCGTGAGGCCCAGCGACACCTGTCGCTTCTCCGCGTGCACCCTGGATGCCTCCACGACGTCCTTCAGTGCCTTGCTCAGGTCGAGGGGATCGCGGCGCTGCACCAGCTCCGAGCTCTCGGCCCGGGAGAGAGTGAGCCAGTCCTCGATGAGGCGCACGAGCTGGTCGCAGCGCTGGCTGCTCCGGGCGAGCCATTCCTTGCGCTGCTCCGCGGCGCCCACGGTGCCTTCGAGCCTGAGGAGCACGTCCATGTACTGCCGGATGGCCACCAGAGGGCTCTTGAGCTGGTGGGAGACGAAGGTCACGAAGCGGCGCTTGAGGATCTCCCGCTCCATCTCCAGCCGGTGAGAATCGAGGAGGAGGCGGCGCTGGCCCAGCGCACGCCGGACCACCAGGCGCAACTCGTCCGGCGTGAAGGGCTTGGGGAGGAAGTCGAAGGCACCGACCTTGATGGCCTCTACGGCAGTCCCGATGGTGGGATAGCCGGTGATCACCACCATCACCAGATCGGGATCGGCGGTGTGCACCCGCTCGATGATCTCCATGCCGCTGATGCCCGGCATCTTCAGGTCCACCACCACCACGTCCGGACGCTGGGCCAGGACGGCCTCCAACCCCTTCAGGCCGTCCTCGAAGACCTGCACGGCATAGCCGGTCTTCTCCAGGATCTTCCGGCAGCTGAGCCCCATCGCGTAGTCATCATCGATGACGATGACGCGCGCGCCACCCGTGTCATCGTGGGCACGGCGATCGAAAGTGCTATCCACAGGTCACCTCACTAATGCGGGAGCGCCCGAGCGAGCGTGGTCAGCAGGACGTCCAAATCTACCGGCTTGGTGAGGTAGCGGTCGGGCCGGATGAGATCGATCTCCTCCGAGCGCGGGAAGCGCTGGTCGGGGCCCTCCCGGATGGACGAGAGCATGATGAGGGGCACGTCCCGGAAGTCCTCGTACTCCGGCTGGTGCTTGATGGAGAACGCGACGCCGTACCCCTCGTTCATCGTCTCCATCATGATGTCCAGGAGGATGGCGTCGGGCTCGCACTCCCGGAGCTTGGCCAGGCCCTCCCGGCCGGAGCCGGCATGCACCACCCGGTACCCCTCCGATTCGAGGAATGTCCCGATGCTGGCCTGGAAATCCTCGTCGTCGTCGATGATGAGAACGGTCTTTCCGGAAGACATGTTGACCTCCACGTCATGTCGGGCGGCCCGGCTCCTGGGCGCCGTGGCTCCGGTGGCGGCGGCGCCGGGCGCCGCGGGCCCCAGAAGCTTGCGGATGCGTTGAGCCAGGTCGGGACCGACGATGGGTTTCTCCATGAAGTGTGCCGCCCCCAGCTGCATGCAGGCGACGGCGGTGGGCACATCTGCGTCGGTGGCCAGCACCATAACGGGCACGTGCACGCCCTCGTCCCGGAGACGGCGCTGCAAATCCATCCCGCTCATCCCATGTAGCTGAAGCTCGGTGATGAGGCAATCCGGGGGGGGGCCGTCGCGGAGGGACGTCAGGAAGCCCTCAGCCGACGTGAACGTGCAGGCTTCGAGGCCGAGGGTGTCCAGAAGGGCGCGTAGGCTCTCGCGGACGCCCTCGTCCGGATCGATCACGGATACCACGTGCCGTGCCATCTCTCTTGCCTCCACCCCTTAATTCTCTCCCCGGGAAGAGAGTTCCGAAATGGTGGAGAATACCTATCTACCCTCCCCACCTGCCCCGGCGGGCCCGGCCACCCCATCTTTCTTCGAGGATCACCGGCCGTCTCCCGGGAGGACATCCTTGCCGACGCCGAAGAGCCGCGGGGCGCCTGCGCCCGACCGCAGGGTCGACGCCCGCCTGCGGGAGCTCGAGTGCCATCACGCGGTATCCCGCGTCATCGAGGATGCCGCGGGCGTGGTCCACCACGTCCTGCTGGCCGCCGCCCGCGCCCTGGCCGCGGCCTGCGCCTTCCCCGACGACGCCTGCGCCCGCGTCCGCCTGCGCCGCAGGGTCTACCGCACCGAGAACTGGAGAGACACGGAGTGGCACATCTCAGCGCCCATCCAGGTCCAGGGCAAGGAGGTGGGCACGGCGGAGGTGCGGTACGTCCGGCGGCACGCCTTCCGGCCCGAGGAGCACGCTCTCCTGGAATCGGTGGCCCTCCGCCTGGGCCACTACATCGAGCGCGCGGAAGCCCAGCAGCACCTCGAATCGAAGGAGGCCGAGCTGCGCAAGCGTCTCCTCCACCTGACCCGCGTGACCACCGTGGGCGAGATGGCCAGCAGCATCGCCCACGAGGTCAACCAGCCGCTCACGGCCATCTCCACGTACGCCCAGGCATGCCGCCGCATGATGGAGGCAGACGACATCAGCCGGGAGGAGATCTCCCGGATCCTGGGGCGCATCACCGACGAGGCCCTCAGGGCCGGTGAGATCATCCGCAAGCTGAAGGAGCTCGTGCGCCGACGCGAGAGTGAGCGCAAGTCGTGGAGCGTCAACGCGCTCATCCACCAGGTGATGCCGCTGGCCAAGATGGACGCGCGCCTGCACGGGGTCTTGCTCCACCTGGACCTGGAGCACAACCTCCCCCCGGTGTTCGTGGACGGCGTGCAGATCCAGCAGGTCCTCCTCAACCTGGTCCGCAATGCCGTGGACGCCATGGACGGACAGGCCAAGCCTGATCCGGAGGTGGTGGTGCGCACCTGCCGCACCACGCCCGGCGGGGTCCGGATCTCGGTGTCGGACTGCGGGTGCGGGCTTCCCGACACCGCCGAGGAGGACCTCTATCAGCCGTTCTTCACCACCAAGCGGGACGGCATGGGCATGGGGCTCTCCATCAGCCGGTCCATCGTGCTCATGCACGGCGGACGGCTCTGGTTCGAGCGGAACCCGGTGCGCGGCACCACCTTCCACTTCTCGCTCCCCAGCGAGGATGGGCGCCCCGATGAGTGACGGGCGGCCCACCGTGTTCATCGTGGACGATGACCTGGCGGTGCGGGAGTCCATGGGTATGCTCATGGCCTCGGCCGGCCTTGCCAGCTGCGGGTTTCCATCGGCGCGGGACTTTCTCGCAGAGTACGAGCCGGGGGTCCCGGGGTGCCTGGTGCTGGACCTGCGCATGCCCGGGATGTCGGGAACCGAGCTGCAGGAGGAGCTGGACCGGAGAGGTGCGATGCTCCCCATCATCTTCCTCACCGCCTACGCCGACGTCCCGACCGCCGTAGGCGCCGTCCGGGGGGGCGCGGTGGACTTCCTGGAGAAACCGGTGGACGGAGAGCGGCTCCTGAAGCGCGTCCGGGACGCCCTCGGTATCGACGCCCGGTCGCGGTCGCGCCGCGCCGAGGCCGAGGGCGCGCGCGAGTTGCTCGCCCGCCTCACGCCCCGGGAATCGGAGGTGCTGAAGTGGGTGGTGGCGGGGCACACCAACAAGGCCATCGCCAAGGTCCTGGGCATCAGCCGCCGCACGGTGGAGACGCACCGGGCGCGCATCATGCACAAGACCGACGCTGCTTCTCTGCCCGAGCTCGTCCGCATCGTGGGGTCCGCCGGGTCGCGCTGACCATCGTCCAAAGTCGCCTTGCCCGCTCGCCCGGGCGCCTCTAGGGTTCACGGTTCCCCGCACCGGAAGCGACGCTCCACCATGTGCTCCGTCCTCGGCATCCTCGACATCCGCTCGGACGCCCAGGGCCTCCGCGACCTGGCGCTCGAGCTCTCCCGCCGCCAGCGCCACCGCGGCCCCGACTGGTCCGGCGTGTTTGCCCACCCGCGGGCCATCCTCGCCCACGAGCGCCTCTCCATCGTGGACGTCCTGCACGGAGCCCAGCCCCTGGGGGACTTCACGTCGGGCCCGGTGCTGGCTGTGAACGGAGAGATCTACAACCAC
>Ga0315541_1002395_pt1 | contig 15739 bp, 9 predicted proteins | sample SalMarSW160190MG_FD_203095 | JGI IMG/M metagenome (GOLD analysis project Ga0315541, IMG submission 203095) | Salt marsh sediment microbial communities from the Plum Island Ecosystem LTER, Massachusetts, United States - Salt Marsh Sediment SW1601-190 ...
AGGATCTACCTGGATCGTGACTGTCTCTGTATCCGTCGATCCATCTTCCGCACGAACCGTAAGGCGCAGGGTAAACGTACCAGCGTGCTCATAGGTGTAGGTTCCACTGGCTTCATAAAAAGCGAGAGCTTCGGTTCCAAAATCCCACGTATACGTGTTTATCCCGCCCGGCCCTGTCGAGCCACTACCGTCGAAGTCGATGGTCAGGGGAACGACCCCCTCTGAAGGGATCACCTCGATGATCGCCTTCGGCCCACCAGGAAACAGGAGACACCCGCTAACCAATCCCCCAATGGATAACAACAGCGTTGCCAGGAGAACAAAGCGAATCGTGCCATTCCAGTTCATCTGCCCTCACTCCCCTCTTCTAGTTCGATGTACCGGACATTGTAGTGGTTTGACAGGAAACAGCAAAATTCAAGAGAACTCCATGCCCCACTGGAGTAAACGTGAATTCTAGATTTCGGTCCGGCTTCCTGTGATGAGAATCTCTAGGAGGTCAGATGTAATAGCGAGAGCGTAGGAAGTAGAGGAGTCCGAGGATCCCGCCGATGAGCGCGACTCCCCCGACAGCGATGAGGATAATCGTAAGCGGTGAGGGTCCGACGCCATTGTTTGGCTTCTTCTCAGGTTTGGGTTCCTCGGGCAGCCCGGTCGCATCGTGGAAGCCTTCCTCGGTACAGCGGATGACGTAGGGCTCTTTCGGAGCATGGATGATGAATTTCCGGCTGGCAAGCGTTACTGTTCCGAAACCGTCGGTGACTGAAACGGGCGATCAGAAAGTAATGCTTTCATCCCTCTACGGATTCAGGCTCTTGCAAGCAAACGGCAAGCAGGGCGTTTCGGCCTAGAAGACTTCTCGTATTCGATACGAAAAAAGTTGCCTTCACGTTTTTATCGGGCATAATTACCATTAAGGATCAGATTTATCTGGAGGTGTAGCGATGAGAAGATTGCTGTCCGGATTGGTTATTGCGTTATTTGGGATCTTGGCTGTTTCTCTGTTGTCAGCCGCTCAACAAGGCGTCATATCTCTTGCAAACCCATCTATTCCTGCTGTGGGGTCCTCCTTCTTGGAGGAAGAAGCGGGGATTACGTGCTACACCAAAGTATACGCGGTCGATCTGATAGAAGCAGAAAGGGCCTTCAAGAACGTTGAAAAGAAGACCAGCGAGTACATAGTGGGTTCCGTTCGCGTACCCGGATATGCGGAATCTCACGATGTCCACGTCTACGCGGACAGGACGGGATGGATTGTGGCCTACTACCTGGCCAAAGAGCCGGCAAGCAAGATCATCGACTGGTTGGACTACAGCGGCGGAATGATCACAAGCACGAAACTTGAAGATGCGCTTGTGAAAGTCACCAATGCACTTAGTGTCGAGCTGCCGTACGTCATTTACTACGACTTTCGATATCCTGCCGCCACGAAAATCATGATCATAACTGATGAAGAGACCGGAAATGAAGCAGAAACCTTCAGGATGCGAATACCAAGTGACTACACTGTTCATAGTCGGACCTGGTCTCTCGCCGTCCATGCCAATACAAAGTGGTCTGATTCCTATACCCAAGGAACGGTTAAGATCGACGGCACTGAACTCCGTAGCGGCCGTGCTTATGGAAAGAGCTGGAGCATTTGGAATGGAAGTATCACACCGACTCAACTGTCTCCAGACACGTATCATACCGTGTTAGTACGGAATAACGAAAATCACGGCAAGGGAACTTCCTATGTGGGCATAGTCCTCATCTATAGAGGATAAGGAGATGAAGAATGATTTCCAGAAAGCTGTTATGCGTGGTTATGCTATTCCTTGCCTTTGGGGCTTTTGGCTATGGAACCAAGATAACCATTGATAATGCTAGCGGCATATGGGAGAAACCATTTGTGTACCCAATGGAGGTACTCAGTATCGCATCAAGAGTTGAAACGCGGATACTAGCCGAATACGCAACGACGCTATTCGAAGTCAGTATTGTCTACCCCAATCAGCTTATAGAACAAACCAGTACTGTTCCAGCAAGGATCATGGTGGAATATGCTAGCAGCATAGCTACATTCGATCTTGTAAATGATGGCTTGGTCGCCAGCGGCTATGACTAGGTCATGGCAACTTAACAGACTATCGAGACCTACTAGGGGCAGGCCCTTCAAATTACTGCAAGACTTTCGTTCTGACCACATCCTTCACTGTCGAACGCCTGACGAGGAGGGTGAACCTAAGTGCTCTGATTCGTAGATGTTCTTCATGTCGGGGAGGATAGTTCAGGTTGAGTCCTTTTGAACAAGGAGGTACAGATGAACGATGTGAACGGTCAGGCACCTGAGCCTTTGCGGAAGGAGAATCCAGCCTCTAGAGCCCGCGAAAGTTCTGAGTTTCTTTACCGGATTGTCCACTACAGGTGGAGGATATTCGCTGCAACGATCCTCATAGGTGCTGGGTTAGGAATAGCTGGCTTTGTGTTCCACATTGGCCCACTGGTCTGTCTTTGGGGATTTGTCCTTATGTTCCTTCTCTGCATTTCGCTACTCGCATTGCTAGTGCCAGGCAGTATACTAGTTAAGTATAAGTGCTTTACTGAGAACCAGGTCGCGAAAAACCCCGATAATGACAAGGACCTAGGGACGTTGTTTGGTGCTGTCATAGGAGTAGTAATGGTAGTTGCGACGTGCGTCACGCTGGTGGTCATGGCATACGCAACAGTTGGTGACTTGAGAACCGACCTAATGCTGAGCATAACGGAGAAGGCGTCTCAAGTCACAGATGTCCTGCGCGGCGACCAGGATCAACTCAAAAAGGACTTACTGGCTGCAGAAGAGAAAGGCACAGGGACCATCCTAGCTGGGAATGATGAGACAAAAAGAAAAATCGATGGGGTTGAGGAGAATATCATGGAAACATTTGTGCAACACAAGAATTTCCTGACTTTCTTTGCCAACTCGCAGCACATTTTCGGCGTACCTTTAGACAAGATCTACGATGCGTGGGGCGATTGAGCGAATGCAACTCCCATCTCCATCTCGCGCGATTTTCGTCACGCATAAGAACATCGCGTCTTGCATGCACTTGTTGCTCTGTTCCACGCTCTCTTGACCATGAGTTAACAAGCAAGTGCTCTCAACAATGTCGTCCAGGCTTTCCTCTGGAGGGCCGGTAGAGGGTCTTATTGACTTCATCATCGGCAAGAGGGACAATTAGCGTGCTTGAGGAGGGATTGATGTTCAAGCTGGTGAGGCCTGTCCTCTCAAGTATTATGCTCGTTATTTTGGCTTCTGCGTTTTTCCTCTTCCCAGTGAAGACGTTTGCTCAAACATCCCAGGAGGTTTTCCCTGTCAGGCGCAACAGCGTCTTCTTGCTAGATGTTTCCACGTCCATGGACGGTCGGGTGGATCTGGCGAAGCTAATAGCACTTGGCAACCCTCCACATCGCAAACACGACAGATATGCGGACTGGTTCTACGTAGAAGATCGGGATGTCATAGATGACGCCATTACAGCGGTCATCAACGAGATTGACAAGTTCGTCTACGGCTCTATCACACTAATTGTTTTTCAAGGAGCGCGGTTCGCTGAGGTTGGTAATTTTCCAGTGACCAGGCTCGATATCGATATTGCTAGCAGAACTGATCCCAAGAAGGAAAGGTTTCGTCGCTTCCTTTTGGGAGGTGAGGACCCCGGTGATCCAAAGCTTTGGGGGAAAGATTGGAAAGGTGTGAAGGCAGCCGTAAATGGAATGAAAAAAGGGACCGGAACAGCGATTTGCACGGCCATGGAAGAAGCTTGTGAAATTCTGATTGATTGTCTGAGGGAAGTGGAGAAAGTATCTCTGTATCAGATGCCTCCCTGGGGATACTCACAGGACATCATCCTCGTCACAGATGGCGAAGACAACCAAGGCCCGCCAGGCTGCTTCACCCGGATCGCTAGGAAGATGGACCAGCTGTATCAAGAGCTCGGTCCCAAATTCCTGGTGAAACGACTGTACTGGGGAGTAGAGTGCCCTCAAGACCGGATTGCGGAGGTTCTGTCAGAGGAGTATTATCGCTGTGTACCGCTCAAAGGCAATTCCTTTCGTGTTCTTTTAAGCGACCTTGCCTTAGCCCCACCCTATAATCCAGCGCTAGATCCCTTCTGCGATTTCTCCGAGTTCTACATAGATCTCACGTCAGAGCACTTCAAAGAGACTATTCCCTGCGGCGTCATTAAGCTAACCCCAGGGGGGGATTTCATGCTTCAGGTCTATGGTACGGAACTAGGAAGACCATCGGATGGTTCCAAGCTGCTTCGCGAAGAGCCGTTGAGGGAAAACGGCGTCCGTGTGGACGTCTCCTCCTTGCTGGAACCAACTGATCGCTGCTTGAAGCTCGAGCTTCTGGAAGGTCCGGTAGCGCCTGGGAAACACAGTGTCCCCTTCAGGCTGTGGATAGATGGTGAAGCATTGAGACGCATGTATGATCGATTGATCGAGGATCTGCACTCGCAGTATGCCGATCAGGAAGTGCAGATCCAACGGGCACAGGTAGTTGGGGGGTTCTTTTTGGAGCATGTTTTGCAAGAGGAAGTGTCTGAAGGGCCTCAGTTCATTGTTGACTTCCAGCGCGACTGGATCCCTGTGTGGTTCCCCTTCCTGCCGCCTGAGGTCTCAGTATCCGTCGTGCGTGACCCCGTTGCGGCACACCAGGCAATTATTACTTTTACTCAGAACGAAGCCACACGCACTCTTGCCCGCGCAAGGGAAGGTAGCGTGTGTTTGAAGATCAGCTATGACTTGACCAACGGCACGGTCGAGGGCTTGGAATCCGAAGGACGCACGTGTTTGCCCGAGAACGTCGACAGGAAGGAGCATACTTTCGCAATCGCTCGTGACGAAGGCAATCGCTCTGCAAGGGTCGTACGTTTGGCAGTGACAACCCCTGAGATCGGAATAGACCTTCGAGGAGACCTACATCCGGAGCTGAATGTCTACGACATCTCTGTGACAAAAGCGCTCTTTGAAATAGATACCTGGAAGAAAGTGCACGAGAGTTCTGTATCGTCAGACCCTCGCGCTGGTCTAATGACTGTCAGGCTCTCTTGTCCTCTCAATGTGAACGCAGGTTTCGAAGGAGAGCTTGAGGTGAAGCTTGTATCGTACGCCGGGCTTCCAACTGGTGTCTACGGTCAAATCCCTGAGGGAGAAGATCGTGTAAGCTGTCCTGTTGATCAAAACAGGATTCAACGGATCCCACTGGAGGTGATCTACGAGGACTACGAAGCACTCTCACGTTTGAATGATTCAGAAAAGGAACTCGCCCTGGAATTTCTTCCAAGTATAGATGATCCCATGGTGTACGCGACTCTGCCCCCAGCACCGGTCCTAATTGATCTAGTCTACAAGGAGCAGCGGATAGTGGTTGAAGCGGAGCAGACTGCGGTGGGACCTGTCACACCAGGCACGGAGGTGGCTACGGTTACGGTTAAATGCTCTTCCGGAACGGCCAAGGAAAACAGAAAGGTGAATCTCTTCGTCGATCCGGATCTTTTCTTGTTGCAAGACCTCACAGGGAGAACAGGTGCCTACACCATTACAGCATCTGAGAAGGGGACAACGTACCGCATCTTGCTGTCTCGCAATGTGTGGGATGACCCTGTCAAGGCAGGAAAGCACCGTGCCGAATTGCAAATCACCCCACTGAATCTCGAAAACATTATATACGAGGGCCCCACGGAGGAAGAACGCAGATTGGATATCGAAATTGCGGAACCGCCTCCTCCTCCTTCACGAGTGGCATATGCCTTTTTCATACTCACAATCCTCTTCCTTGGTTTGCTTGTTTCATGGATAATCGCTATACTAGTTTATGCCTATCTCATTGCTGTGCAGGGGCTCCAGGAGACTATATATAGGCTTTGGGAGGACTATCGGTGGATTGTGTTTGTCGGGGCTGGATTCCTTGGGTTACTCCTGTTGTTTGGTGTGCTGTATGCAGTCTTTGCATAGGAGAAGAGTAGAAAGGAGGTAACGGGGCATGAAGTTAGGATTTAGACGAGCCATTATAATTGGGCTTGGCGGAACGGGAGTCCGAACCTTAGTGCACATCAAGCGAGAATTCATAAAACACTTCCAAGGTCTCCCCCCAGTGGTCAAGCTACTTGGATTCGATACGGACGAAGCGTCCCACGAGACCTTACAGCTCAACGGAGAAAACATCACTTTATCAACGCCCGAATTCACGAAATTAACAGCTATGAAGCTCCGCTCACTCATTGAAAAAACTCCAGAGATCCAGGCATGGGTCCCACCAGAGGGCCGTATGAGCATGCGAGACATTGTGGGTGGAACGGGAGCGCGTCGCCCATCAGGTCGCCTAGCGCTATTTAACAGAGCGACCCAAGTTTATGACACAATCGGTCAAGCCTACCGTAGTGTGAATGCTCTACGAATCGGCACTTTCAAGTTGGGCAGCACGGAATGCGAGGTAGTAGATCCTGAACGTACGACTGTCTTCATAGTCAGTTCCTTGGCTGGGGGAACTGGAAGTGGGATGTTACTTGACATTGCACATATGTGCCGTGACATTCTGGAAGATCAAAGTGATCCAGTTTTCGGATTTCTTCTACTCGCAGGAGTGTATGCGCATCGCCCTGCGACATACTTTGTCGAAGCGAACACTTATGCTGCTTTGAAGGAACTGGACTTCTTCATGGAGACACTTGCGCCGGTCGGAGTCAAATACCCGGGACGAAAGGAGCCCATCCTCTGGGGTGGAGAGGACCACCGGCCTTTCTCATATGCATATCTGATAGACAACGAGAATGAAAGGAAACTCATGGTCAATGAGATCGATCCAATGCTCGATTTCATTTCCAGGGCGATCTTCCTGCACATGACGGTCGAGAGCGGCGCGGGAGGGGGACGAATGAAGTCCTACCTCGTAAACCTTTCTGGAATCCTAGACGCGCTTCCGCCTTGGCAAGGGAAGAAGTCCCCCCGCTATATGGGAATTGGGCTTTCTACCCTTCTTCTGCCCGTTGAAGAAGTCACTACCCTCGCTAGCACAAAGGCCGTCACGATGCTACTTGAGAGAGTGCTACTTGGAAGCGGCGAAGTGGAAGAAACCGCAGCAAGCCGTGCAGTGTCGTTCTTTGAGGATAAGCGTCTAAAAGCTAATTCGTTGCTTGAGGCGCTCGAAGTGTCCCAGAGCGCGATAGCGTTAACCCCACTTGAAGAGAAGACCGCTCGCAAGAAGGATCCGGTTCATGTACTGGATTGGCGTGCACAACAGGAAGCGACAATTGAGAATCGATGTACCGAATTTTCGGATAAGGAATCGTCTATCTATAAGCAGCTGTCAGAGAGAATACGGACGGCGATTGCATCCGAGGTTACGCGTTACATGAGAGGAGCCGAGGCCGTTCTTTCTGGAACCAACTTCCTGCAACACCTTTTGAGGCTGTTGCGACTCGAAAGAGACCAGTTGAGCGAGCAGGGGGCAGAATTCAAGAGAGAGCTGGATAGATTGGAGTACCCGACCCAAGATGACCTGGCGGAGGCATTCAGGGGACCAACGCGAAGAATAAAGCTCAACCGCGTTCTGGTGAAAATGTACGATACGCTTGGCAGACAAGCAGAACTGTCGCGGCAGCAAACGAACGTTCGGGTAGCCATGGATCTCCGTGCACTTGCTATAGAGGAGTGTGAGGAGTATCTCCACAAGATCCGTGAGCTTGAGGACACCATACGGAAGGCGCTTGAGGTCTCCTGGGCTCGATATCGAAGGCTGCGGCAGACCAAACCACTTGAAGATGCTTTCACGATCCGTCTTTCTGAGGGCTATCTAGAGCAAGATGTGGAAGAAATCGACCGACTTATGGGGCCGGCATTTATACTCGAGGCTCTTGAAGCGGAGAAAAAGCCTTTCCCCAGGTCTGAGCCCGTTATCTTCTTGGACCTCACGTCAAAGAGCCCGGAGGACTTGTACGATTGGCTGTTTTCTCTAGTGAGGCCTCGGTTTGCCGAGATCGAGGACATGACGATTGAGAACGCGCTTACCTATCACGGGGCTCCTCAGGAAAAAAGCAGAGCAAAGGAAGAGGCAGTCGTTTCCATATCACAAAAATTCATTGACAAAGCTTGTCCGATGTGGATGATCACGACTCCTGCGGGACGCTCAGTGGAGGAAGTATTCGTCTTTGGTGTGCCATATACAAGCAGGGGAATAGAAGGTTCTGTTCTAAAGGGCCTTATCGACGATGGAAAGGTGGAGCTGAGAGGTGAGGGAGCGAGTCGTCCGGGATTTCACTTCGCGCTCACTTGGGAGAAGTACTGCATTCGGGCTTTGAAGGTGAAGGCTGCGGTCCCCCTATCCGCACTCAATCACGTCATGCAAGAGTATAGGGACAAATACGTGGAGTTAGAGAAGGGACAGGATTTCCGATATACAGCTCACGTTCATAAGGAGTGGGTTGGCGGACAAGGGCTACCAGAGCTCGGTGACGCGTCTGCAGGAGGTGCTAGTGATATCGACGCAACCGGCACTCATCCTGGCCCTTGACGACCGGTCTCGCCTTCTTACTAACGAGATCGCACGAAGTCTTACGGCTTATAGACTAAGCGATGGCGAGCCGTATCCAACAATTCTTTGGAAGGAGGCTTGGCTGACCGAGTCTAAACAGGCCTCCAAGGAAGAGAAGGATGAAGAGTGTAGTACCATTGCGCTTCCTCTCTCCAAAGAACAGTTTAGAGATGAGTTACACGCCTTAACAGTTCTCACACTTGACTCATCTGAATGGCAAAGGCTGCGGACTACTCGGCAGATCGACCCGAAGCCCCGTGTAGTGTTCCTCCTGGTGGGTTTTCTAGGGAACCTTGCCATGCAGGCTGGCCTTCTAAAAGCTCTTGAAGCAATCCACTCCATACCGTCTTTCGGCAGAGGCCACTCAGATGTTTTGGGCGTTTTCTTGTTGCCTGAGCTTTCGTTAGCGAAGGAAGGCGCCACTGCGACACAACAGAGGGCTCAGGCGTTCGCCTCTCTTCAGGTTATCGAAAGCATTATGCAGCATACCCGAAGCCAACCTTGGGAGGATTGGTTCCCCCTGGATCGCATCTGGTTGATCGATTCCCAGGACCGGACTGGAAGAAGCCTGGGATCGTATGAAACTCTCGCTCCGAGTTTGGGAGAATGTTATGCGAGCCTAATTGCTGAGAACCTCCTGGAAAGCGCGCTGCGAAGCCTCGGTGCTGATGAACGAGAAACAAGAGATCTGTTCAACAACAGCCGTTGCCATACCTCCATTGGATTCGGCCAGCTTAACTTCCCAAAGGCCACGCTCAAAGAACAGCTCTTTGAGCATCTCCGTGTACGAACCTACAAAGAATACGTGCTCAGGAATAGTCCACTCCAGCCCGATACATTTGTTCTTAGGGCGAGGGAGTTTCTCGCCAACACGCTAGCACTTGGGGAGCTGGCTACCGACCTAGAGCAAACTGACGCCGGTGGCAGCATACTTCCAGGTTTTTCGCTCAAAGATTTTAAAGAGGGACACACGGATGAATTCTACCAGAGACTGGAATCGGCGGTAAATGCCTTCAGGGAAGCTGAGCTTGCTGAGGCAAAGCTGCGTTTGATTGACGTTGAGAATCGAAAAATGGAGGAGCTGGCACATCAGACGGATGCCTTGCTTGAGGAGGCGGTTGACCAGCCTGATAAAGGGCCTACAGCAGCTCTGGTTATTGCCGAGGAGTTGGTAGAGAAAAACACTTCGGAGACTGCCGAGGAAAGAAGGCCAATTCAGTACTTCACGAACATGTATCGAAAGCTTCTCGAAACGGAGCTCGGATTGGTCACTCCGTCTAAGGAAAAAACAAACAAATTGTCGCGAGTGCTCGAAAGAGCTGAAAATAAGCTGAAAGAGATAAACGAGCGTATCGCTGCTGTGAGGCGAGAAGGAAAGAAGAGCGCGCGAAAGTCCGCGGCTCAACAGAGAGCAAAAGAGAAAGAGTCACCATCCAAACGTGAAGACTTGAAAACACCAAGCGAGACGAAAGGCGAGAGCCCTTCTTCGCAAGAAGGGAACGCTCCTCTATCCACAGACACTAGCAATGCTGCCAGTGGTCAAGAAACTGCTTTGGGAGAAAGCGATGCACTGAAAGGGAAAACTCGGTGGAGTCTGCGCAAGCTTGAGAAAAGACAGAGATCGTTGGAAGCACGAGTTGGAAAATTACAAGCCATGAAGGAGCGGCTGGCCGCCTTTGCCGATAGACTAGAGGGGTTATGGGCAGATGCAGCGGAACGTGGAAGGCTGTTCAAAGAGGTAGATGCTCGCCGCGAGGCATCTATACGGTACACCCTCGAGAGATTGCGAGACTTGGACAGAGAGTCTGCTCGATGTGAGAGGGAGATCCAGAACATAAAGGACAGGATAGGGAGGGAGCTTCTCAGAATACTTGTGATCTTCCCGTGTTTCATTGCTACGGCATTTGTCCTCAGTGTTACGCTGGCAATCCGGGTTGGAGAGGTTCCTCCGGCCCAATTGTTCGGAACGTTAGCCCGAAATATAGAATTGATCTTCCTGAGTGCGGCCGGCTACTTCGTCTTTGCCGCGGAGGAGTATTTCCGGCGAGTTTGGCGACCGTTGATACGTTTGCGGAGAGAACGTGACGATCTGAGGCGCCGTAGCATGGCCCATCGCGAGCTAGCAGTGAAGGGATGGAGGGATTTGTTTAGACGCCACTTCCAGTGCAGAGTCTTTGATCGCTCAGTTTCTTTGCTCAATTCTCTTACGAACACTATCGATGACAGGCGCCAGAGAATCCAAGCGTTTCTTGAAGCTACAGAGAGAGCTACTAGTGCCAAGGGGAAGTATCTCTATCCACAACAAGCTGGCATTGGGAGCGTGATCTCAGAAGGGGATGTCGAGTACTTTGGGAAACTATGCTTTGATCGAGGTATCCAAGAAGAGGTACGACCTTTGTTTTCATCTGAGGCTGGAAATATAACCCTCTCCAACTTGGTGCTCAGAAATCAGGATCCTCTGGACGTGATTAATCAACAATTGCAGACCTTCTACGACAAAAGATTCGAGAGTCGTATTGGAGGATTGTCTATTGAGCAGCTACTTGTGGATCACTGGAAGCATATACATCCTGTAGTCTCACCTCAGTTGCGTGTTGCTGAGGTCTTTGCACTAAGCCCGTTCGTGCACTTGGTGGAGCCTCCTGGTGAATCGGACGTCGGACAGGAGTACACGGTGGGAATTTACCAAGGAGAAGAGTCTCGTCTATTTGAGTTTATTGGGACCCCCCCCTATCCCTTAACTATCTTTCCTTCTTCGAGCAAAGAGCGGATAGTCCTACTTTGCGAGTCCGAACCCTTCTCAGTGGCTTACCTCTCTAGACTGCCTGACTATAAAAAAGCCTTTGTGGCGCTTTCGAAGAAAGAGGATATCGGCTCCTTCTATACCAAGTCCGTTGATATAAAGGAACTACCCCCTTTAATACCTGATTAGACCATATAGCTTAAAATGTCCGATTGGCTTCAGATGTTGTGGGAGGTAATAAAAGAGCACTGGGAGATCATTGCCTTCTCGGCCCTTGGCTCACTTTCCGCGTCAATTCTGATTTTGATCTGCAGAAGCTGGCGAGTTGCATTGTCGGTTGGCGCAATAGCTGTTATGGCGTGTGCGATCTACGTAATACGAAAAATGATAGAGGGAACGGATTAGGCAATTATTTAGCAGGTGCTTATCGCCCTATTTGGGCCAAACTATAGAATGGTGGTACTGGGCGGGAGCTAGTATCAGATTTTGCACTTGTGAAAAGGATGGTCATAGAAAACGGATTCTTGTACGATTGCTGTAGGCTTTTGGGAAAGTTATCCTGTGGTTTGACAACACAATGCCAGAATCCGTTTAGCAGTAATCGGATCAAAAAAACGTCTCATAAGAGGAGGAGCCATGAAGTTAGCAAAGCGAGCGATGATGCTTCTCAGCATTGTGGTATTGGTTGGCATGATTTGCGTTGGAAGTTACGCGCAGGAGGTATCAATCCCAGAAGAGGTGGCAGAAAGCGCAGGAGAGTTGGCTCTGACATATATTGATAGCGCTGCAACCTATTTGGGACAGGGTATCGTCTACATTCTGAACCTCATTACAGGAGATCGGGTATCTACCGATTTGGAAAAACCGGTGGGATACCTAGCCCTCATTACTGGTCTACTCCTAGTTTTCGGAGTCATTGAATTCGCAAGGAAGATCATCTGGATCGGTATTATCGTTGGTTGGGCATTGTTGATTATCAGAATTGTTCTGGATGCACTTCGGGTTTGATGGGATTTCAAGCCCTGCGTACATCCCCTACGGATGACGGGGGGTATGAACTACGCGTGGAAGGCTATCCAAGAAATGAAACCATCTGAAGGGAGCTCAAGGCCTTTATCACGAAGGACCTTGCTGACAACAGCCATCGCCATTTTTATAGCTTGTGGCGTCATTTTCTCTCTGTTCTTCTTCACGGAAGTAGGGAACAGGCTGGCTCTGAACGTGCTGGCTGGCCTCTCTGTACCGATACTGCTGGTGCTGGCCTTCTTCTCCTTGTACTCCGTGTCGCAGAGGCTGCGGTTGCGAACGGTGTACGTTGCTCTAGCCCTGTTGTACGCGGCGGGATTCGTGTACTTCTTCGCTTTCAAGGAAATGGGCCGGCAACTCTTGCTCAGTGCACTGAGCAGTCTGATGGTCTTGGTTGTAATGTTCATCGCGTCCTCGGCCGTAGACAGGTACTTGCCCGCGATCAGGGATTGGGTCGAGAAGGCGGGAAAACAAGCTCGCGTGCTCTTGCTGTTGCTGGACGGCATCGCGAGGGTGCTTGGGGACCTGTTCAAAGGTGCAGGTAGAAGAATCCAGATAGCAATCGTCGCCGTCCTTCTCTTGGCGTTTCTGATACCCATTGTCGCGACACTCGTCTGGCCGGTACCGCGACTGATCGTTGATTCAGAGAATGCCAGCTTCGGCCGATTCGAGAACTCACTCTCACTGCGACTCTCGAGTTCCAGTGAGCGTCGTTACATCGAGTGGGAAATGGTGATCCCCGAAGGCGCAAGCGCCTGGCTTTCTGCAGACAAGAGATCGGGTACGGCCACGGAGCAGGGCGAAACCGTCAAGCTGTTTGCAGCTCGCCACAGCCTGAAATGCGCGCCGCAGCAGACGACGCAGCTCACGATACGGTACTTGGGGTGGCGAACAGAGACCGTTGCTGTAACGATCGACAACATGCCAGATCCGGAGATCTCAGAGGAGCCCATCGTCTTCCGAGCAGACGAGAGCCTCAAGCTACTTGAAATCGCAAATGCAGGTGCGAACAACCTGTGCTTCTCCTATGACGGAATCAACGAACACGCTGGCGGGAACGAAGATGAGGAAGCGTTGAAGAGGTGTTGTATAGCCGTTTCGTTGCGGGACCTGCCATGCGGCCCGAGGAGTGCCGGCGTCTGCGAGATCACCTTGAATCGACAACATCTGCCGCGACGTCTGGAGCCGTATGTGGGTGAGTTTTCGTTCTACGTCGGCTGCTGTGGGGGTGAGCTGAAACTTGATAGAAGGCTCATCAAAGTGTACCATCCCCCGCCTCAGATCTCGATCCAGCCAAACCCTCTTGTTGTCGATCCCAAGTTGATGGAGGGTAATCAAGTGACAGTTACCCTCGAAAACACCGGTGACGTGACTGCTGCTTGGAGGTTCTCCGAGAACGGAGTTGACGGAGGGGCTGAGTGGATCTCAGAGATCTCCTCCGGACTTGGAAACCTCGATGTCAAGGAGTCGGTAGTTGTTCGTATCACAGTCGACCCGTGTTCACTCCCATCGGAGCCAGAGACACAGGAACTCCGTATCCTTCTCTCGGATGAAGGCGGGGAGATGCCGCTGATTTGTGATCTTCGGCCTGCACGGCCAGTGATCGATGTCAGACCCACCCAGCTGGATATCGGGAGTGAAAAGAGCGGTTCCTTAACGGTTAACAACGTTGGGTGTGGATCCCTCCATTGGCAAGCTACGTGGGAGGACGTGAACCCCGCCGACGACAAAGATCCAAAGGACGGCATCCCTGACTGGATCGAGTGTCTGGAGCCTCCGTCGGGAAGATGTGTCGAAGGCGATGATCCTGACATGGTAGTAGTTCGTGTCAATCGCGCTGCCATGTCGCCAAGACAGCGAACGGCGACTCTTCGCCTCTCTCAAGAGGGAATGGAAAGCGATTTCCAGACCGTGGACATTTCTATCGAGGTCGAACCCGAACTGGCGATTTCGCTGAGCAAACTGCCTTTCGGTTACTCGAAACAATCACTGAGTTTTATGGTGAAGAACGTAGGTTCCGGTACCCTGTTCTGGGAGATCAAGCCTCCTGACACACCATGGCTGCACATTGACCCGACTCAAGGCTCTTGCTACGAGGGTAATTCGACCCGAATTGAGGTCACAATCGACCGCTCGCAACTCGTTGAGAAAAAAGACAGCGCAACCTTGCTCGTTGTGCCCACGGAAGGAGGTGAGCAACAGGCCGTCGAGATTAGCGTTCGTGACTTTCGTCGATGGAATTTTGACGTTTGCCCACAAGTATGGGGAACTCCCATCGACGGTGCTTGGCAAGCAGGATACGGTATAAGCTTCTCTGGCCAGTGGCCGGATTCCGACGTGGGCCTGACGTATTTGGGAATCGAGACAGAGGATGAGTCGCGTACTGAGTTGTACGGTTCGCGCGGCTTTCCTATCGCCACATGGCATTTCTGCACGTTGCGTCTTGCGGGCGGCGTAGGAGGAGCCACAAGACGCGAGGGGTGGGGAGAACAGGAGAGAAAGGTGTACTCACTTCTGCTCGTTGGGCTTGCGGAATACGAAATGCGCCTCTGGGACGTTCCGGAAGGCCAACTATCCCTGGGTGTTTCCGCCAGCGTGCATTTCCTCCTCCGGGAGAGCCAATGGCGATTCGGTGTAGGCCTGAGTCTTCATGTGGAAAAGAAGCGATGAGTGCTGCAACATATTAGCCCTCTTCGAAGCACTGCCACTAGTCCAGTACTTACCCGATCGATAGACCATGAGCGGACCCCTGCCACAACAGCGATCGCTCTCGCCGAGGAACTGCGGGATCGGGATGCGGCCAACCTCTCCAGCATGCGATTCCTGCGTGACGTCCCCCCCGCTGCAATCGGTCCAAGTGTGAAGCTAGGATATGGATCGATGGAAGGAGGAGACAGGGGAGTTCCGGGGACATAATACCTATTTCCTCGTTGCTGAACCGAAGATCATCAGAAAAGCCGAGGCTGTGTCGAGTAATCAAGCATCACTTTCTATCCGAAGCTGGTTGAAAAGGATTCCATTCGGACGTCAAAGCTCCGTTTCTCGGGCCCGTTGATCCGATTGTCCAAGCACTCATCACGAGTTGATGATCTGATGCCGTAACACCGGCTCACTTGTTTACGGGAAGGCCACAGGCAAATCCTAGAATCTCGCTAACCGGCTCGTTGAGCGATCACAATCAGCCCGCAGCAAGAAGATGCCAAGGAACAGCAACCATGCGATCTCCGAGACGGCCAACCGCTGCTTTGGGAAAAGTAAGGAGCTTTGATACTGAGCAAAAAGAGACTGCGGCGGAAGACACTGGAGGGCGTAGCGCTTCCGCCGCGCTTTCAAGGAGGCAAAGACCCTGGAAAGTCTCTACTTGCTAGGATCAATCCTCCTTTGATTCCCCCCTTTCACCACCCGGATCA
>Ga0315541_1002398_pt1 | contig 15724 bp, 13 predicted proteins | sample SalMarSW160190MG_FD_203095 | JGI IMG/M metagenome (GOLD analysis project Ga0315541, IMG submission 203095) | Salt marsh sediment microbial communities from the Plum Island Ecosystem LTER, Massachusetts, United States - Salt Marsh Sediment SW1601-190 ...
GCTTAAAAGAAAACGTAATAATTGGAAAGTTAATCCCTGCTGGAACTGGTTTTAGGAAATAATTGAACATGGTATAATAGAATATAACAAAATAATTTCCAATTTTAAATTTTTAATTATTTAATTTTCAAACAGTTTAAAAATTGAAAATTAGTTCATTGATTGTAATTAAGAATTGAGAATTAAAACTATGTTTAAAACCAAAAAACAAAAATCTTTCACTCTTATAGAGCTCTTAGTAGTCATTGCTATTATTGGAATTATAGCAAGTATTGTATTAGTAGCTACCAAATCAGCCAGAGATAAAGCAAGAATAGCTAAAAGTCTTCAGTTTAGTTCCAGTGTCCACCATGCTCTAGGCGCCTATGCTGTTGGCATCTGGGATTTTGACGACCAGCAAAACCCCACAGCAGACGCCAGCGGCTATGATAACAACGGTAATATCTCTGGCGCCATCTTCACCACCGATACCCCCAGCCAAAAAGGTTATGCCTTGAGCTTTGATGATAGTGATTATATTAATTGCGGAAATGACAGTAGCCTGAATATTGCTGATGCGATTACTATTTCGGCATGGGCAAAACCATTTACAGTAACTGGAATACATGTGGTGGTAGGAAGGCATACGGGGGGCGCAGATGCTGGCGGAACGATTAGATTTAATGGGTCTAATGTTCAGGTCATTATAAATATTGGAGGCAGCTATATAAATTTTACTACTACTGATAATTCTATTGTTGCAAATGAATGGTATCATATTCTATATACATATAACGGATCAATAGAAAAGATTTATGTTAATGGTATAGAAAAAGCAAGTAGGAATAATTCAGGAGTTATTTATACACCAGTTTCGGGTAATTGGATAGGCAAGACATCTGCCTGTCAGTATTTCCACGGTCTCATCGACGACGTCCGCATCTACGAAGAAGCCCTGAGTTCAGCCCAGATTAAAAAACTATACGTGCAAGGATCGGGGGAGATAGGATTAGTAGTCCAGGACTAGTTCGTATTGTGGTTGATATCGAATATCAACCATAGATATCAACCAGCCCAAATAATCTAACACTACGAGAACAGTTCTCGTAGTAATTTTAATGCTATGTCCAGAAAGAAAAAATTTAAGAAGAGATTTGAAAAACGAGAAAAAAGATTTGCTCGTTTTGCTTTGCCTCAAGAAGTTAAGCAGATGATTTTGGGAGTGATTTTGATTCTGCTGGCAATTTTGATTGCTTTGAGTTTTTTTGATAAGGCAGGAAAAGCAGGCCTTTACTTTATGAAAGCGGGCCGGTTTTTAGTTGGAGAAACAGTTTTTTTAATTCCTTTAATTTTTATTTTAGGAGGATTATCGCTTTTATTTGCAAAAAATGACCAGAAGTTTTTTAAAAAGGAAAGAAAAACCTTTTGGCCGGTAATTTTAGCTAGTTCGGTCTTAATTTTTGGAATAACCGGGATTTCAGCTGGTTTTAATCCAGAATCTATGAAAGGCGGCTGGCTGGGCTATGTTTTATCCTGGCCATTTTTAAAGTATTTTGGATTTTGGGCGACTCAAATTATATTTTTAGCTTTAATTATTATTGGAAGTTTAATTTTCTGGCATTTCTTAAAAAGGCCAGTTGATAAAAAAATTGAGAAAGAAAAAGAAGAAAAAACCTCCTTTGTTCCGCTTAGCGGGACTTCGGAGGGCAAGCCGTCTATTATTAAAAGAATCTTTATGCCTAAGTTTAAAATTAAAGAGATTCCTGATTTAGAAGAAACTAATTTTCCTGAAGAAACCCGGCTAAACGGGGTGAAGATGGAAACAAAACCCCTGCTTAGCCAGGGCAATAGAACCTTTTCTTATCAGCCGCCTCCATTTAATCTTTTAGAGCCGGATCGCGGCGCTCCTACCAGCGGTGATACCAGAGTAAACTCAGCAATTATTAAAAAGACATTAGAGAATTTTAATATTGAAGTAGTAATGTCAGAAATAAACATTGGTCCAACTGTTACGCAGTATACTTTGAAGCCGGCTGAGGGAGTAAAGCTGTCTAAAATCACTGGTCTATCCAATGATTTGTCTCTGGCTTTGGCTAGCCATCCGATTAGAATTGAAGCTCCTATTCCAGGCAGGTCCTTGGTGGGCATTGAAATTCCTAATAAAGCTCGGACTCAGGTTAGACTGAGAAACTTAATTGAAGGTCCTGATTTCCAAAAATCTTTGTCAAATTTAGTGCTTGCTTTAGGCAGGGATGTTTCCGGACTTCCAGTTTATACTGATTTAGCCAAAATGCCTCATCTTTTAGTGGCTGGCAGTACCGGCACTGGAAAAACTATATTCTTGAACTCTTTAATTTTGAGTTTGCTTTATCAACCCAGCACTTCTTTTAAAAGTGCCGGTTCCGAAAGCCTAAGGTTTATTTTGGTTGACCCAAAAAGAGTTGAGTTCCCAATTTATAATAATCTTCCCCATCTTTTATGCCCGGTAATTTATAATGCTAAGCAAACCATTAGCGCTTTGAAATGGCTAACCGGGGAAATGGAAAGAAGATTTGATTTATTATCAGAAGCTAAAGCAAGAGATATTGCTTCTTTCAACGAGTTGATTTTAAAAGATGGTAGTCCTCCTTTGCCGTTTATTATTCTGATTATTGATGAGCTGGCTGATTTGATGGCAGCTAAAGGCCGGGAGATTGAGGCAGGGATTGTTCGCTTAGCTCAGATGGCAAGAGCAGTTGGCATCCATTTGATAGTGGCTACCCAGCGGCCGTCAGTGGAAGTAATTACCGGTTTGATTAAGGCGAATATAACATCTCGGGTTACTTTTCAAGTTGCTTCTCAAGTTGACTCCAGAACTGTCTTAGATACAGGCGGAGCTGAGAAACTTCTTGGTTCAGGAGATTTGCTTTATGTTTCAGCTGAAATAGCTAAGCCAAAGAGAATTCAAGGTTCTTATGTTTCTGAAAAAGAAGTTAGAAAAGTAGTCAAGCATATAATGTCAAAAAAAGAAGAATTGAAGCCGCAAAAAGAAATGGAAACCGGGTTAATTCAGGAATTAGAAAGAGATTCAGAAAAACAGGAACAAAGCAGCGGGGTTTCATATGATCAAGAGGATTCGCTTTATGAAGAAGCAAAAAGATTGGTGATTGAAGCGAATAAGGCCTCTGCTTCTTTGCTTCAAAGAAGGTTGCGGATTGGCTATGCCAGGGCAGCCAGATTGATTGATATTTTGGAGGAGCGGGGAGTAGTTGGACCTGGGGAAGGAGCAAGGCCGCGGGAGGTCTACTCTTCTGAAGATAAGGGCGGATGGGAAAAAGTTTGACATTTTAATTTCGATATTTTAAAATAAAATATCATTATGGCAAAAGAAAAAGAAGAGAAAAACGATCTACAAGAAACAATAGACGAGATCAAACAGCGTTTTGGCGAAGGCGCGATTATGAACCTTAGAGAAGTAGGTCATGTTGACGTAAATGCTATTTCTACTGGTTCTATTTCTTTGGATAGAGCATTGGGAATAGGTGGAATCCCTAGAGGAAGAGTAATTGAGATTTATGGGATTGAATCTACAGGGAAAAGTACGTTGGCGTTGCATATTTGTTCTGAAGCTCAAAAAAAAGGCGGAGTAGCCGCCTTTATAGACGCAGAACATGCTTTGGATCCTGAATATGCCAAGAGAATTGGAGTAAATACTAACAACCTTTTAATTTCTCAGCCAGATTCAGGAGAACAGGCCTTGCAAATTGTTGAAAGTTTGATTAGATCAAGTAAAGTAGATGTTATTGTTGTTGATTCAGTAGCTGCTTTAACTCCTAAAGCTGAAATTGCTGGAGAAATAGGTGATCTTCAAATAGGGCTTCAAGCCAGATTAATGTCTGCTGCTCTTAGAAAGTTAGCTTCAATTGTAGCTAAGACAAAAACTTCTGTTATATTCTTGAACCAAACCAGAATGAAGATAGGAATCCAATGGGGGAATCCAGAAACAACGCCGGGAGGGTTAGCTCTTAAGTTTTATTCTTCAGTAAGAATTAATTTGAGAAGAGTTGGTCAGATAAAGCACGGAGATGAGATTATTGGAAGCAGAATTAAGGCAAAAATAGTTAAGAATAAAGTGGCTGCTCCTTTTAAAGTTACTGAGTTTGATATTTATTACAATGAAGGAATATCATATATAGCAGATCTTTTGAATTTTGGATTAAAACAGGACATTATTAAGAAATCAGGAAGCTGGTATCAATATGATAACCAGAAATTAGGACAGGGAATGGAGGGAGCAAAGGCATTTCTAAAAGAAAATCCTCAAATAATAAAAAAGCTCAAAAAAGCTATTATTGAGCAAGCCCCCACACCATAATAAAGGTTCCTTGTTTGGTTGTGGGGGCAGGCATAGTTTTTTATTTGGTCGTAGCAGATAATAGTCCGAGGTGTCGGGCTCTTTTTATTGCTTTAGATACTTGTCTTTGGTGTTTAGAGCAGACACCGGTTCTTTTTCTTGCCCTGATTTTACCCAAACCAGAAACAAACCTCTTCAGAAGTTCTGTATTTTTAAAATCAATTTCTCTGATATTTCTTTGGCAAAAATAGCAATCCATAATTAAAGCGGGATGTCTTTTATATCAATTTCTTTATCTTGTTCCTTGTCTTGGTATTTGTCTTCTTCAATAATTGGAATATCTTCTTGCGGTTGGTTTTGTTTAATTGGAGAAAGATTTCTTGGCGCTAATTGTATGTTTTCAGCAATAATTTCTGTTCTGTATTTTCTATTGCCTGATTGGTCTTCCCAAGACCTTGTTTGGATTCTTCCTTCAATTAAAACTAAATTTCCTTTACGCAGATATTGGGAAGCGATTTCAGCTAACTTTCTCCATAGAACAATATTATGAAATTCCACTTTTTCTTGTTTTTGGTTTGTTTGCCGGTCAGTCCATACTCTGTTGGTTGCCAATCCAAAACTGCAAACCATGTGACCTGAAGGAATGGTTTTCGTTTCCGGATCTTTAGTAAGACGACCAACAAGAATTACTTTGTTTAAATTCATTATAAATGCGATACTAATATACGAATGACATACCAATTATACTAATATTCGTATCATTGGTATGATGATTAGTATTATTGGTATCGCTCTATTGGTTAAGGATTTCTTCTATTTTTTTGTCAATTTCTTTTAATTCGACCTTTTCAGGTTCTTTGGTTTTCAGTTCAGACCTGGTTCGTTTTGGATAAAGGATCTTTTCAGAAAGATCTTTATTCAAAATCATATAACGGAGAATTTGGTTTTCCCCTTTTAATTTTTTTTCTAAATTCGCTATTTTTTCAGGATGAAAAGAAAAATTCAAAATAGATAAAAACGCTTCCCCCTTTGCCTTTATTCGGCAGCCAAGTTTTGTTTTAGATGGTTCTCTTGTTTTTTTTATAGCGCCTTTTTCTTCCTGAATAAAGCTTTTTATCTTTTCAGAAAGATTTTTTAATTCTTCTCTAGAAACATCTGATGAAATTAAATAAGTTAATTCGTAATTTTTCATATTTTAATTCAAGATTATATGTTTATACAATAGCGAATCAAGGTTCTGACGAAGTCAGGTTTTTAAATCTTGAATTCAATTATATCTCCGTCTTGAACAATATATTCTTTTCCAACTATGGTATGAGAACCGGATTCAACTAATTTTTGCCAGGGAATCACTTCTGCTTTGATAAACTTTTCAGCAAAATCAGTATGAACTTTAGCTGCGGCTGTAATAACATCAGATCCTTTTTTTATAGTCCAAGCCCTTACTTCTTTTCCCCCAGTCGTAGTAAAGAAAGTAATTAGGTCTAATATATTGTAACAAGCCAGGATTAATTCGTCAAGCTTTGATTGGATTTTTAATTCTTCAACTTCTTCTGAAGATAAATCATTTATTTCTGATTCTGTTTTTAAATCAATTACCAAGCTATTTTTAACTTCAGGCAAATTTATATCATCTTCTTTAACGTTAAATAAATATATTTTCGGTTTTGAGCTTAAAACATTATCCTCAAGTTCTTGGTCTTTCATTTTCAACTCATTGTCTATTATCTCAATGCTTTCTTTGGGATTATTATTTTGATCAAAACATCTGATAACTTCAATTACTGCATCGCATGGCCTGATATGAGATAAAAACTGATTTCCCATTCCTTCTCCTTTATGGGCGTTTTTCACCAAACCAGCAATATCTATAAATTTAATTATGGTAGGAGTTATTTTTCCTGGTTTAATAATATCAGCTATCTTTTCTAACCTAAGATCAGGCACAGGAACGATTCCCACATTGGGATCAATTGTGGTAAAAGGATAATCTGCAATATCAACCTGTTTTTTAGTCAGGGCTTTAAATAAAGTTGATTTCCCAGTATTAGGAAGACCAATAATGCCTACTGAAAAACTCATAGATTTATGCTACAATATATTAATATGAAAATCAATAGCTCTATTTTTAAATCCTATGATATAAGGGGGATTTATCCCAAAGATTTGAATGAAGATACCGCTTTTAAAATTGGCCAGGCATTTGTTGAATATACTGAAGCAAAAAATATAGTAGTTGGTCAAGATATGCGTCTTTCTTCTCCAGCCCTTTTTGAAGCGCTTGTTAGAGGTATTACTCTTCAAGGAGCTGATGTTTATAACATAGGTCAGGTTCCTACTGAAGGTATGTATTTTGCTGTTGGTCATTATGCATATGATGCAGGTATTATGATAACAGCTAGTCATAATCCAAAGGAATATAATGGTTTTAAACTAGTTGGGAAAGAAGCTGGAAAAACTAAGGTAATTTCTGGAAAAGAAATAGGAAAGATAGTTGGAAAGGATGATTTTTCAGAAGTTTCAAAACAAGGAGAAATTAAAGAATTAGATATTTGGCAGGACTATATTAATCATATTTTTTCTTTTGTTGATGTTAAAAAAATGGAACCTTTTGAAGTAGCAATTGATGCTGGTAATGGTATGGCCGGAAAAGTAATTCCTCTAATTTCCGAAAAACTGCCTATTAAAGTCATTCCTTTGAATTTTGAATTGGATGGGAATTTTCCTGCTCATCCTTCAGATGTCTTTCAAAAGGGAGCTACCGACCAAATTGGCAGGGCAGTAAAAGACGAAAAAGCAGATTTTGGCGTCATTTTTGATGGAGACGCTGATAGAATTTACTTGATAGATGAACTGGGTAATTTTATTAGAGGAGATATTACTCTTTTGCTTTTAGCTAAATATCTTTTAGAAAAAAACCCAGGCAAAGGAGTGACATATAATTTGATTTGTTCTAAAGCAGTTCCAGAGTTTATTAAAAAATGGGGAGGTAAGCCCATTCGGACCAAAGTTGGATTTGTTAATGTTCAGAAAGGTATGATGGAAAATAATGGGATAATGGGAGGGGAACTATCAGGACATTACAGTTTTAAGGATAATTATTATTTAGATTCTGGCTTTATTGTTTTTTTAATTCTTTTAGAGATAATTTCAAAAACAGATAAAAAGGTTTCTGAAATTACAAAAGAATTATCTCCTTATGCTAAAGGAGCTGAGATTAATTTTAAGGTTAAAGACAAGGAAGCAGTATTAAATAAAGTTAAAGAAAAATATTCAGATGGAAAACAAGATTATTTAGATGGAGTTACAATAGAGTACGATAATTGGTGGTTTAATATTAGACCATCCCAAACAGAACCCTTGCTTCGTCTAACAATTGAAGCTGGTAGTGTTAAACTTCTTAGCCAAAAGAAAAAAGAGCTCACAGCTCTTATTAAAAAAGAAAAATAATTATAATTATGCTAAACCCATTTTGGCGCGGGTTTCAGAAATAGTGGATGAGGCAATAGATTGGGCTCTTTTTGCGCCTAATTTAAGAGTTTCTTTTACAAAAACTTCTCTAGTAAGAAGTTCTTTTCTTTTTCTACGGAAAGGTTCTAAAGAGTCAATTAAAAGCTGGGCTAGAGATTTTTTAAGCTGAGCATAGCCTTTATCTTTAAATTTCTTTTCTACTTCTCTGATTGATTTATTGCTGAACAAACTATAAATTGTTAAAAGGTTTGAAATGCCTGGTTTTCTTTTCGGATCATATTTTATTACTTTTCCAGTATCAGTTACCGCTGACATTACTTTTTTCTTGATTTCTTTTGAATCTTCAAAAAGAGAAACATAGCTTTGTGGTCCTAAAGATTTTGACATTTTTTGCTTAGGATTATTCAAAGCCATTATTTTAGCTCCTAATTTAGGAAGTATAGATTTTGGTTCAATAAAGGTTTTGCCAAATCTTTGATTGAATTTTCTGGCAATTGTTCTAGCTAACTCAATATGTTGTACTTGATCTTTGCCTACTGGGACCCCCTGCGCTTTATAAAGTAAAATATCAGCTGCTTGCAAAACAGGATAAACCAAAAGGCCGGCATTAACCCCCACACCATAACTTCGTTTGGTGTGGGGGTTAACATTTCCTTTAAATTGTTTGGCCTTTTCTTTATATTGAGTCATTCTTTGAAGTTCGCCAACCGGACATACAGTATTTAAAAACCAGCAAAGTTCAGTATGTTCTTTGATATTTGACTGGACAAAGAAAACACTTTTTTGAGGGTCAATACCGACTGCTAAATAAGCAATAGCTGTTTGAAAGATATTTTTTGCCAGTTCTTCCGGCTTGTAAGGAATAGTTAAAGAATGTAAATCAGCAATGAAAAAGATGCATTCATTTTTTTCTTGGAAATCAATCCATTGCTTGATAGCTCCTAAATAATTCCCTATATGTATTGAACCTGTTGGTTGAACACCAGACAAAATTCGCATAAATTATACTTCAATTATAACCGGTAATATGATTGGTCTTCTTTCGGTTTTAGAAAATAGGAATTGGCCAATTTTATTTCTGATTTCATCTTTAACATGAACCCAGTTAACAGCTTGGTCGCTTCCTGTTGTTTTATTCACAATACCGACTACTTTTCTTCTGGTTTGGCTAAGCAAGTCCTTTGATTCTCTTAAATATATGAATCCTCTTGATATTATATCAGGAGAACCTTTAACTTGACCAGTCTTTTTATCCACAACTGCCACAATAACAAACATTCCGTTTTCTGCTAATTTCTTACGGTCATTTAAAACTATTTCTCCAACATCGCCTATGCCTGAACCATCAACAAATATATAATTAGTAGGCACTTTTTTCTGATCTACTTTAATGCTTTGTTTATTAACTTCTATAACAGAACCGTTATCTGGAACAATAATCTTATCTTTTGCAATTCCCATTTCATACGCTATTTTAGCAGCTTCTTTTAGCATAAAATGATTAGCATAAACAGGAATAAAATAGGTTGGCTTAATCTGCCTTATAATGTCCTGAATATCTTTAATATTACTGTGCCCGGAAGTATGAACATCCATAATATCACTATGGATTACATTATCAGATAATCTATAAAGATTGTCTTTAAGGCGCTGAACAGTGCGTTCGTTGCCCGGAACAACTGAAGACGAAAAGATAATAGTATCATTTTTCTTTATTTTAATAAATTTATGTTCTCCATTGACAATTCTAGGAAGAACGGCATTTTCTTCTCCCTGCGCTCCAGTGCATAAAACAATGATTTTTCTGTCTGGATAATCATTTATTTTATTTATTGGAATTATTGTTCCTTTTCCCATCTTTATATACCCTAATTTTTTAGCAATTTCTACGCTCATTTTCATAGAAAACCCGTCTAAAGCCACCTTTTTATCAACCTTGGAAGCAAACTCTAAAATTTGCTTAACTCTTTGAACCTGCGAGGAAAACGTGGCAATAATAGTTCTGCCAGGCGCATTTTTAATTAATCTTTCCAAATTATCAAACATTTCTTTTTCGGTTATTGGTTTTTTAGTATTAGTTGAACCTATGCTTTCCAGCATTAAAACAGTTGGTTTTGGAAGATTGGATAACTGATTATACTCCAATTCTTTTCTTCCAATAGGTTTATGTTCAATCATCCAGTCGCCTGGGTGGATAACAGTTGCTGAAGGGGTCTGAAGTATTACTCCTACAGCATCCATAATTGCATGGTCAACTCGAAAAAATTTAACAGTAAAAGCGCCGAGTTTAATTTCATCTTTAATGTTTTTTACATAAGTTATTTTAAGTTTTTTAGAACTTCCTGAAGAATAATCTTCTTGGCGAAATTTAATCAATTCTATAGTGAATGGCCTGCCAATGATTAAGGGATTGCCTAATCTGTCTAATAATAATGGAGCTGCTCCGATATGATCCATATGGCCGTGGGAGAAAATAACGGCTCTAATGTTTTTTTCTTTTCCTCTTAGGTATTTTGTGTTTGGAATAACATAATTAATGCCTGGCATGTCTTGTTCAGGAAACTGAATTCCCATATCCAAGATGACAATATCTTTCCCTCGCGTAGCGGACGACTTGTCGTCATACTCAAAAACAGTCATGTTTCTACCGACTTCTTCGCATCCTCCCAGAGGAATTATTCTTAGATTATTTTGTGTTTTTTGCATGTGCCGAGGGTGGGAGTCGAACCCACATAGAGTTTCCTCTATAGCGTTCTGAACGCTACGTGTCTAACCAGTTTCACCACCTCGGCTTATCCTCGCAAAAAATCTAAATTTTTTGGTATTGATTTTTTTGGTTCTTCAAAACGCAGTTCAGAAACTTGTTTGTAATTTTTATTTTTAATCCATCCATCTTTTGTATAAAAATAACCAGCTCCTTTCATTGCTTTCAGTTCTGAATAAATGTTTTGGTTCTTATCCGAAACCCAGTTAGCTGTTTTCAGAGTTTTCTTTGAAGGATTAATCATTACCACAGCATATTTAGCAGGAATATTAATCCAATCACCCGGTTTGGCCTTTATTGCTATAATATCTTCAATAATATTAATCTTTCTTCCCTTGGTTTTTTGAAGAAGAAAAATTGTTTCTCCTTTCAAAACAGTATATAGCTCTGGAAAGTTTTTGCAATTGCGGTTGCCTTTAGTTCGGACAAATTCTTTGCCAAGCATCCTGGCTGGAACTATAGTAATATCATATCTTAGTTCTCTTTCCCATTTAACGCCGCGATGCATATAATAAAGCTCAAAATTAGGCGCTGTCTTAGCCCATTCTTGATCATAAAGAACATCTTTTATGTCGTTTAGATATCGAATGTCGGGTTTTATCGCCATGCTCTTTTAGTTTTAATGTACCAATTTTCAATTCCGATGAACCTTCTTGACGGATCAGTGATTTTTTTGATTTCTATTCCTTTTATTTCTTTTGAAACTAAATAAATATAATCAGGGCTGTATAGGAATATGCCTGGGACATCCTGTATTAATATGTCTTGAAAATCTTGCAGTTTTTCAGCTCTGATTTCCGGGTCCGACGTTTTTCTATTTTCTTCCAAAAGCTTATCTGCTTCACTGTTCTCATACAAAGCGAGATTTAATCCCGGGTCTTTTTTCTGAGAGGAATGCCAGAAAGGAAAAGGGTCAGGAATTGCTCCCAAGACCTCTCCAAAGAGCAAACTTTCATAATTTCTTGGTTTAATAAAGTCCTGTTCTAATTGGAAAAGAGAGTATGTTTCAATTTCAACTTCAACTCCCAGGACTCTCCACTGTTCTTTTAAGAGTTCAGCATTTTCAACCATTTGGGCCTGGTCAACTGTTACTAATGAAAATTTCAAAGATAGGACTTCTTCCGGTTCTTCAAAACAGATTTCATTTAATTTGGCTCTGGTTTTTGGACCAAGGGTTCCTGTGGTTTCTCCAATATATTTTTTCTGAAATTCGATTACTAATTGTTCTGTTTGCGGTCCAAAATATCCAGTTACCTCGCCTTCTAAACATTTTTGTAATTCGGTTACCTCTTTGCCCTTAGAACCTTTTGCCAAATAAGTTTTAAATTTAAAAGCAGGTTCTTTGGTAATAATTTTTTCCCTAAAGCCGTTTCCATCCCGGTCTTTAAATCCGGCCTCTTCTAAAATGCTTTTAGCTTTTTCAATATCAAATTCATATTGAAGAGACGGTTCAAGCCCATAAATTCCCGGCAAAATAGGAGAATCAACAATTTTTTGACTGATCTCTTTTTTATTAGTTCCGTAATTTAAGGCTAAGCGAACTTCTTTTTCAGCTAAGACGTTTGAGTTTTCCTGGTTAAAGAATACTGCAAAATATCTCGGCAATAAAAGCGAATAGTTTTGCCAGCTCTTTCCTATATCAGTAGAGGAAGTTAAAGATAATCCTTTGATTTTTCCCTTTTGAGCCGCTTTGATCAATTCTTCTTCATTAGTAAAAAATAAAAACTCAATTTTAGAGATGTATGGTTTTTTAGCGTGATAAAGAGGATTTTGAATTAAGATTAAATATTTTATCTGGTTTGAACCATTCTGTTTTATCTTTTTTAATTTGTAAGGGCCTGACCCGATTGGTTCTAAGTTGAACGACTCAAAAGCAAAATTTTCTGAAGATACCTTTTGCCAGATATGTTTTGGTAGAATACCCAAAATGCAGTTTTCTATAAAAGCGCCGTAGGGTTTTTTTAACGTAAATTTAATTTCCAATTCATTAATCTTTTCTACTTCTATTCCTACCCAGTTTGCTTGAAGCGGGCTTTTAAAATCCGGGTTTTGAATTGTTCTGATTGTAAAAACTATATCATCGGAAGTAAGAGGGGTTTTGTCCTGCCAGAGGAGATTTTCTTTTAGATAGAATTTATATACTCTGCCTTCTTGTTCAATTTCATATCCTTCGGCTAAGTCAGGAACTATATTTAGGTTTTCATCATACTTCATCAAGCCAGAAAAGATAAGTTGGACCAAGTCCCGGTCAACGTCAGAGTTGGCATAGACAGGATTGATAAATCTTGGCTGGCCAATTACTCCTTCAATAAAAGCCCCTCCTTTAGCTGGAACTTTTTCAGTATTTTTGAGATAGAAATTGAGCAAAAGAAAACTAAGTGAAAAGAGAAATAAAAGAAAAAAAGCAAGAAAAGCGATTTTTTCTTTTTTAGCCAGGACTTTAAAAAATTGTCTTCTTTGCAGCTTAGTGGGCCATTTTTTCATTAGATAATAAGATTTAGTAGAGCCAAGCCGATAAAAAGGGCTCCGCAGGTTATGGTTGCCCAAAAGATTTTTTTCTGAATGCCCCTGCGAGTAGAATAAAAACCTCCTCCTTCACCTCCAAAAGCAGAACCCAAAGCAGTTCCTCTTTGCTGAATAAGGATGAAGATAATTAAAAGAATAGCAATTACGCTTTGAGCAATTAGTAAAATAGTATTCATATATTTTTCTTATGATTTTTATTATTAGAATATATTCCAAAAAAGAAATTAAGGACCCAGATTATGATTGTTGTTAAGAAAAGAGGAAGCAAGCCAGTAATTTCTAATTCTTTAGGAAAGAGAATCTCTATTAGCCAAACCATTGCCATATTTATTACTAAACTGAAAATTCCTAAAGTCAATATCCTGATAGGCAGAGAGATTGTTTTTAAAATTGGCTTAATAAAGAAATTGATTATTCCTAAAACTCCCCCGATTATCACCAGCATCTTATAACTGCCCATAAATTCTACTCCTGGTATGAACTTTGCAGCTAAAAAAAGTCCCAAAATCCCAGAAACAATATGAAAGAGGAGTTTTCCTATATACATGTATTATAAACAGTGTAGCAAGTTTTTAGCAATAGGTCAACCCCCACACCATAACAAGGTTTGGTTGTGGGGGTCAATGTATTGAAAAGATTTGGGATTTTGGGTATAATAGATTACTTCTACGGGATATGAAAAAAGATGTTATTAAAATTAAAGGAGCTAAGGTTCATAATTTAAAAAATGTTAGCGTTGATATACCAAGAAATAAATTAGTGGTGATTACTGGGATTTCCGGCTCTGGGAAAAGTTCTTTAGCTTTTGATACTTTGTATGCTGAAGGGCAGAGAAGATATGTTGAAAGTTTATCTGTTTATGCCAGGCAGTTTTTAGGAATAATGGATAAGCCGGATGTTGAGAAAATAGAAGGCATAAGCCCGGCTATTTCTATTGACCAGAGAAAAGCAGGTCATAATCCCCGCTCTACGGTTGGAACTATAACGGAGATTTATGATTATCTCCGTCTTTTATTTGCTAAAGTTGGAAAGCCTTATTGTCCAAAATGCGGAAAGCCAATTTTTCAGCAAACAGTTGATCAGATAGTTAAACAAGTTTTAAAACTTCCCCAAAAAACAGAAATTATTATTTTGGCGCCAACAAATTATTCTTTAGAACAGATTAAAAGAAAAGGATTTGTCCGGGTCAGAATTGATGGCAAAATATATAAAATTAATGAAGTTAACAGAGACCCGGTCTCTGTAAATCTTGAAGTGGTGATAGATAGTTTAATCTTGGATAAAAATTTAGACAAAGCAAGATTAAAAGATTCTTTGGCAATTGGCTTGAGAATGGGAAAGGGAAAAGTAATGGTTAATAATTTAGTTTTCAGCGCTAATTTTGTTTGTCAGAAATGTAATGTTTCTATTCCAGAATTAGAACCAAGATTTTTCTCGTTTAATAATCCTTATGGCGCTTGTCCTGAATGCAAAGGTTTAGGCGAGAAATTAGAAATTGACCCAGAACTAATTATTCCTAATCCAAACTTAACCATTGCCGAAGGAGCAATTATGTCTTATCGTTCCTGGAATCAGCTTTCTATTCCTTTAGATAAGCCAGTTAAGGAGTTACCCAAGAAACTTATAGATATTATAGTAGCTCAGGTTGAAAGAAAATATCATGAAACTAATTCTGACTGGACTCGCCAGGAAATTGAACAGTATATGGTAAAAAGACAATGTCCTAAATGTTCAGGCAAAAGATTAAAACCAGAAGTTTTAGCAGTGAGAGTAGAAGATAAATCAATTGATGAAATAGCAGGAATGTCAATTAGTCAGGCAAAGCTGTTCTTTGAGAAGGACTTTTCTAAAATTGCTCAGCCAATAATTAAGGAAATTCTTATTCGCCTGCAGTTTCTTATTGATGTTGGGCTTGATTATCTGTGTTTGGATAGGAAGGCCATTACTTTAGCTGGAGGAGAAGAGCAAAGGATAAGATTAACTACTCAAATTGGTTCAAAACTAACAGGGGTTTTATACATTTTAGATGAACCTTCAGTTGGTCTTCATCCTAGAGATCAAACAAGGTTGATTAAGACCCTTAAAAAATTAAGAGATCTTGGCAATACAGTAATTATTGTTGAACATGATAACAAAACTATTCGCGCAGCTGACTGGGTAATTGACGTTGGGCCTGGAGCAGGGAAACAGGGAGGGCGGATTATGTTTGAAGGGACGCCCAAACAACTTATGAAATCAAAAACTTTAACTGGACAATATTTATCTGGACGGAAGAGAGTTGAAAGTCCCGCCTTTGCTAAAGCTTTCGTAGGCAAGCAAAATTACTTAACAATCAAAGGCGCGGCAGAGCATAATTTAAAGAATATTGACGTTAGAATTCCTCTTAATAAATTTGTTTGCATAACTGGAGTTTCTGGTTCTGGTAAAAGTTCTTTAATGAATGATATTTTAGCTAAAGCATTGCTTAAGAAGTTTTATAACGCCAAACAAGAACCAGGCAGGCATAAGAAGATTTTAGGCGTTGAATTCTTAAATAAAATTGTTTTGGTTGACCAGTCGCCGATTGGCAGAACTCCTCGCTCTAATCCCGCGACTTACACAGGCGCTTTTTCATATATAAGGGAGCTGTTTTCCAAAACTAAAGAAGCTGG
>Ga0315541_1002399_pt1 | contig 15724 bp, 7 predicted proteins | sample SalMarSW160190MG_FD_203095 | JGI IMG/M metagenome (GOLD analysis project Ga0315541, IMG submission 203095) | Salt marsh sediment microbial communities from the Plum Island Ecosystem LTER, Massachusetts, United States - Salt Marsh Sediment SW1601-190 ...
TAGATTTAAGAGATAGATACGGGTTGACCCAGGTGGTCTTCAAACCGGACTTGCTCGATCAAAAAACCATGAATGAAGCGGCGCACCTTAGGGCCGAGTACGTGATCAGTGTGGAAGGCGAGGTAAACGAAAGACCCGAAGGAATGGCCAACAAAGATATGCCCACCGGCGAAATCGAGGTCATAGTAAAAAAGATGACCGTTCTGAATGAATCGAAAACTCCGCCTTTTGAGATCGAAGACGAGACAAATGCTAATGAGGAATTGAGACTAAAATATAGATATCTCGATTTGAGACGTTCTCCTCTTCAGGAGAAGATAAGAATAAGACAAGAGGTCACCAAGGCGCTAAGAGACTACCTGGATTCACAAGGGTTTTATGATATAGAAACGCCCCTTTTGATCAGAAGCACCCCCGAAGGCGCCAGGGATTTCATCGTTCCCAGCAGAGTGAATCCGGGAAAATTCTACGCTTTGCCTCAATCTCCCCAACTCCTGAAACAGATACTGATGATTTCCGGGTTCGATAGATATTTCCAGATAGCCCGATGTTTGAGAGACGAGGACCTGAGGGCAGATCGTCAGCCGGAGCACACTCAAATTGACATGGAGATGTCCTTTGTCACCGAAGATGACGTCTTTGCTGTGGTTGAAGGGATGATGGTTTACGTGTTCAAGGAAGTGTTAGGCGTGGCGATCACGATTCCCTTTCCAAGATTGAGATTCAAGGACGCCATGGAGAGATTCGGAACAGATAAGCCGGACACGCGATTTGGAATGGAGATAAAGGAGTTGACAGAGTCTGTCAGCGGATCTGAGTTCAAGGTCTTTTCCGAGACCGTCAAGAATCAGGGAGTCGTTTGCGGAATGAATTTCAAGGGAGGAGCAAAACTCTCCCGAAAAGAGATAGATCAGTTGGAGCAGTCAGCCAAGAAATCGGGAGCCAAGGGGCTGATCTACCTGGCCCATTTAAGCGAAGGTTTTAAGTCTCCGATCAAGAAATACGTAAAGCCGGAAGAATTATCCTCCATCGTCCAAAAACTCAATCTGGAAGAGGGCGACATGGGCCTTGTAATAGCAGATCAGCCTCGAGTGGTGCTGGAGTCTTTGGGGAAACTGAGACTGGAGATTGGACGTAAGTATAATCTGGCAGATCGGGGCAAGTGGGATTTTCTGTGGATATACGAGTTCCCTCTTTTTGAATACAATCACGAGGAGAAACGATTCGACGCCATGCACAATATAGTCACCATGCCCTACCAGGAGGACATGGAAAAACTGGATTCAGGATTTGAGTCCGATCTCCCCCTGGACGATGAAAACCATCCTTGGAAAAACATAAGAGCGCATCAGTATGATCTGGTTTTAAACGGCACGGAGATTGCCTCGGGCGGCATCCGGAATCACAAAAGAGAGCTTCAGCAAAAGATACTGAATGTTTTGGGGATAGATGACCAAAGGGCGGAGAAGATGTTTGGTTTTCTCTTGAGAGCGCTAGAATATGGTGCTCCGCCGCACGGCGGGATTGCGCCAGGTCTGGATAGAATCGTGGCTTTGATGACCGGATCCGATTCCATAAGAGACGTGATCGCTTTTCCCAAGACCACGGGTGCGCAGTCTTTGATGGACGCAGCACCTTCGGAGGTAGACGATAGACAATTGAGGGAATTAGGGATAAGGAGAGCGGAGGATGATCACTAATCAGTCTCCAGTAAGCAGTATTCAGTAGGCAGACCAAGAGGAGACCCACAAGGATGATGGTTTCTCAATGTTGAATTCTCAGAGATTGCCATTTCAATAAAAACTTTAACATAAACCAGCAAAGATCTAAATCGAGAGGTAAGAAAAAGAGGTATTGATAAAAAGCAAAAAAATAAATATTGGGGATGTTGACCAGAGGCTGCTTTTCGGGCAGAGCAGTTCTTTCCTGCGCCTGATCGAAAGCCAGTTCGATGCCAAGATCGTAGCCCGGGGTGACTCCATAAATCTGAAGGGAAACGAGAAAGAGATAAGATTGCTGGAAGCCCTGTTCGCGGATCTTATCTCCCATCTGCAAAAGAGCAAGGAGCTTTCGGAAAGATATGTCTTATACGCCATCAGCATGGTGAAACAGGACGGCATAGGCCCCTTTAATGATCTGCAGGTCGGTTCCATAGTCACGTCCCTTACCGCCAAGGAAAGCATAAAGCCCCGAACCGTCGGTCAGAAGAATTACGTTAATGCCATAGGAAGATATGACATCGTTTTCTCCATAGGTCCCGCCGGCACAGGAAAGACCTATTTGGGCGTGGCGATGGCGGTCTCCGCCCTAAAGAAGAAGAGGGTAGGACGAGTGATCTTGGTGAGGCCGGCCGTCGAAGCAGGGGAGAGCCTGGGGTTCCTTCCCGGTGACATCCGGGCAAAAGTGGATCCGTATTTAAGGCCGGTCTATGATGCTTTGCATGACATGTTGTCGGCAGAGAAAATACGCAAACTGATGGAGATGGGTGTGATTGAGATAGTTCCCTTGGCATTTATGAGAGGAAGGACCTTGAACAATTCCTTCGTAATTTTGGATGAGGCACAGAACACCACCGTGGCACAGATGAAGATGTTTTTGACCAGATTAGGGGTAAACTCCAAGGCGGTTATTACCGGCGATATCACTCAGATAGATTTAGACAACAAAAAAGCATCGGGATTGGTTCAGATTCAGAAAATCCTAAAAGGGGTGAAGGGAATCGAGTTCATATATCTGACGGAAAAAGACGTGGTTAGACACCGGTTGGTTCAGGAGATCATCAAAGCCTACCAAAAGTACGAGGATCAGCAGAACATTTCGCATCGAAAGGAATGATGAATGAACTACAGGGAGTGAAAAGCGAAGAGGCTCGCCATGCTTCATTGGCCTTTCATCATTAGATTTTATGCGTGATTTTAAAAAGTCTGTTTCGTTTAAGTCCAATTCAGAAAAAAACGGAAGAAGTCACAAGGTACGGAGCCAGGTTCTCCGGGCAGTTATGGCTCTGGTTACCCTTGGTGTGATAGTCTTTCTTTTTCCCCTCTCCTCCATCTATCAATCTTTGGATCTTCCATCGGTGGGAGGCACGGCGGCCGAGGAGATCATCGCCCCCTTCACCTTTCCTGTTTTGAAAAGCAACGAGGAATTGGAAGAGGACAGAGGGTTGGTCTTAGCCAATCTTCCGGTGATCCTGGAATTGGATAGAGAAAAAGGCGATTCGGTGATAGCCTCGGTGGAGCGGTTTTTAGCTAAGGTGGACAGCGTAAATGAGTCCAACCAGATTCCTGAGTCGAGAAGAAGAGATTTTCGTCTTCTCTTTCCCTACCTGGAGGAGGAGGGAATCTTTCTGTTGAGCACGGAGAGGGAACTGGACCCATTTGGCTCCAACCTGATTGATGTCCTGCAGGAACTTTATCAGGTTGGAATAGTCGAGGACATTCAAGATCTGCCGTTCGGTGAGAGTAACGATGCTATGGTCACGAGTGAATCCGAGAACGCTCCAGACTCGGCCAAGCTCGGCCGAATCCTGACCAAAGATGAGCTTCTGGATCTTTCTCGAGCCAAAGAGAGGCTGCTCTCGTTAGCCATGGTGATATTCGAGAATGATCAGCTTACGGTAAAGGCGTTATATGAGGTGGGAAGCCGCTTTTTGGTACCCAATTTGACCTTGGATCAAGATGGAATGGAGACCCAAAAAGAAGAAGCGCTGAGATCGATCACCAACCAGAAAGGATTGGTATTAAAGGGGGAGACCATAGTAGGGAAGGGGCAGCGAGTTACTCAGGAAGATATAGAGAAACTCTCCTCCTTGGAAGAATCCAGAATCGAGGCTGGCGTCAAATCTAATCCCTGGCATTTCCTGTTTCCTCTTGTGGGTCGGATCTTTTTTGTGGGGGCGATACTTCTGGCTTTGGCTCTGTTTCTATACTTTATCAAAAGGGACGTCTTCTACGACAACTCGAAGATTATGATGGTCTCAAGCATTCTCATCCTGGAAATGGTGATAGCCTATCTCCTTTTGTTCAGGTGGCAGCTTTCGGAATACTTAATCCCGATCACCATCGCTTCCATGCTTCTGACCATTCTCCTGGACCTGGAGGTGGGTCTGATCTCCACCTTCGTCTTAGGGCTGCTTTTGGGAGTTGTGAACCTGTTCGATTTCAAGCTGGCCTTTATCAGCATCGTGGCGGGAACCCTGGCATGTTACAGTGTCAAGGAGGTCGCGCACCGGTTTAGGTTCTATCGCCCCATGCTTTACATATCCTTTGCCTACGTGGTCTTTATTTATTTTGCTGAATCGTTGAAGCTTTCCTCCCCCGGCGCAGTTTTGTCATTGTGCGGGTATGGACTGTTCAACGGGTTCATTTCGCCCATTCTAACCATCGGCCTTTTGCCCATCTTTGAGTCGATCTTCGATGTCAGCACCGATATCACTTTGCTTGAGCTTTCCGATTTGAATCGTCCCCTTCTCAAACGACTTGCTTTGGAAGCTCCCGGCACCTATCATCACAGCATAATCGTGGCGAATTTAGCCGAGGCGGCAGCCAAAGCCATTGGAGCCAACGTGCTTTTGGCCCGGGTGGGAGCCTACTATCACGATATCGGCAAGATGGAAAAGCCGGAATATTTCGTGGAGAATCAAACCGGATCGAGAAATAAGCATGAGAAACTTGTACCTTCCATGAGTGCCCTGATTTTGGAGTCTCACGTCAAAGAAGGAGTGGAGATGGCCCGGGAGGCTAACCTTCCCAAGAGCGTGATCGACTTCATCCAGGAACACCACGGTACCACGCTGATGAGCTACTTTTACAACAAGGCCTTGGAGCAGGGAGCCACACAGGATTCAATGGATGAATACAGGTATCCCGGTCCCAGGCCCCACTCCAAAGAGACCGCCATCGTGATGTTGGCAGATGCGGTGGAGGCTGCCTCCCGCACCCTGGATGACCCCAAGCCCTCTCGCATAAAGAGTTTGACCAAGAAGATCATAGATTCAAAACTCCAAGCCGGCGAATTGGCTGATTCCAACCTGACCTTCAGAGAGCTGTCCGCCATACTGCAGAGTTTCCTGCCCGTCCTGATCAGCGTCTTTCATCCCCGGGTCGAATATCCGGAACCAGTGGAAACAACGGCATGATCCGTTCTGCGAAAGCCAAATTGAGAGAAACCACCATCCACAACATTCATCCCGTGCGTAGGATTAACAGAAGACAAGTCGAAGACACTATCAAAAGAGTGTTACGATCGGAGGGAGCAGATTTATCCGTGGACGTAATATTCGTCGACGATGACTTTATGAAGAGATTAAATCGGAAATTCACCAGGAGAAGAAAAACCACAGACGTGCTATCATTTGGCATGAATGAAGGTGAGAATATGACGGTGGGTTATCCCAGCCTGGGGGATATTTATGTTTCCTTGGACCAGGCCAAAAGGCAGGCGGTCGAGTATGGAATAAGCCTAAAGGAAGAGACATCCCGCCTGGTGGTTCATGGACTCCTGCATCTTTTAGGGTACGACCATAAGAATAGAGCACAGATGAAGATAATGAAGGAAAAGGAGGAGGCATATCTGACTCGGAGGGCTTAGTCGAACGTGCAACCCCCCAGGTTCATACTAAAACCTTAAGGTCTAAGACTACAGGGTAATATGAGAATCATCGATAAGATCGTACATCCTTTATTGAGGCATTTTAACCGTCTATTTCATTATCCCGGTTCAGAAAGCATGAAGCATCGAGGCGAAGAAGAAACGACTGAAGAGCAGTTGGAAGCTGTAGCTGAGGCGATGGGAGCAAACGAGGCGGAGTTGGAGGAGGAGGAAAAGGAGATGATCCACGGGGTGGTGGAGCTGGCAGATACGGAGGTCAAGGAGATCATGCTGCCCCGTCCTGACATGATCTGTGTGGAGGAGAACTCCACCTTAGACCAGATACGGGAGATAGTGAAAAAGCGAGGACATTCCCGGATTCCGATCTACAAGGAAAACATCGATAACATTACCGGTATCATCTATGTCAAAGACCTTTTTTTAAAGGGAACTCAGGCGAAGAAGATTGCCGATTTGTCTCAGCTGGCCAGAAAGGCTCATTTTGTCCCGGAAACCAAGAAGATAGATGATCTCCTGAGAGAGTTTAAAAGAGACAAGAACCACATGGCCATAGTAGTGGATGAGTACGGTGGAACCGCAGGTTTGGTCACCATGGAGGATATCTTAGAGGAAATAGTGGGGGAAATCCAGGACGAATATGACATGGAAGTTCCACCTATCCAGAAGCTGGGTGGTGCCACCTACCGGGTGGATGCCAGGGTAAGCATCGAAGATTTAAATGAGGAATTGGGAACCGATGTTGCTGAGAAGGGGTTTGAGACGGTGGGAGGTTTTATATACGATCTGGTAGGAAGTGTGCCGGAGGAAGGTAAAGCACTCGAATACGAATCGGACCAGATGAGATTGAAAATCGTGGTGGAGAAAGTAAAGGGACAGAGAATCAAGACGGTCAAAGTCACTCTCACTCCAACTTCTCCCGACAATCCATCCGAAAGTAATCACTGAAAAAAAGAAATCCGAAGGTGAAAAGCAGAGTCTCTATCGTCAGGTGTCACGACTATACTCTAGACAATGTCCGCGCAGCAGTCAAGAAGTCCTTTTCCCACCTGGGGGGATTGGAGAAATTCGTCAAAAAAGATCAGAGGGTCTTAATCAAGCCTAATCTCCTTTCCGCCAAAGACCCGTCTCGTGCCATAACCACTCATCCTGCGCTGGTTCAAGCCGTGGTGGAGGAGGTTCAAAACATCGGTGCGACGGTGCTCATAGGGGATAGCCCCGGGGGTGTTGAGCGCGGGGTGAAAAGAGTCTGGGAAAACACCAAGATGGCTGAGGTAGTGGCTGCGACGGGCACAAGGTTGGTTCCTTTTGAAAGCAGTGGGGTGTATGAGAGGAAGACGGATGAGGGCAAAAGATATTTCATTGCAAAGCCAGTGCTCGATGCGGATGTGGTTATCAGCTTGCCCAAGCTCAAGACGCACACGCTGACTTTGATGACCTGCGCAGTGAAAAACATGTTCGGATCAATCCCCGGCTTCAGAAAAAGCGAATACCATAAAGAGGCTCCCAAACCCAGGGATTTCGCCAGGGTGATTGCCGACATCTGTTCCTTGACCAAGCCGCATTTGAGCGTAGTAGACGCGGTCGTATGCATGGAGGGGGATGGTCCTTCCGCCGGAAATCCAAAATATCTGGGACTTCTTTTTGCCAGCACCGATGCCGTGGCTTTGGACATGATAGCCGCAAAGATAATGGGCTACAAGGACGGGGAGATTGAGATTACTTCCGCTGCTCAAAAAAACGGACTGGGTGCAAAGTCTTTCTCGGAAATAGAAATGTTAGGGGAGAAGCTGACCGAGCTTTCGGTGCCGAAATTCACCCTTCCTTCTAACCGGTTCTTAAAATTGATTCCCAACTTCCTGCTCGCACCGATCAAACCATTAGTCTGGGTTCGTCCAGCCATTTTGGACGGCAACTGCATCAACTGCAATATCTGCGTGGATAATTGCCCCACCAATACTATCCGAAAGGGAGAGAAAAAGCCCCATTTTGACTATGCTAACTGCATAAACTGCATGTGCTGCCACGAACTCTGCCCCGAAAAGGCGATTTTCTTAAGAAAAAGCTGGATCGCCAAAAGGATTGCCTAGACGAGAACGGAGTGCAGAAGTTTGTTTTTGCAGGATCCTTCGATCACACCTCGCAGGCAAATCATAGAGAAGCATTTGTAGGTCGAGCATGGCGAAGCCTGGTCGACGCAGCACAGAAATCTCAAGCAGCCCTGCGGGCATGGTTGATCTACAAATCAAGAGACGGAACCGATTGTCAACGACAAAATCCGGTCGGGACTCCCACACGGTTGCCCGAATTGAACCGCCCAATGAATTGGGCAACTACAGCCCAAGTTTCCCTATAAATGAAAAGCCCTCTTTTGAAAGAGGGCTAGATTTCTTATTCCCGGCAGCGTTCTACTCTCCCACAAGGTCGCCCAAGCAGTACCATCGACGCTGAGAGGCTTAACTTCTGTGTTCGGAATGGGAACAGGTGTTTCCCTCTCGCTATGGCCGCCGGAAAATCTTCTTGAAAGAAAATTTCAGGACAACCTCATAGAGGAACCAAAAAGACAGGCATCAGGTCTGCTTAGGTTCGAGATCAAGAGATAAATTTAATGATCAAGTCGCACGGCTGATTAGTATCGCTCGGCTGAAGCCATTACTGGCCTTACACCTGCGACCTATCAACCTGGTAATCTACCAGGAGCCTTAAGCCCCGATCCCGAAGGATCGGGGGGGATATCTAGTCTTGGGGTGGGCTTCGTGCTTAGATGCTTTCAGCGCTTATCCCTTCCGAACGCAGCTACCCAGCACTGCCTCTGGCGAGACAACTGGTACACTGGAGGTTCGTCCGTTCCGGTCCTCTCGTACTGGGAACAGCTCCCCTCAAATATCCTACGCCCGCATCAGATAGGGACCGAACTGTCTCACGACGTTCTAAACCCAGCTCACGTACCGCTTTAATTGGCGAACAGCCAAACCCTTGGGACCTTCTCCAGCCCCAGGATGCGATGAGCCGACATCGAGGTGCCAAACCTCCTCGTCGATGTGAACTCTCGGAGGAGATAAGCCTGTTATCCCCGGAGTACCTTTTATCCGTTGAGCAACGGCGTTTCCACACACAACCGCCGGATCACTAAGCCCTGCTTTCGCATCTGCTCGACTTGTAGGTCTCGCAGTCAAGCTCCCTTATGCCTTTGTACTCTACAGCCGATTACCATCCGGCTTGAGGGAACCTTTGGACGCCTCCGTTACCTTTTAGGAGGCGGCCGCCCCAGTCAAACTACCCGCCTGACACTGTCCCTGGCCCCGATTCAGGGGTCAAGGTTAGAATTCCGATAAAGCAAGGGTGGTATTTCAACGGTGACTCCACCGACCCTAGCGGGCCAGCTTCATAGTCTCCCACCTATGCTACACATGCAGTACCAAAACCCAATATCAAGTTATAGTAAAGGTTCACGGGGTCTTTCCGTCCCGATGCGGGAAAGCGGCATCTTCACCGCTATTTCAGTTTCGCCGAGTCCCTCGTTGAGACAGCGCCCAAGTTGTTACACCATTCGTGCAGGTCGGAATTTACCCGACAAGGAATTTCGCTACCTTAGGACCGTTATAGTTACGGCCGCCGTTTACTGGGGCTTCGGTTCAAGGCTTCGCCTCCTCGATTGCTCGAAGAAGCTGACTTCTCCCCTTAACCTTCCAGCACCGGGCAGGTGTCAGTCCCTATGCATCGCCTTGAGAGGCTTAGCAGAGACATATGTTTTTAGTAAACAGTCACCCAGGCCTCTTTACTGTGACCCCATTCTGCACCCTGAAGCAAGTTCAGAGCACATACTAGGGGCACCCCTTCTTCCGAAGTTACGGGGCCATTTTGCCTAGTTCCTTAACGAGGGTTCACTCGAGCACCTAAGGATATTCTCCTCACCTACCTGTGTCGGTTTGCGGTACGGTCACCCGAAAAACTCGCTTAGAGGTTTTTCTTGGCAACATGTTTACGACCAGTTTATGGTCAAATGACCTCCCCATCACCTCTCGAAGTTAAACCAGGGTGGATTTGCCTGCCCTGGACTTCTACCGGCTTAGACCACGTATTCCAACACGCGGCTGGTCTTCACTTTTGCGTCACCCCATGACTCAAACGCTTTTCAGGTGGTAGCCGAATTTTGACGGCTTTTCCATCACCTACGCCTTTCGGCCTCGGCTTAGGGTCCGACTTACCCTGAGCGGATTAGCCTTCCTCAGGAAACCTTAGGTTTTCGGTGTGCCGATTTCTCGTCGGCATTATCGCTACTCGTTCCGGCATAATCTCTTCCATTTCGTCGATTCTGTCTCGCGGCAGAACTTCTCCCTAGCATGGAATGCTCCCCTACCAGTAAGACAGTTTTGGCGTTTGAAGTCTGTTAATTTGAGAGCCTAAGCCCTCAAACCACAGCCTCAAACACTGCCCTAATCTATAGCTTCGGTGGCAGGCTTAGTCCCGTGAATTATCGGCGCGGAGCCGCTGGAATGGTGAGCATTTACGCACTCTTTAAATGGTGGCTGCTTCTAAGCCAACATCCCAGTTGTTTGAGCGATTCCACATCCTTTGTCACTTAGCCTGCACTTGGGGACCTTAGCTGATAGTCTGGGTTGTTTCCCTTTTGGCAATGAAGCTTATCCCTCACCGCCTGACTCCCGCAAAACAAGTGGACGGCATTCGGAGTTTGATTGGGGTTGGTAACCTTGTGGGGTCCCTTGCCCATTCAGTGCTCTACCTCCGTCACTCTATTAAGCGAGGCTAGTCCTAAAACTATTTCGGGGAGAACCAGATATCGCCAGGTTTGATTAGCCTTTCACCCCTATGCACAGCTCATCCCCTCGCTTTTCAACGCAAGTGGGTTCGGACCTCCATCCAGTTTTATCTGGATTTCATCCTGGCCATGCATAGATCACCTGGCTTCGGGTCTACTGCATGCTGCTCGGACGCCCATTTCGGACTCGCTTTCGCTACGGTTGCCCCAGTTTTTGGGTTAACCTTGCAACACACAAGTAACTCGCCGGATCATTATTCAATAGGCACGCAGTCATCCCAATTGCTCCCCGAAGGCAGCGATCGGGACTCCCACCGCTTGTAGGCACACGGTTTCAGGTTCTATTTCACTCTCCGCCAGGAGTACTTTTCACCTTTCCCTCACGGTACTCGTTCACTATCGGTCACAAGAGAGTATTTAGCCTTACCCAGTGGTCTGGGCAGATTCACACAGGATTTCTCGTGTCCCGCGCTACTTGGGAATCTCAACGCAAAGAGTTTGCATCTTTTCGCCTACTGGACTGTCACCATCTGTGGTCAGCCTTTCCAGACTGTTCGGCTAAGATACAAATTTGTAACTCTTCGACTCAGACTGCACCTAAGTCAGGCTGAGACCCCACGACCCCGGCAGCACAACACATGCAGGCTTTAACGTGCAAACCGGTTTAGGCTGTTCCCCTTTCGCTCGCCGCTACTGAGGGAATCGTTTTTACTTTATTTTCCTGAGGGTACTAAGATGTTTCAATTCCCCTCGTTCGCCTCCTCCCGGCTATGGATTCACCGGGGGATGTCCCGACATTACTCGGAACGGGTTTCCCCATTCGGAGATCCCCGGGTCTAAGCTTGTTTGCAGCTACCCGAGGCTTATCGCAGCTTACCGCGTCCTTCATCGCCTTCTTGTGCCAAGGCATCCACCATGTGCCCTTAGCAACTTGATCAAAACCTTTCGGTCTCGAGTTATCTAAAAGCAAACCTTTTTTTAAGATGCCCGCTTTTTAGTTCTCTATGAAGTTGTCAAAGATCAAATTCAGCCTTGCCCAAAACGCAAAACCAAATCAAAATATCCACAAACAAGTTTGATCTAATCGTCTAGTGGAGATAACCGGGATCGAACCGGTAACCTCCGGCTTGCAAAGCCGGCGCTCTCCCAATTGAGCTATATCCCCAAGAAGCTTATTCATCCAATCGAATCGGGTAACCTTCCCGCCGAAAGGCGGGACGCTCTCCCAATTGAGCTACATCCCCGGATAATTCAGTTAATAGTAAATAGTTCATAGTTCGTGGTGTAAAGCTTGGTTTTGCTGCGAACTATGAAGTGTGAACTATGAACCGCCTTTCTGGTGGGCCTAGGTGGAGTCGAACCACCGACCCCTGCGTTATCAGCACAGTGCTCTAACCAACTGAGCTATAGGCCCACAGGGTCAGTCAGGGTCAGTTCATGGTTCACGGTCAATGGTTCACAGACAAGAACTTCGCCTTCAACCATGAATCACCAACTGTGAACCTATATGGTTAGGCTAAAGCTTTTTTCTTAAAATAGCGTGCATAAGTCGAAAATGAGGGTTTGAGCCAAGAAGATAACTTACACACCTTTATGGCGACTCCTTAGAAAGGAGGTGATCCAGCCGCAGCTTCCGCTACGGCTACCTTGTTACGACTTAGCCCCAGTCACCGAGTTTACCTTAGGCGTCTTCTCCCCCGAGGGGTTAGAAAAACGACTTCGGGTACCCCCAGCTTCCATGGCTTGACGGGCGGTGTGTACAAGGCCCGGGAACGTATTCACCGCGACCTGCTGATCCGCGATTACTAGCGATTCCACCTTCATGAAGTCGAGTTGCAGACTTCAATCTGAACTGAGGCCGGTTTTGAGGATTAGCTCCACCTCACGGTATTGCAACCTTCTGTACCGACCATTGTAGTACGTGTGTAGCCCTGGACATAAGGGCCATGAGGACTTGACGTCATCCCCACCTTCCTCCAGCTTATAACTGGCAGTCTCCCTAGAGTGCTCCTCCTTATACAGGAAGATGGCAACTAAGGACAGGGGTTGCGCTCGTTGCGGGACTTAACCCAACACCTCACGGCACGAGCTGACGACAGCCATGCAGCACCTGTGCACTGACCCATCGCTGGGGGACTCAATCTCTTGAGCTTTCCAGTGCATGTCAAACCCAGGTAAGGTTCTTCGCGTTGCGTCGAATTAAACCACATACTCCACCGCTTGTGCGGGCCCCCGTCAATTCCTTTGAGTTTCAACCTTGCGGTCGTACTCCCCAGGCGGGGCACTTAATGCGTTAGCTTCGGCACTGCCCCGGTTAAGAGACAACACCTAGTGCCCAACGTTTACCGCTAGGACTACCAGGGTATCTAATCCTGTTTGCTCCCCTAGCCTTCGTGTCTAAGCGTCAGTATCGGGCTAGAAAGCCGCCTTCGCCACCGGTGTTCCTCCTGATATCTACGCATTTCACCGCTACACCAGGAATTCCACTTTCCTCTCCCGTACTCAAGACAGACAGTTTCAAACGCAGGTCCAAAGTTAAGCTTTGGATTTTCACGTCTGACTTGCCCGCCCGCCTACACACCCTTTACGCCCAGTGATTCCGAACAACGCTTGCTCCCCCCGTATTACCGCGGCTGCTGGCACGGAGTTGGCCGGAGCTTCCTCTGAGGGTAACGTCAGTCCCAAAGGTTATTTGCCTTTGGGAGTTTCTTCCCCTCTGACAGGGTTTTACATTCCGAAGAACTTCATCACCCACGCGGCGTTGCTGCGTCAGGCATTTGCCCATTGCGCAATATTCCCTACTGCTGCCTCCCGTAGGAGTCTGGGCCGTATCTCAGTCCCAGTGTGGCCGTACACCCTCTCAGGCCGGCTACCCATCGCAGCCTTGGTGGGCTTTTATCTCACCAACAAGCTAATGGGCCGCGGGCCCATCTCAAAACGTTAGCTTATAAATATAGGCCAACTTTGATCTTCTCCCGATGTCGGAAAAAGATGTCATCCGGTATTAGACCCCCTTTCGGAGGCTTATCCCAGATTCTGAGGCAGGTTACCCACGTGTTACGCACCCGTTCGCCACTTTACTAGCCCCGCCGAAGCAGGACTTTCTCGTACGACTTGCATGTATGAAGCACGCCGCCAGCGTTCGTTCTGAGCCAGGATCAAACTCTCCGAAAAAAATATTTATTACAGTTGTTCGATTTGGTCGCAAGGATTTCTATCCTCTTGGAATTGACCCTTCCTCTTCGCTTACGCACGCTATTTAGTTTTCAGAGATCCATTCCCTCCTCTTGGTGAGAAGGAAACAAACACAAAAAAACCTGCCGACAAACACCCGCACTCGGCAGATTCTTAATATACTCTGCGTCAGGATGCTTGTCAAGTAAATTCTTTATAAATTTTCGTTCTCAATACAAACTCGCTTGCCGACGATTCACAACCTAGAATTCCCCACCTCTATTATCGGCACCTCCATTATACGTTCTTAGCCCTCTTTTGTCAAGTTCTTTTTATAAGAAACTTTGCCTTTCTCCAAAAACTATTTTACTCCTTCCTATTTGTACTTGTTTGAAAAATCCTCAACTCGATCCCCAATTCTAAGATTTTATTTGGTTTTTCGAAACGCTTTCATTAATTATACGATTGAATTGTCAAAAAGTTGAACAGGAGATATTAGAGGTAGGTGCCAGGACCCGGGAAGAGACCAAAGAAAGATACAATTTCACAGCTGGCACGCCAATTACACCAGAGCCGTAAGTTTTTGCAGTGTCTGCCCTTAGGCAGACCTGGGGAGTCTGAAAACTAAACCAGTAACGCTAAAGCTTTACACTCCAGAGGAGGAGGGAATTCAAGATGTTCAAAAAACTTGTATTCTTTACGGTTCTCATTTTCGTTATCCAAATTGCCTGGAAACAAGACGCAAGCGCCAAAGCCTGGGAACGACATAACACAACCGTTCAGGCAGATAGCATACTCGCCGCAATCGACCAAGGAAAAGATGTTTTCATTGATAGTTGTGAAATTTTAGATCCACTGGTCAAGATAGGGGCTTGGGAAAATCCTGATACTATAAGGAACTCTATAAGGATTACCCATACAACTTTTCACGACACGGTATCTTTTTTGTCCTGTTGTTTTTTAAGAGATGTCTGCTTCGATAGTAGCATTTTTTTAGAGAGGGTTTCTTTTTTCCACACCACTTTTAATGATGTTTCTGCCTTCTCGGGTGTGCGCTTTCATAATCTTCCTTCATTCTTCTTGTCCGTCTTTACGCAAGAGGTCAATTTCTCTGGAGCTACTTTTAGTGAAGGTGCCGCTTTCTCAGGCGCCATTTTTGGAGGATATGCTTCTTTTGCCGGTGCAACGATTAGGACATTAGCGGAGTTTTTTGAAGCCAGATTTGACACAACTGTCAATTTCTCTGGTGTCAAATGTGGTCTGGGCCAATTTGTAATGGTGTCCTTTAATGGCGATGCTTTTTTTAGGGACGCCTCTTTTGAAAAAACTAACTTCCGAGAGGCCCACTTTAGAGGCATCGTCGATTTTTCATTGAAAGAACTTAAAGATATCGCAGTGTCCTGGGACCAGTTGAAAGGGCATTTGTGGTTTTTCAAACCCACGGTGTATAAGTTAATGAAATATTTTGAAGAACAAAGACAGTTAGATGATGCTGACGGAGTTTATTTATTTTTGAAGAAAAATGAAACGTTCGAAATGAAATGGTATGAACTCACCAAATATTGGGGATACTTAATGTGGGTGACTTGCGGATATGGGGTGAAGCCGCAAAACACAATATATTTGAGCATAATCATCATTCTCGTGTTCACCCTTTTTTACACCAAATCCGATGCAATAAAGGAAATCGAAAAAGAATTTGGGCATCGAAGAAAACGAGGACGATTTCGAGCAGTCCACAAAAGTCTTGGGAGTAGGTTCTATAATGCTCTCTACTTTAGCGTCAATACCTTCATTATTGGGGTCGTTTGCGACTGGCATCCAACGGATGATTTTCTCATCAAAACCAAGAAAATCAGACTATTCAAATTCAGAACCTTGTCCATGATCGAAGGGGCTTTGGGCTGGATTCTTTTAGTGTTGTTTGTGGTGACTTTGACCAGAAAATTTATAAGATGATTTTTGAAGGCATGGGATTGCTTCGTCGTCCCGCAAAATGCGGGACTCCTCGCAATGACAGCCAATGGAGTACGTAGGGACAAGGCTTGTCCTTGTCCCCATATGTAAAAGGACAGCCACGAGGGCTGTCCCTACAAATGTTTGGCATTGTTTGTGGCGACCTTGACCAGAAAATTTATAAGATGATTTTTGAAGGTATGTGAT
>Ga0315541_1002401_pt1 | contig 15709 bp, 17 predicted proteins | sample SalMarSW160190MG_FD_203095 | JGI IMG/M metagenome (GOLD analysis project Ga0315541, IMG submission 203095) | Salt marsh sediment microbial communities from the Plum Island Ecosystem LTER, Massachusetts, United States - Salt Marsh Sediment SW1601-190 ...
TCAGTCACACCATCGGCCAGGTTGTAAATAGAAATTTCCTTTCCCATCTTGGCCCTCCTTTCTCAAGATTTTGCTTTAACTGGGAAATGACTGACCAACTCAGATGTTAATACAAATAATTCGGTTTGACAATGTACGGCCATTATAGCGTCCTTTCATAACTCCTGTGTTACTAATCTATTTGTACTAGCTCAAAAGGGTCATTGACGCTTCCTTCGGTACTGATACAATAGCACTTCGAAGGGGATATACGTGAAAAGAATTAGCAGTTTCTTAATTGTGGCAGCGCTAATTGCAGGAATGGTAGGCTGTGTTAGTGTTAAGTGCGACGTCACTATCGCCAATACCGCTGGAGGGTCGGTAATCACCCCTGGAGAGGGGACTTTTACTTATGACGAAGGTGAAGTGGTCAATCTGGTTGCGACCCCAGATGCTGGCTACCAATTTGTCAACTGGACTGGCGACGTGGATGACATTGCCAATGTCGAGGATGCCGCAACTACCATCACCATGAATGATTACTATTCCATAGCAGCCAGCTTTGTCAAGCAGCAGTATGACCTCACCACCAGCAGCACGGCCAGTGGTTCGGTCACCATGCCTGGAGAAGGCACGTTTACCTATGACGAAGGTGAAGTGGTCAACCTTTTGGCCGAGGCTGAGGAGGGCTACCAGTTTGTCAACTGGACCGGGAATGTGGGCACAATTGCCAATATCAATGCTGCTTCAACCACGATCACGATGAACGGCAGCTACTCGATAACGGCTAACTTCGAGGCGATTCTGGCCGGTCAGTACAGCCTGACTATCTCCAGCACCGCCGGAGGTTCGGTCACTATGCCGGGTGAAGGCACGTTTATCTGCGACGCTGGCACGGTGGTTAGCCTTGCGGCGACCCCGGCTACCGGCTACCAGTTTGTCAACTGGACTGGCGATGTGGACACCATTGACAATGTCGAGTCTGCCTCGACCACCGTCAGCATGAACGGAGGCTGCTCCATAACGGCCAATTTCGAGCCGATTCCGACCGTCCGGTACGACCTGACTATCACCAGTACTGGCGGAGGGTGGGTAATTAATCCTGGCAAGGGGACTTTTACCTACGATGCTGGCACATTGGTCAGCCTGGTGGCATTCCCAGCTAGTGGCTACGGGTTTGTCAACTGGACTGGCGATATGAACACCATTGAGAATGCCGATGCTGCCTCGACCACCATCACCATGAACGACAACTACTCGATACGGGCTAACTTCAAGGCGATTCCGGCCAGTCAGTACAGCCTGACCATTTCCAGCACTGACGGAGGTTCGGTCACTATGCCGGGTGAAGGCACGTTTATCTGCGACGCTGGCACGGTAGTCAGCCTGGTGGCGATCCCGGCTACCGGCTATCAGTTTGTCAACTGGACTGGCAATGTGGGCACCATTGCCAATGTCAACGCTGCCTCAACCACCATCACCATGAGCGGAGCCTACTCCATAACGGCTAACTTCGAGGCGATTCCGACTGGTCAGTACAGCCTCACCACCTCTAGCACCAGTGGTGGCTCGGTCACAGTACCCGGTGAGGGGGCTTTCACATGCGACGCTGGCACAGTGGTTAGCCTGGTGGCGACTCCAGATGTTGGCTACCAGTTTGTCAACTGGACTGGCAATGTGGGCACCATTGCCAATGTCAACGCTGCCTCAACCACCATCACCATGAACGACAGCTACTCGATACGGGCCGACTTTTCGGAGGATTCAGTAAGCCCTCCTGGGATAAGCTATACTGAGGCAGAAGCTGAGGCACTGATAATCGTACTGGTCAATGACGAAAGACAGCAGTCTGGCTTACCTACTCTTAGTGAAGACCCTCTCTTAACCAGTCTAGCCAGGGAGCATAGCACCAGCATGGTTGAGAACAATTTTTTTGGCCATCAGAGGTATCCGGGGGAAAGGAGTTTTAGCTATGGCCAGCCTCCCGGGACTATACGAGGAGAAAATATAGCAATGATACCTACCAGACGGGTGATTCCAGGTCCTTATCTTTCTCTACAAGAAGTATGTGAGTGGGCTGTCTCAGCTTGGATGAGTAGTTCTGGACACAGGGAAAACATACTAGAACCTCGTTACAATAAGACAGGTGTGGGGGTTTCATTTTCAGAGGGGGGAGAATACTTATATATAACCCAAATGTTTGAGGGCGCTTACTAAGAAGTCGTGTAATGCCTACCCCCGATTTGCCTTCCTTGAAATCCCATTCGCAAGGCCCTATTTCTGAAACAATTAAAATATAGTCCGCAAAAAATTGGGCCTCAGCCGGCGACACCCCCGACGCCCTCCGCAATTCCACCACGCTTATTCGTAGGCATGTAACCTGCCAGTTATTGGCTCGAAAGTGGACGTTAAAACGGGAGCGGGAAAAATCATGCCCAAAAAATAGGTATGGCACGCAACCTTGCCTACTTTCCTGGCCGTATAAAGAGTTACGACTCCCAGCTCAGGAAGGGATAGGTCTGTGCATTGACGATATTCCAAGTGTAGCTGGTGTTAGTCGAGCCGGGAGCGACTGCAATTATGTCCCAGCCTGCTCCTGAGAATGTGGCGATGTCCTGCATTTCCGTGGTATTCTTGCCCGTCCCGCCATCCGAAGTGGCTTGTCCGCTGGTTTCTGTGTCCCAGAAGGAATTGCTCACAGTTCCGTCTTCATTCTCTCCCACCAGACCGCCAACATTCTCATTGCCACTGACGCTGCCCGTAGAGTAGGAGTTGCTCACAGTGCCAAGCTCAATGTTAGATCCCGCCAGTCCGCCAACTGACGAATTGCCGGTCACACTGCCGGTGGAATAGGAGTCACTCACAGTGCCGTAATTCCATCCCACCAGACCGCCAACATACTCATCGCCACTCACATTACCGGCAGAATATGAGTTGCTCACAGTGCCCGCATTATGTCCCACCAGCCCTCCAACATCCGAATCGCCAGTCACATTGCCCATGGCATGGCAGTTGCTCACAGTGCCCCCATTCGATCCAACCAGACCACCAACATCAGCCCCGGGCGGCAGGTATCCTATGAGATTGCGCACAGTGCCCTCATTAAGTCCCGCCAGACCGTCAACACCATCACTGCTGACCACAGTCGCGTTAATCACGCTGACATTCTTGATGATTCCCCCTTCAACAACAAAGCCAAAAAGTCCTATAGAACTCTCCCCAGGGCGGTTGATATATAAGTCACGTATCTCATATCCTTGCCCGTCGAAAGTCCCTTCGAACTTTTCTCCAAATGATTGCTGAACAGTAGCATAGAAAAAAGTTCCAATAGGCTGCCAGCCCTTTCCACCATTGGCTGTCGGGCTTGCCAGCTCAGTATAACCAAGAGTGGTGTAATCAAGGTCGTTCATCAAAATGTGGTTGCCGGCCAGGTTGTTCCTGACGGCATCTAAATCATACCAATCCTGTATTTCCAGGTTTTGGGAAGGAGGGACACAGCCTGCCATCCCTGCAATTAAGGCTACCGTAACCAAAAAGATGCTGACCCTTGCCAGATAATGGTCTCTCTTCGAACTAAGTACTGTCTTAATTTTCAACCTCCAGATTTTTGTTTACAGCTCCCAGCTCAGTAAGGGGTAGGTCTGTTTGTCAATGATATTCCAGGTGTAGGCATCGTTGGTCTGGCCAGGAGCGACTGTGATTATATCCCACTCCGCCCCTGAGAAAGTGGCGATGTCCTGCATTTCTGCCGTAGTCTTGCCTGTCCCGCCAGCCGAAGTAGCTTGTCCGCTGGTTTCGGTGTCCCAGAAGGAGTTGCTCACAGTGCCCTCATCATTAAACCCCACTAGACCCCCAACAGGCCAATTGCCAGTGACGCTGCCGGTAGAATAGGAGTTGCTCACAGTACCCTCAAACTTATTTTCTCCCACCAGACCGCCAACATTCACATCGCCAGTCACATTGCCGCTAGAATAGGAGCTGCTCACACTGCCCATAATATTAGTTCCCACCAGACCCCCAACATCCTCATTGCCACTCACATTACCGGTAGAATATGAGTTGCTCACAGTTCCCATAAGCAGATTTTCTCCCGCCAGACCGCCAACACCCACACCGCCAGTCACTCTGCCGGTGGAATAAGAGTTGCTTACAGTGCCATAATTCCATCCCTCTAGGCCGCCAACACCCCTATCTCCAGTGACGCTGCCGGTAGAATATGAGTTGCTCACAGCGCCTGCGCCATATCCCACCAGGCCGCCAACAACGTCCTCATAGCCAGTCACGCCGCTGGTGGAATAAGAGTTACTCACAGTGCCATGATTCTCTCCCACCAGACCGCCAACACTCCTCTCGCCGGTCACATTGCCGCTGGAATAGGAATTGCTCACAGTGCCAGCAACATTGATTCCTACCAGACCGCCAACGAGCGAATTGCCAGTCACAGTGACGTTTACCACGCCGATATCTTTAACGACTCCTCCCACACGGAAAATACCAGCATTGACAACACCGAAAAGCCCAACAAGATCCTCGTCAGGGCGGTTGATAAATAGGTCGCGTATCTCGTATCCTTGCCCGTCGAAAGTGCCCGTAAGGCCCCTAAAGTCATTTGGGGGGAGACAAGTTCCAATTGGCTGCCAGCCTCTTCCTCCATTAGCTGTCGGGCTCGCCAGCTCCGCATAACCGGCAGTAGTAGAATCGAGGTCGTTTATCAGAATGTGATGACCGCCCAAGTTGTTCCTGATGGCATCCAAATCATACCAATCCCGTATTTCCAGGTTTTGGGAGGGAGTACAACCGTCACAGCCCGTCATCCCGGCAATTAAGGCTACCATAATCAACAAGATGCTAACTCTTGCCACGTAATAGTTCAATTTTCCCAACATCTCTAGATTGCAGTATTATATGCTACTTGTGTTAAAATCCTGTTAATTATATATGTTATAATTTCCTGAATTATTAAGTCACATTCGCTACACCGTCAACTGGTCGATTTGGCGTGTGCGCCAATTGGGATACTAACCCACAGGTCGTTGGTTCAAGTCCAACCCCCGCCACCAAGAAACTAAGCAGGCAGGATGGCTTTCAGAGTTATCCTGCCTGCTTGCAAGGCCTAATGCCTTGAAGGCAATCCAATATTTTCACCCTTACCTTAATCCTCTCCCATCGAGGGAGAGGAACTTTTTTAGTTGCCGCAGTGAGCTTTAATCGCTAAAATATCTTTTCGGGCAAATGTATCGCGGTACGAAGGATTATTACTCTATTCTTGGTGTTTCTGAGAAGGCTAGTCACGGGGAAATAAGACGTGCTTTCAGAAAGCTTGCCATGAAATATCATCCCGACAAAAATTTAGGAAATGAGAAGTGGGCCGGGGAAAAATTTAAGGAAATCAACGAGGCCTATGCCGTGTTGGGCGACGAAGTGAAGCGGCAGGAATATGATAGAATGAGACAGGCCGGTTTTGCGGGATATGGTGCTCAATATGCTGGTGGGCGCTATTACAGCCAGGAGCGGGTGTTTGCGGATGCCTTCACCAATCCCTATTTATTTCAAGAGCTGGCAAGGATGTTTCAGGAAGCTGGTTTGAGGTTCGATGAGGGATTTGTGGACAATTTGTTCTTCGGTGGCAGAGGTTTTGTTTTCACCTCCTCGAGTCAACCATCAGGAAGAGATCGGTCCATATCGACTTCGGAGTATAGACCACCTTTGTTATTACGACTTTTCGGCAAGGTCATCAGGTTTACCCTTAAGAGGGTGCTAGGTGTGCAGGAACTCTCCTGGCAGAGCAAGGGAGAAGATTTGTACCATGAAATCTATCTCTCTCAGGAAGAAGCTGCATCCGGTGTTGATAAGAAAATAAAGTATAAGAGAGGCAAGGAAAAGAAGAAACTTATAGTCAAAGTCCCACCAGGAGTTACCCAGGGCACGAAGGTAAGACTGAGGGGAATGGGATTGGAAGGGAAGACTCCCGGTGACCTCTTCATTACTGTTAAAATTAAGAGTTAGCTGATATGGGTGTTTTCGAAGATTTTGTTGACGTAGTAAAGCAGACAGAGACTATGCAAGCTCTCCTCCAGAACCTGGAGAAGGAGCCGGCGAAGCTCTTGACCGCTATTTGCCGGGAGTATGAAGCGACTAACAAAGCAGTTCCTGACCATCACCTTAATTTGGCTGGGTACTTTGGCGAGGCAATGTTACGAGCATTGGTATCGGCAAATTTAATTACCAGGGAACGAGAAGATAGGTTCTCCCTCTACGGCTACAAGCCGACTGAGGAGGGGCTTAGGTATTATAAGGCCATGCTTAAAGAGAAGAAAATCTAGTGTACAAGCTCATCGATACTCATGCCCATCTTGACGAACTGAAAAATCTCGATTTGATGCTCGAGGAAGCTAAAAAAGCAGGCGTTATTGCCATAGTAGCTGTGGGGTCGAACCACCAATCGAACATAAAAACATTGGAGATATCGCAAAAAAATCGCCGTTTTGTCTATCCTGCTTTAGGCTTACATCCCTGGGAGCTAGGTAATCTTGGGACCTTCGAGATAGATGATAATTTGCGATTTATTGAGCAAAATATTGCTTCAGCGGTTGCTGTTGGTGAAATAGGTCTGGACTATGACAAGAGGGTGTTGAAGGCAGCGTCCAAGGAATTGCAGAAAGAAGTTCTTGGTCGGCTTCTGAATATAGCCAGGGAATATGCTAAGCCAGCGGTAATTCACAGTAGATATGCCTGGAAGGATGCACTACACCTGATTCAGGATGTCGGCATGGATAAAGCTGTTTTTCATTGGTTCACTGGCTTTTCCAGTGTTCTTAGGGGTATAATTGACGGTGGCTATTTTGTTTCTGCCACGCCAGCTGCGGAGTATCATGAAGAGCATAGAAGGGCAGTCAAAGAAGCACCTTTGCAGAGATTACTTCTGGAGACAGATTGCCCTGTCACTTATGGAAGGACAGCACGGTATGAGTCCAGGCCCGCTGATATTGTAAGAGGCCTGGAGGCCGTGTCCCAACTTAAAGGAATTGCTGAAGCTACAATTGCTGAACAGACAACGAGAAATGCCATTAACTTTTTTTCTTTAGATATAGTATTTTAAATAAGGAGGTCAGTTCCATGATAAAAGCAATAGTAGGTGAGGATAACTTTCAAAATGTTGTTTTGCAATCGAAGTCGCCTGTTGTGGTAGATTTCTGGGCACAGTGGTGTGCTCCTTGCCTGGCTGCCGCTCCTGTTCTGGAGGAATTAGAGAAAGAATATAATGGTAAGATAGACTTCGCTAAAGTAGATGTGGATTCGAATAGTCCTTTGGCTGTCAAGTATGGAATAACTGCCATTCCCACTATGCTCATATTTAAAGGCGGTCAGCCTGTTCAGCAAATTCTCGGTTACAGGCCTAAGAAGGAACTCAAAAAGGTATTAGATGAAGTTCTTGAGGAGTAAATTATACGCTAGCTCGTAATAAAGAAGTCGCGAATGAAATCAAATTCCTCAGGAAGAAGTGCTAATAACAGGGGAAATCGCTCCATCAAGAATTTGGCTATTACCGATTGACTAATAACTGACTCCGTGCCCGGGTAATACTTACCGACAATAGCGAGAACGGCGGCACATATCAGGCCTCCTATAAAGACGCCGAGGATGCAGCCCACAAGCCTATCCAGCCAACCAAGTATGGTGAGGTGAACCAGCTTGGCTACGAACCAGCCAATCACACTAGCTACAATTAAAGTAGCTAATAGGATGATGGCGTAAGCAGCTATGTTGGCCCAGGTAGCACCGGAGGGAGAAAGCAATGCCGCAAGCCCGCCGTAATAACGCCCGGCTAAAACTATGCCACCTATTAACCCGGCAATGCCAAATACTGTCCTGATAATTCCTTGCCGCAGGCCCGCAATACCCAACAAAACTGCCACGACTATTATGACTATGTCCAACCAATTCATTGCTCACCTCTCCGGTCTTTCATTTTATCATAAGATAACCACCTGTTTGCTCAAGATCACTTTCGAACTCATAATGTTTAAGTATAGGAATAATTTTACTCTTTATTTCATTAATTTGTTTCTGTGAAAGCATCTATTCACCCCAGATAAGCAATTGACCACAATGCCGAAGGCACGAATTCTTCATGCCGTGTTGTGTTATATTGAAGCTGCAGGTTCCTGTTACAATCCATAAACTAACCTCGGTGCCAGGTATTGCGGGAATCTATCCAACAATGCAAGGCGAATAAGATAGCACATATGGCAGGCATCAACATATTCATCCTCGTGCTGGACGTCATATTCTTTGGCCAAGCGAGCAGGTCCTCCGTTCACTAAAGGTCCACAGATTGGGTGAGAATCAGCATTGTACTGCTCGACTATCTTTGATAGTGGAACATCCCACATATTACCCATACTCAACCCCTGACAAATATGGATGTTGCCATATGCGTCGAGATGCACCCTCCCGGGATTTTTAATGTCCTCATAAGGACATTCTGTGAATTCTTCCCACGGTCTGCGAGGCAGGCCTGCTATCAACTTCTCAACTGCTCTTCCTCTAAACATAGCGCCACCACCGATGACAGGTTTTCCTTTGGCCTGCTCTTTGTCAACACCTTCTTCAACTGTGGGCTTATCAATACAGATGGATCCACAGGGCATGCCTAACTTTCTGGCAGCGTTTAGGGCATGTTTGGCAGGACTTGCTTCCTTGTCTTCATAGTGTAATGCATCATCGCTGATGCTTACATCGGATACTCCCAAATCGCGAAATGGCTTTAGCCACAGTTCTGCATCCTCCTCTGATGTTGCCCAGTATGCGTTAGTTACTATTCCGGTCTTGAATCCTATATCATGAGCAACCTTGGTGCCTTCATACATTAGAGGGTAGAATAGAAATGGTTCACCACCTTCAAAATATATCCATTCTATTGTCTCAATTTTGCCTAAGTCATCGAACACTTTCTTCATCTGGTCCAGCGTGAAGGTTCCCTTTGCCTGTGGGCTGCTATATACAAAACAATGGTCACATTCCAAATCGCATTTATAAGTCAAGAGAAAATGTATTCCCGTTAGCATTTACACTACTCCTATAAACTTAACTGTACATTGGCAATTTCCTATGGCTTATGTATATACAAATTTTCTTTTTGCCTCTTCTCACCCAAGCCATTCAGCAGATTATATTTCTCTTAGATTCACCTCCACATCATGCTTCGCCGCATTCAAGCCTGTAGTCGCAGTAAGAGCACATCCAGGAGGGGCATTTGGGAAGCTGTAGTGGTGATGTCGCCTTTTCCAAAAGCCCAAGCCGGCGTAATGCTTCAGCCTTAACAGCGTTCAAATTCCTGAAGTTTACATCATAGACCATCAGTTTGGCATCCTCTTTAGGAACTCTAACATAGTAGAGCAGCAGCCTGCCTTTTGTGTTCTCTGTTAAGGCACAGTCAAATCCCAGGCGGAGGAAGTAATGAGGGAATGCTCTGGGCAAACGTTCTCTTTCCACCAGTGAAGAAAATTTTGGGTCGCGCAGGATGGTGGGCAAGTTCTGCCAGATTTGGACCAGGTCGGCTAGTGGCGCATGCTTCACGGGAATCCTCTGCGCTTCGCCCGGGGCACCGTAGCGTAATGAATCGCGGAGGGCATCGAGAAAGCCACGCTCATCCATGGAACGAAGATACTCTTCCTTCTCTTCCCAGACCTCTTCACTCAACTTAAGGCGCTCAAAATATGCTTTGCGGGGGAAAACAATATCGTTGATGCCAAACAGTTGGGATGGGTGAGACCCAGCCATTTTGCTGAGGAGTTGCTCACAGGTCATGCTATCGACGTAGATTTCCCCGGCTAAATCAGCTATCTCATGCGATGCTGGCACCGATGTGGTCTGGCAGTCGCATACCTGGGAATAATCACACTGCCTGTTGAACCAGGGGCAAACAGGGAGATTACTGGGGTCGTTGGAAATGAGCGCTTGCACCAGGAGGTCGCGTCTCCGCCGCATTTCCTCTCGAATTGCTTCCAGGTCCGGGAAATTAACATGATAGACAAGCAAAGGGGAAGTTGAGGGAGGTTCCTCTCCCTGGCGCTGATAAATGATAATTTCTCCTTCGTGGGCATTGACCATAGCACAGTACATGCCCAATTGCTCGATATAAGTGGGCCTGTATTTCAATAAATCCTTCGTGTCTATAGGCGTGGAGGTGGTCTTGACCTCTACGGGAATCTTTTCGTAGATATCAATCTTGCCCACAATGCCCTCAGCTTCTACAAATTGCTCCAGGTATTCTTCGCTGGATACGGCTGAGCCGAAGGTCTTGTGAAAGCCGGTGCCAGCCCACATAAGCTGCTGTTTCTCCAGGGGCGGAACGATTTCAGGATACTTTCGCCTGAAGTAAGCCTGTTTGAGGTTAAGTAAGTCAGTTACGGAGATGCGATATGGAGGGCGGCGCGTCTTTAAGCTTTGCATTAAAGCATCCTTGACCGAACGGTTCGCCTCGATGTGGGAAACATAAGACGCGATGTCAAAGTCACTCATTGCGCTACCTTATTATAGTATTTTGTCGCAGAAATAACTTCATTCTGGCATTGCGAGCCAAATTCCCTCTCCCTCGAACCCCCTTGTCATTGCGAGGCCCAATTTATCGGGCCGAAGCAATCTCCTCTCCCTTGATGGGAGAGGATTAAGTTGAGGGTGGCAGGCGAAGCAATCTCGCACCTCTTGCTACAATTCTCACTGCCAGGACCTCAGGCGCCTGAAGGCTTCGAGCTTATCTCTATCTCCAATTTTGGCCTTTTCCACCGCCTGAGCCAGAAATTGGATGCTGCTATCGTAGGTCTTCCTGTCCACAGGGTAAGGATGGCCGTCTTTGCCGCCATGGGCAAAGCTGTAGCTCGCCGGGTCTCGCAGGCTGACCGGTGTCTCATAGACCAGCTCTGAAATAAGACTCAAGGCGCGAAGAGTTTTTGGTCCTACGCCCTGAAGGGCTAGCAGTGATTCAAAGTTTTCGGGCTTATGTTCATAAGCTGTGAGGAAAATCTTGCTCAGCCTGTCGGGGTGAATATCTTCCAGGCTGATATAAGCTCGCTGAGGCAGGTTTAAGGTCTTTAGCCGATTTAGCTGGCCTACAATTTTATCTGGCTTCTCTTCGGCAGCAACATGGGCAATGACATCCCTCACCTTTGCGCTCTCCAGAGCCACTAGATTCAATGCCTCGCCTCTCGCCTGGGAACAAATAGCCGCCTCAGGCTCGCAAACAAAATCGTTGACTTTCTCTCCCAGCCAGTGATAGCGGCGCGCATAGCGGTTAGCTTCATTCATACCTTGTTGAACCACTGCCCAGGAGCCATCTTGGGTAAAGAAGAAGCTGTGGTGATAGAGCTGATAGCCACCCTGAAGGGCGGAATTATCCACCTTGGCCGACATGCGGCTGGCGTAGACCAGGGCCGACGGATTTACCTTCAGCAGATGCCCGGTGTTTTCTATCTCCAGAGGGGTCTTCCGTGAAGTCTTGCCCTTGCCCCCGGCCACAAATAAACCGAGCTCTCTTTCCAGTCCTCGCATTCCTTCTTTTAATGCGCCGCAGACGGTAGTGGTAACGCCGCTGGAATGCCAGTCATAGCCCAGGACGCAGCCGAGAGCCTGAAACCAGAAGGGGTCGGAAAGGCGACGCAGCATCTCCTCAGTGCCAAACTCAGTTACCGTAACGATAGTAATCTCCCGGGCAAGCTGGCACATCCGCCCGAATAGCCACGGCGGCACCTTGCCATAATGCAGTGGCAAATTAGCAATCCCCGTCCTCTGTCCCGAGCTAGACATCTCCCGTTCTAAGTATATTATACAACAGCGTTTGCCCTAATAGCATCGCAGTTTTGACATAAAAAGCTGCGCCCATTACTCGACGCATAAACTACTGGACATAAAACGAATTTCGTATATACTTAAGTATAAGGAGGTCTTGAAATGACTGAACAAAACTATAGGATCAGAATTAAACTTGGTGAAGTTGAAATTGAGGCCGAAGGGGACAAGGATTTTGTAGAAAAGCACATTGAGGAATTCAAGAAAGAGATGCCTAGGATTGCTAAGGAGTTACCATCTAAAGAGGTTACTCCAGAAATCCCGAGAGAGCGGATCGAGCTGGGGAAACTTTCCATTGCTGAATTCTATAAAGAGAGGAAACCAAAGGAGGATATAGAGGTAGCGGTAACTATCGCATACTACCTCACAACTTCTGAGAAAAGAGAGGAATTTACCAATCAGGAGATTAAAGAAGAGGCAAATAAATTAGGTTACAAACTGTCAAATCCAGCTGACACTCTAAAAAGAGCGGCTTCAGGGAAAAAGGCATATGTAAGGAAAATTAAGAAGGGTAAATGGACACTTACACTGGAAGGAAAAAGGTTTGTAGAAGAAGAACTGCCCAGAAAGAGTGAGGTGTAGTGGAGAACATAAAGAAAATTCTTTCCACTAATATCGATACAGACTTAGTCGAACATCTGTTAGAACATTATAAGGAATTGAAGCAAAAATTCCTCCTTGGTCAATATGAGCCGAGTCAACTGAAGTGTGCCAAATTTGCGGAAGTGGTAATGCGAGTTCTCGAATGTGTTACTAAGAAGAGCTATACGCCTTTTGATAAAAGCCTTTCTTTAGACGACCTCGCAAAGGAACTTGAACAATTACCCAAGGATAGATTCCCCGACTCGATTAGAATTCATATACCTCGGATTCTTCGAGCTATTTATGATATTAGAAGCAAGCGTGGGGTGGCGCACGTAGGAAAAGTAAACCCAAATCTTATGGATGCTACTTTTGTTGTTTCTGCATGCGACTGGATTATGGCAGAATTTATAAGGTTATATCATACTAATGACTCAAATGAGGCGCAAAGAGTCGTCGATTCCATAGTAGAAAGAAAGGTTCCAATTATAGAAGAATTTGGTGATGAGCTTAGAGTTTTAGCCCAAGATCTTTCTGTTGCGGATAAGATTCTGCTTATTCTGTATAGAAAGCATCCAAATTATGTTTCAACCAAAGATTTGAAAAGCTGGATAAAGACTAGATCGCCAAGCTACATCACCACAGCTTTAATGCAACTGGATTATCAAGTAAAAATCTACCGTAAAGGAAATGAGAATATAATTACCCGAAGAGGAATCAAATATGTTGAGGAGAATCTCCCAAAAGAGATTTGATGCCACTAAGCAAAACGCTTCGCCACAGAGGACTGGGAGCGAGGAACATTAAAGAGCGATATCTGGTAGATGAGGATGGCAATCACATTGGCGTGGCACTTGATATAAAGGATTACCATCGCCTGCTTCAAGAGCTTGAGGAAAAGGTAAAACAGATAAGAAGCCTTAGAAAATATTGAAGTTTAACTGTTGCGATAAGAGAGATAGATGAAAGCAGTAGAAGTTAGAGAGCTGGTCAAGGACTATGGGAACTTCAGGGCAATAAACGGAATCTCCTTTGAAGTAAACGAAGGGGAGATATTTGGCCTGATAGGTCCTAATGGTGCGGGAAAAACAACCGCATTGAGAGTTGTTGCCACGCTGCTTCAAATAACCTCTGGAGCGGTAACAGTCTTTGGCTATGAACTTCCTAAAGAGGCGGGAGAGGTGAGAAAGATAATAAGCTATTTACCCGAAGAGGCTGGCGCCTATAAGAATCTCACGGGCAAAGATTACCTGAATTTTATCGCCAAATTCTTTGGCGAGGGGGAGAAATTCCAGAATATGGTCCAGAGAGGATTGGAAATAAGCAATTTGGGGGAGAGAATAAATGATAAAGTTGATACATACAGCAAGGGAATGATACGGCGTTTGCTCGTGGGCAGAGCTTTAATGGTAAACCCGAGATTGGCAATATTAGATGAGCCTACCTCTGGCTTGGACGTGGTAAATGCTCAGGAGGTGAGGAGGATAATAAATAGCTCAGTCGAGGCAGGAGTGGCGGTTTTATTGTCTTCGCATAATATGCTTGAGGTGGAGCTCTTATGTCACCGCATCGCTTTGATAAACGATGGGATAATAGTTGCCAGCGGGACTGCCGCGGAACTCAAAAAGGAATATGACGCCGGAAATATAGAAGAGGCTTTTGTTAAGGCGATTAAATGATTGGCAACATAGTAAAGAAAGAATTCAAAGAATTGTTTACCCTCTCGACCCTGATCCCAATAGTGGTTATTGCCATAGTGTTTGGATTTGTGGGGCAAACGATTGGCAACATCGGGGAAACTATGGAGGAGAAGCCAGTCATAGGAATCGTGGATATTGACGATGGCGATTTTTCTGATATAGCCATGTCCGTTCTTATCGAGAAGGCGGAGGTTATCTATAATGGCAATGATGCTGGAGAAGGCTTGGAAGAAGTAAGGAAAGAAAATGGAGTTGCGCTTCTGGTAATACCTGAAAACTTCAGCCAAAACATTTATGCCAATCATCCCGGGGAAATAGAAATTTACTGGATAATGAAAGGGGCGGGGATGATGGATTCCATATCCTCAGGCGTGGTTGAAGGACTTATCCAAGCAGTGAACCAGGGGATATCGACGAAACTGATACAACAGGATAGCTCATCAGACCCAGCCCTGGTCTTGAACCCAACGAAAAGAATTGAGACCACATTTTTCAAGGGAAAAGAGATCGAAGGGCTATCGTCAAGTCAACTGGGCAATATGCTAAGTTCACAATCAATAGTTATTCCAATTGTAGTAATGATGCTCATAATCATGGCCGGGGCTTCCGTAATAGCTTCGATGGGCTTGGAGAAGGAAAACAAGACCCTGGAGACATTGTTAACCCTGCCCGTAAGGAGAAGTCATATAGTAATTGGCAAAATAGTCGGTAGCGCTCTGGTAGGGATGATAATGGCAGCCATCTATATGATTGGATTTTCACGCTACATGAGTTCATTCCAGATTTCAGATATAAATCTGGCAGATTTTGGGTTGGCCCTGGGCACGCAAGATTATTTATTGGTAGGAATTTCGTTATTCGTAGCTCTTTTAGCCGGGCTTTCACTATGTATAGTTCTGGGAACATTTGCTAAGAATTATAGAAGTGCTCAGGCACTGGTCTTCCCGATAACCGCCCTTGCTATGATCTCCATGTTCATAACCCTGTTTAAAGATTTCGATACCATTCCCGCCGTCTTAAGAATTCTTGTGTTTGCCATACCTTTTTCCCACCCCATGATGGCTATGCGGGCTCTTATGATGGATAATTATTCGCTGGTAATCGGAGGTATTGCTTATACAGCAGTTTTCACGATAATAATGATAGCGGTAGCGGTCCGCATTTTTAATTCGGATAGATTGCTGACCGGAAGCGTTCAAAAAAGAGTAGGTCTAGGGAAACTGGTGTGGGGATTTCGGCGGTAATAAATTAGCCAGCACAAAAACAACTTTCCTGTGCACTAAGTTGCGTTGAAGTCCGATGGTGTTCATGTAAATTCCTGATAAGATGAAAGTGAGTCCACATGATAACTATAGATGGTGCAGCCAGGTCGGGAAGTGGAACCATAGTTCGCTATTCGGTAGCGCTGGCCAGCCTGCTGGGCAAGGAAATAAGGATAGAAAATATCAGGGCCGGGAGGGATAAGCCGGGCTTAAGGGCGCAGCATCTTAAAGTGGTGCAGGCTTGCCAGGAGATGTGCCATGGGGTGGTGGAAAATGCTGCGGTGGGTTCTAAGGAGATTACCTACACACCCGGAGGAAGGTTCAATGGAGGAGAGTATA
>Ga0315541_1002402_pt1 | contig 15702 bp, 17 predicted proteins | sample SalMarSW160190MG_FD_203095 | JGI IMG/M metagenome (GOLD analysis project Ga0315541, IMG submission 203095) | Salt marsh sediment microbial communities from the Plum Island Ecosystem LTER, Massachusetts, United States - Salt Marsh Sediment SW1601-190 ...
ATCCCGCGCGGCCTTCTTGGGATCGAGTGTCGCTGTCGCTACGGGTATCCACAGGTGGTGACCGTCTATCCGTTGATCGAAGGTAAGCCTTTTCCGACCATCTTCTGGCTTACGTGTCCCTACCTCGTAAGAGAGATCGATCACCTGGAGGCGGAAGGTTGGGTCAAGCGAATGGAGACGCGCGTGCGAGAGAATCAGGTGCTCGCCGCGCGGCTGCAAGCGGCTCACCTCGCTTATATCAACGAGAGGTATCGCTTCCTCACCGAGGAGGACCGCGTATTCCTGGAAGAAACAGGAATGTCAGCCGCTCTCCTTAAAAAGGGGATCGGTGGGACCGCTGATTTTAGCAGGGTGAAGTGCCTCCACCTGCACGTCGCACATGCCCTAGCGCGAGAGAACCCAATCGGCAAGCTTGTTCTCCGAGCACTTCCAAAGCATGCTTGCCCGCCTAATGAGGTGATCTGCGAAGCGTTTTGATAAGACGGCGCAGATCAAACCTCGGTCGTTTTCTACGGATCTGCTTTAACTGTAGGAGGGCTATTGGTTGCGTTATTCACGTGAACGATCATTGAATCACTTGCGCTCGCACCACACGCGTCGGTCACCATCAGGGTAAGAACAACATCCTCGCCCTCGCAACGGTCGGTGGGCGGTGCTGTGTACACCGGGTGAAGTGCACAAGGGTGATCGAAGCTGCCACGACCACACGTCGCTGTCCAGTAGTAACTCAACGAATCCCCATCCGGATCAGAGGCAGAGCAGGTCAACTGAATGCTCGCACATTCATTGACGGCCAGATTCTCACCCACGTCCGCACCAGGCAGATGGTTCATATTGTTGATGTGAAGGATGTCCTTCTAGGTATGAATGTTAGACAGTAGTCTGAGAACGTGAACGAGAGGGTCATCCTTAACCAAACCGAGAAGTCATCTGGCGCTTGATCACCGAGGGTAGAGTAGATGTTGGCTAGCTCAAGAAATGAGTATTGTGTCCCCGGAATTCCCCAAGAAATGAGTATTGTGTCCCCGGAATTCCCCGGAATTCCCGAATTCCCGCCGGCTGGTCAGCTATCGCTACGGGCGGGGGAGCATCCTCATCACAACCAACAAGTCGGTGAAGGCCTGGCCAGAGATCCTGGCCGACGACGAGGTGATGGCAACGGCGCTGCTTGATCGCCTGTTACACAACTGCCATGTGCTGAACATCAAAGGGCGCTCCTACCGGCTGCGGGACCTGGAGAGGCTGCTCAAGTGAGGGGGGGTAAAAGAAGCGGTGAGGATGCAAGAGAAGGGAGGAAGCTCCTTCCGCTTGCATCTAACTGTCAGCGAAGAACAGCGGTCCGAATGAAAAGGCGGGCCATTAACTGAAAAAAAGGTCGTAAAAGTATGCGACCCCTAAAGTCGTAAAGGTTGCCGTCACTTGACATGGGCAGTTCTTTTGACTATATTGGTGCCAGATCAGTTCGTCTGAACCTGCTTTGACAGCGGATTCAGATTGAGGCTTGAGGAGCTTGTTAATGCCCTGATGCTGAGTATTCCGTTTGTTGAGTTGCGCGACTGCAACTTCACATGGTAACGTATGTCACTGAAGTTCTGGTGCAGAAACGTTAGAATTGAGACTGGGAGATGGTGATCATTCGGAGTAGGTGCTAGTGGCTGCCATTCATATTTCATGGAACGCTTCCTCCAATGTCTCAGAGGTGTTTCAGAAGAGCGGTAGCTTGTGGTAAGGTTGTATTAAGGGAAAGGAGGGTTCGATGAAAAGCGGGAAAGTCATCCTTGTTGGCGTAGTGATCTTGATTGCGATTGGAGTTGGAGTTTGGCTTGGCATCAGTCCCCCTTGGAGACAGGTACAAGCCGATGAGATCGTCTTTGGGGGGGCTCTGCCTCTTACAGGTGAGAGCCTTGCAGAGTATGGCAAGCGGTGTCAAGCTGGAATGGATCTGGCAGTTGAGCATATCAATGAAGGTGGAGGCATCAACGGGCAAACACTTCGGATCCAATATGAGGACACCGAAGGGTCCCCTACAGCTGGTGTCAGCGCCCTTCGAAAACTGATCGATGTACATTATGTTAGGGTCGTTATTGGTGCTGTTGGAAGCTCCATTACGCTAGCGATGGAGCCGATTGCCACTGAGAATGAAGTCATCCTCTTCTCGCCGGCCTCCTCAAGCCCCAAGCTGACCGGCAAGAGCCGTTTCTTCTTCCGGAACTGGCCTTCCGACGTGTTCGAGGCAACTGCGCTGGCTCAGTTCGTCTACCATGAGCTTGACATCCGAAGCGTTGGGATTCTCTGGGTGAACAACGACTACGGACTCGGACTGAAGGACGAGTTTAAGCGGGAGTTTGAGGAGCTCGCGGGCCGGGTTCCGGCTATTGAGACCTACGAGCAAGATGCTACTGACTTCAGAACACAACTTGCTAGGATTAGTGCCTCCGGACCGGAAGCGATCTACCTTGCGGGGTACCACCGTGAAATGGCGGCCGCGACAAGGCAGATCCGGGAGCTCGGCCTGACCGTTCAGATCCTGGGTGATGGGGACTACGGAGTGGATGAGTTGCTCGTGCTGGCCGGAGATGCAGCAGAAGGCGCGATCTACTCGATTCCTGAATACAACCCCGAAGCAGATGATCAGGCGGTTCGGGAGTTCTCGGCTGCATTTGAGGCGGAGTACGGGCGCCAATCCTCTATCTTCGAGGCAAACGGGTACGATGCTGTCAGGGTACTCGCGCTCGCCGTGGAAGAGGCCGGACTAGATACGAACAACATGGTTGAGTTCTTGGTGAGCCTTAAGGATTACCCGGGAGCGTCAGGCCTGACGACCTTCGGCGAGATGGGAGAGGTAGTCAAGCCAGTCGCGATTCGTACGGTACGAAACGGGGAGTTCGTTGACTACTAGAGTGATGCCAAACAGCAAGAACCTCGTCACTTAAAAGGCTTGACGGTCGTGCGGGACGGTGTGGTGGCAGATGGTAACTCCCAGTAGTGTGCTCGATTTCCGCCTATACTACGTCTACACGTTCATGCTGGATCGGATTCCGCTTTCCAAGGTCATTCATCTTCCGAACGGTTCGGAAATCGCTTTCGGGAAGTTCGTGGAGGACTATCTCCGCTGCCACTTCGAATCCAGCTACATCTTCGACGCTCAAGATGGAGGCTCCCAAAGGCGAATTCCAGTCTGGCATCAGGCAGAGGAAGAGGAGCCCGAGCAGTTCCGATCGGCCGTCTATCTGCGATTTGACCACCTAAGCCTATCGACCCCTGCCATGGTGTGCACGATCAAGGACATTGGTGATGGTTTCGTTGCCAGCCACATAGCGCTTTGGGAATCGGGCCTGGGAGTGATTGCGATTTGGCTCCAGAGCGACGCCAACATCCCGGAAGAGGGACTGCACAAACTGGCACAACGCAAGAAGCTTCCGGAAATTACGCTGCAGGGTTTCAGCCAGTCAGAAACGCCGCACGATCTGTTTGAGAAGAACGTCCGACAGTTGAGGGAGCACCTAAGACAAGCCGCACGGCAACTACCAGACGAGGCTTCTCGCAGTCTTGCACGCGCCAGTGCAGGCGGAATTCCTTCTCTCATCCGCAAGCACCTAGCCGACGAGTCGTTTGGCTCTGAGGATAACTTGCGGACTGAGTGCACCTGCCCGGATCGCGAATCCCTACGGCGAAGGATCGTCAAGGCATTCTTTCGGAAGGACAAATACACGGTCTCTTCTGCCACTGACCGCTCGCAAGGCCGGGTGAAGAGCAGTAGCACGCCTGAGCAAGATAGGCTTGGAGGGGGCGAGTCTGTCGCAGGAAGGCTATTCGAGGAGCTCACGTGGCTACGGGAAACTGACCTGCTTTGGAAAGAAGACGGGCTGTATCAGGAGCCGTCAGTTGTCGTGATGTTGCGTCTTCGCACAGGGGATGTCCCGGACCTCACGAACGTGGATTGTCACGGGACACTGGAATCGATTTTGCATGGTGTTGAGTCCGACAACTATGACCGCTCCCATACGGAACGGACAGCGAACCTGTTCCCGGATAGGCGCTTCGTAACGCTGTTGCACGAGAATTGCTTGCTTGTGGCGCATTCAATAGAGTGGACTAGCAGTCAGTTCGACATGTTCTTCAAAGGGCTATTCCGGACGTTTGTTGCTCTGCGTGGCCGATGGTACTTCCACGTGGTAGTCGGAGAGTTCCTTGATCTTGTTACACGGAAGCTGAATGCCCAGTTCCGAGATCTAATCCGGAAAAATGGAACGCGGGACGCGGCTACCCGGCGGCGTCTTCGCGAGAAGGAGGAAGAGATCATCCAAGTGATGGCCGACTACCTCCAAAGTCGCTCAATGGAGGATCCACTCGTGCGCTCAATTGGCCTAACCCCGTTTCGTGCCCTCTATGAGATTGGAAGCACGCGTATTTTTCGGCTTCAGGAACTCCGCGACAGCGTGCGAGAGCGACTTGGCGAAGTAGATCGGCTATTCCAGATGGTCAGCACGTACTACCGTCGCCGGCAATACGAGTTTCCGTCTCGCACAGTACTGTCAAGAAGATCCTGGAAGTGGAGGACACTGGCCTTCAGTGCTGGTGTTGGAGCTGTAGGCCTTTGGCAGCTCATCGTTCAATCGGTGCTGCCCCCCGTTTGCTGGGTTGGTGTTGGTGTCTTCGCATTTGTGGGGATCTGCGCGCTTCTTGGCTGGATGCTCACGGGTCCGGGGCAGTGAGCCGAAAGCAGGTACACATGCGAAACCGTCTTCGGTCAACTTGCAAGCATGCTCTGGAGAAGGGAGCCGATTGTTCAAGATAATCGCACTGGCGGCGGCGGCCTTCTTTGCCGTCGTACCACTATACAGGGAGACACCCTTCAGGTTCTTTCGCTCTCTCTGGAACAAGATGCTCGGAGTAGTCAACTACTTCAACGAGGAGCGGATCCAGGGGAATGAGGTCGTTGAGCATTGGTTTCGTTCTCTCGTGGCTCGTGTGCTGGGTCTGTTTCTGATGGACTGCATCCTAGTCCTATTGCCACTTGGCTGCGTTTTCGCTGGTACTTGGCTGTTCCTTGAGTGCCTGGGCAACGCAGCTAAGCATGACACAGCCGCGATAGGAGGCCTTCTGGCACTCTTTGGTGTTATTGTGTGGCCCAGAGTGGTCTCTGTGGAGGAGGAATTGCTCGAGGAGAAGGGAACCCAGTTGGAACGGATGTGTGATTGATGTACGTTGAGCCGCGTGATAGTCGAGGGAAGAGTCTAAGAGAAACCTCGGCCGGCCCACCTCGAAGACTGCGCAGGCGAGTAGGGTTGTTTGCGACGCTCTTCATATCAAGACGGGCCTGCACTAATAGGCGCTTCATGAAACAACGAACCGGAAACTGAAGCTCGTAGCACAGTCACCGGTTGGATCCCTAGCTGCCTAGGGCCTCGTCCCTCGGGGGATTGGCGTTGCTTCGCACTACCGAGTTCAGATGATCCATGTGCAAGACGCCGCGAGTCATGCCCTCCGCAGCTGTTGCCATTCCTGTCATCTTGACCAGGTCCCCAGCAGGGTGCGAGGCTGCTGGTGCCCTTGATGTAATCACATTCGCGACCGGGGTCGGGATGGATTCCCCATCCGAGCCGATTGCCGCTCTGAGTCAGAAGATGTGTGCATAGCGCGCGTGGTTAGTCTGGAGGTGATCCCCATCAGTCTGCCTGCCCTCTGGCAAGCGGGAATCCTATCCCTGCCAATCCCAGGAAAGGGTCGCTTGCAGCATCGCCGATATGCGATGTAGGAAGTCGGTGCCTTTCTCCGGCGACAACGAGAGGACGGGAATCCAGTTCTTATCAAGGATTCAGGGTTACCAGAAGATGAAGGTGGTGTTGGGATCCCTTTGGCGTTGTTCCGTCAATCGGCCGATGGCTCGCAACTACTTGCACAATCAGGTACCATGCGTCCACGCGACAGGTGTCCGGGAATCGGATCGATGAGATCGACCCAGGTTCCCTGGCTCAAGGACTTCTAGGTTTCTTCCTCATGGCACTGTTCGCGTGGATTGAGCACCGATGGCTTGTCGAGTAAGACGTTTCGCGGCTACGATGACAAAGCGTGCAAGCTCTTGAAGAAGGAGAATCATGAGTGAGATATCGCAAGGCACAGCCGACATAGCCGGTGTCGCATGCCAGGCTCTTGCTGAGCAGTTTGGGACCCCGCTCTATGTGTACGATACCAGCCGGATCAGGGCAAACCTTGACCTGATCAGAGATTCCATCAACTACAAGCCAATGCGCATCCATTTCGCGTGCATGAGCAACTCCAACGTCGAGCTCCTTCGAGCGATTCACAGGTTCGGTGCTGGAGTACACGCTTGCACAGCCGGCCAGTATGCGATCGCCAAGTGCGCCGGCTTCGAAGGCGAGGAGATTGTAGTTACGGGTTGCAACCTCACGGACGAGGACATCCGCATGGTTTCCGAACCAAATGTTAGAATCAACGCGGACTCACTTGGACAGCTCAGTGCATACGTGGAGATTGGCAAGGTCAAGGAGATCGGGATTCGGATCAACCCGTCCGTGCATAAGCCAAAAGGCGCGATTAACGTAGCCGTCGGACCTGATGCGCGAGTTGGCATCACGGAGAAGCAACTTCCTGAAGCTGCGGACAGGGCTACGCAGCATGGCGCGCGGATCGTTGGAGCACATACGTACGTCGGCACGGATATCCGTGACGAGAAGTACATGTTGCACGTGCTCGAATCCTTGCTCAGTGCCGCCATGTCTCTGGAGGACCTCACCTATGTTGACATCGGGGGAGGGTTCTCCATCCCCTATGAGAGCGAGCAGAAGCCCTTTGACTGGGACCGGTATGGGGCAGGGGTTCGAGACAGGTTCGAGAGACTCAGTGAGCGGTTTGGTCGTCGGATCTCATTGTTGCTTGAACCTGGTCGCGCCGTGATTGGCGATGCCGGTACTCTCCTTGCCCGGGTAGTTGATGTCAAAACACAGAACGGGCACACGTTCGTCGGTACGGATACTGGATTCAGTAACTTCGCGAGGCCATACATATACGGCAAGTTCCATCGTGTTTCTCTTGCTGCAGAAGGCACGCGCCCCCCTGCCAAAGGAGTGGCGATCTGCGGGAATACGGTTGCGGCGAATGACTTCCTTGCCAAGGGTTTGACGCTTCCCGCTCCCCGGGTTAGTGACCTCATTGCCATCCATGATGTTGGCGCCTACGGCTACTCGATGAGTTCACACTTCTGTTCAGTCCCCAGGCCGGCCGAGGTGCTCATCGAAGATGGCGTTCCCAGGCTGATCAGACGGCGAGAGACAGTTGACGACCTTGTTCGTGACGCACAACCTCCGAAGGAGAGTGCCTAGTGGCTAGGGTAGCGTTCATCGGCGTCGGCCGCATGGCACAAGGCCTGATCGAATCCTTCAAGCGCAAGGGAGGCATCGAAGACTGCGAGATTGTAGGGACCCACTACGATCCCACGCGTTGTGACACTCTGCACCGTGTGCTGCAGATTCCGATGCTCTCGTCGAACCGAGATGCGGTTAGAGACGCGCGGTACGTCATTCTGTGTGTCCGTCCTCTTCAGTTGCTCAGTGTGGCAGAGGAAATCGGCGATCTGATCGGGCCTGATCAGACCGTGATATCAATCGCAGTCGGAGTGCCCGTTGGAAAGATACGTCAACGCTGTCCTGAGAGCGGGCCGATCTTCCATGTCCATCCTCCGTCACTCTGCATGGCGCAGACGCCGGGCATGTCGTTCGTGGCTAATGAGCCAACGGCGACTGAGGATGATATCAGGCGAGTTGAAGAGATCTTCAGAAAGCTCGGCTTCGTAATGTTGGTCCATGAAGAAGACATCGATCGCTTCGCTGTCTTCGCAGGAGCTTCTCCCGCATTCATATGCCAGATTCTCCACGAGTGGCGTGGGCTGGCGCGCGAGGCCGGCATAGAGAAGGGAATTACAGACGAGATCGTTCACTACATGGTACGGGGCATTCACATTGCCTTTGATGGAGACGACGACATCAAGGAAAGGCAACACTTCTCGTTGGAGGAGATCATCGACCGAATCGCCACTCCGAATGGGGTCACGCGTGTTGGCCTGGGGGTCATGAAGAAGAGGAACATCCACAACTTCAGAGGAGCGCTGAAAGGTGTGGCCGAGCAGTGCCTCCAGAAGATCGGGAAGATTCGCCAGGCTGTCAGTCGGCAGTAGCCTGATAAGGGCGCGGGCCAATGATCGCTCAAGTCCTTCTGAACGGAATCATCGCCGGAAGCCAGTACGCGCTGATGGGAGTGGGGTTTGCACTCGTCTATCGAGTTACGCATGTCTTCCACTTCGCACATGGTGCTGTTTTCGCGGCTGGGGCGTACGGCGCGTACGTGGGGCACGAATGGCTAGGATTTAGTCTTGCGACTAGTACATGCATTGGAGTCGCCACGAGTTGCTTATTCGGCAGCCTGGTAGAATTGGGTGTCTACCGTCCGCTCAGGCGCAGGGCGGCCCCCAATGTGGTCTTCTTGCTGGCGTCACTCGGAGTGTATATCTTTCTGCAGAACCTCATTTCACTTACGTTCGGAGATAATGTTCGCACTCTCAGGGACACAACTGTAAGCACAGGGCTTGAGGTTCTGGGGGCGAGGATCACCCCTGCTCAGCTTGCGGGCCTTGTGATCTCAGCTGTGGTGGTGCTAAGCGTGGCTGTTCTCTTGAGGTATGCAAGAGTAGGGAAAGCCATTCGCGCTGTTGCTGATGAGCCGCTACTTGCAGAAGTCAGTGGAGTGAGTTCTACAAGAGTGATTCTCTTCACGGTAGCGTTAGCCTCTGCAATTGCTGGATTCGGAGGAGTGATCATAGGTCTCGACATCGATATCAGCCCAACGATGGGCCTGCGGCTCCTGATGATGGGCGTTGTCGCTTTTGTCGTTGGAGGGACAGGCAACGCCATGGGGGTCGCCGTCGGTGCTTTGCTGCTTGGGATGTTGCAGCACATTGGCGCTTGGATTCTTGGGTCACAATGGCAGGATGCTATCGCCTTTGTTCTCCTCCTGATCGTACTAGTAGCCAAACCTTCTGGGCTCCTTGGGAGGCGATTCTCTTGGCAGCTCTAGTAACTGTATATGCTGATCCAACCGAAGCCGACGAGGGAGACGTCGTATGAACTACATTCTCCATCTCTGTGTGCTTATCTGTATCTACGGTATTCTCGCGGTCTCGCTGGATTTGGTGCTGGGATTCGCCGGTATGCTATCCATTGCCCAGGCGGCATTCTACGGAATCGGCGGGTATGCCTCGGCGCTCATGGCTATCAATCTTGGCACACCGTTCCTCGTCAACCTTGCTGCGGCAATGCTGTGTGCCGGGCTGGTGGGTGTGGTTGTTGTAATACCAATACGGCGGATCAAGGGCGAGTATCTGGCAATCGCGACATTCTCGCTGCAAGTGATTGTCTACAGCGTGTTCAAGAACTGGAGTGCAGTGACCGGAGGGCCGATGGGAATCCCCGGCATACCACGACCGATTGTCGGAGGCATAGTACTGAATACCCCCCTGGAGTTCCTGCTTCTCGCGCTTTCTCTCCTTGTATTGGTTGTTCTCACAAGCTTGGTAATCACGCGTTCGCCTTTTGGTCGGGTACTGAAGGGGTTAAGAGAAGATGAACTCCTGACGGTTTCGTTTGGCAAGTCCGCGGCGAGATTCAAGGTCCAGATATTCGCGCTCTCTGCGATGTTTGCAGCCATCGCAGGTTGTCTTTATGCATACTACATAACGTTTATCGACCCCACGACGTTCACGGTGATGGAGTCGATTTTCATAGTTGGTGTTGTGGTGATCGGTGGAGCTGGGAGCGTATGGGGGCCACTGGTTGGGGCCGTAGTTCTTGTGACGCTTCCTGAGGTATTGCGTTTCCTTGGTTTGCCAGGGCACTATGCGGGCAACATACGGCAGATGCTTTTTGGTGTGCTGATTGTCGTTTTCATGCTCCTACGCCCGCAGGGCCTCATTGGGCGATTTGGCTTTGAGGGATCGCGTGAACGTGAGTGAGCATGTGAAGGTCGAACACGTGAGCAAGCGCTTCGGCGAAGTGGTTGCCATTGATGATCTGAGCCTGCAACTCTTTCCGGGGGAAGTGCTAGGGCTTGTAGGCCCAAATGGAGCGGGCAAGACAACGCTCTTCAATCTGGTATCTGGCATCCTTGTTCCTGATTCCGGCAGTATCTGCATCTGCGGGCGGAATGTCACTGGCCTTCCTCCTTATCGGGTTGCTCGAATTGGTGTCGGAAGGATGTTCCAGGAGCTTCGCCTCATTAGGCAGATCAGTGTGCTGGAGAACGTAATGCTTGCATTCCCTAGGCAACCGGGAGAGAACTTGAGTGGTGTCGCGTTTCGATGGCGTTCGGTAATACGTACTGAGAAGGAGAACCGGCGTCGTGCGGAGGAGATCCTCAATGAAGTCGGTTTGCTCCATGAGCTGCATGCTGAGGCTGAGGCGCTTTCGTATGGCCAGCAGAAGCTACTCTGCATTGCCTGCTTGATTGCGTCAGGCGCAGGTCTTCTGCTGATGGATGAACCGATTGCAGGGATAGCGCCCGAGATGGCGAGCACGATCCTGCTCATAATCGAGGAGTTATCGAAGCGAGGAACGTCGACTATTCTGATAGATCACGATCTGGATGCGGTGTCCAGTGTGTGCAAGCGCATAGCGTTTCTAGACGCTGGTCGGAAGAGGGCTGAAGGTACTCCAGACGAGATACGCAACAACCCGGACGTGATTGAGGCCTACTTGGAATAGGAACCGAAGTGAAGACGCTTGAGCTAGATGACGTGGAGAGTGGGTACGGTAGGAAGCAGGTGCTCAATGCCGTCTCGCTTCACGTGGAACAGGACGAAAGCGTCGCGCTCATTGGTCCAAACGGTGCTGGCAAGTCTACAGTGCTCAAAGTCATCGCGGGGGTACTGCCTGTGTGGCGTGGGAAGATGCTCTTCGATGGATCAGTGCTCTGGCCATCGTCTCCGTCTGCCCGGATGCGACTGGGCATTGGGTACGCCCCTCAGCGGAGGAATGTCTTCCGCACACTGACAGTCAGGGAAAACCTAGAGATCGGCGGTTACAGCGTCCAGCGAGCGCTACACGGCAAGAGAATCGGTGAAACTCTAAACCTGTTTCCTCGGCTTCGCGAGATGCTGGCACGACACGCATTCCAGCTTTCCGGTGGTGAGCAGCAGATGTTGTCACTTGCTCGCGCCCTGATGACTCGTCCCAAACTACTTCTTCTCGATGAGCCATCGTTGGGCCTTTCGCCTCAACTTGTGGACAGGGTTCTTGAAATGGTCTCCACGGTCCCCAGAGAACTAGGTGCAGCTGTCTTGCTCGTGGAGCAGAAAGTGAAGAAGGTCCTAAGGACAAGCGACCGTGTGTATGCAATGAAGCTGGGAAGTCTATCGTTTGATGGCCTTTCGGAACAGCTACTGGACAACGAGGATAAGCTAAGGGGACTCTTCCTGTAGGGTTCACAACGCCATGTTCGCTTTCTCCTTTCCCGAAGTGGGCAGGTCAAGGTCTGGAGGCTAGCTCTACCTTGACAATCCAAAGGTACAAGCTTCACCTTACCGCCTGAGTTCCGTCAGTTCATGAAGGGACATTGTCTCCCATCCGAAGGATACTGGGGTGCGGTTGAAAAGTTGCATCACCTGAAGTGCTAAGTTTGAGGAAGGGAATCTGGTAGGATCGCCTCGGACCAAGAGAGGTGATCGAAGTGGGAAAGAAGGGGAAGAGGTACTCCCCGAGATTCCAGTTTCAGGTGGTTCTCGAGGTTCTTAAGGGTGATCGTGACGCGGTGGAGATTGCACGTGCTTACGATCTGCATCCGACCACGGTAGCGCGCTGGAAGCGTGAGTTCCTGGAGAACGGTGCCGAGGTGTTCGGCAAGAACAGCACCGTGGCCCAATACGAGAGGAAGATCAGGGAGATGGAACGGCTGCTCGGACGCAAGGAGGTGGGGATCGCTCTACTCCGCAATTTTATGGACGGCAGCTCGTGACAGCGGAGAAGGTCCAGATCGTACGGGAGAACGGGAGTTCCACGGACACGACACATTTCTTCCTAAGTTTTCGCCCTGGCCGCCGTCTTTTCAGCGATCGCCCTGTCAGCTTTTCACTCGGGGGATATAGCAACACCATACTACATCTCCCAGGTCATGCTGCCATTCTGCAGAGAGAATGAAGAATTTTGAAGGAAGACCATCAAAAAGTGAACAATCTACTGAACAGCAAAATACGTGTTATGTCCCTGGGAAACCCCTGTCTATCGAGAAGCGGGCTAGCAAGAAACAAGGTTTGACCTCTCACTGTCCTACGGCAGCACACGGCTGGCTTCCCTCCCACTCTTTTTCGAATATCTGTGTTTGAACAGGACAGGACTCTTTTTGCGTCATTCTGCCGCGCAGTGCGGTTCAACCAGCTCAGACGATAGTCTGTAGATTTATAGTCTGCATTCGCTCACACTCCTCTGTAGATGGAGAACGAAGTTCGGAAGATGCCCGAAGTCATCGCAAAAGCTTTCGGGGAGGAGCTACGGAACGCCCGCACAGAACGGGGCCTGTCCCAAGAGGCACTGGGGTTCGAAAGCGGCTATCACCGAACGTACATCAGCCTGCTCGAACGCGGTCTCAAGACCCCGTCACTCCAGACGGTTTTCCAACTGTCATATGTGTTGGGCATCGCACCGTCTGAGTTCATTGCCCGTGTTCAGCGACGCGTTGGAGCGCAAGAAGTTTCCAGAAGTCAAGGGCGGGAAGAAACACGATGAAGATCGTACGGATAGAACGCCTCATTGATGCGGGGAGCTTTTCGAGTTCCGCGCACTGGCGAAACATCCAGGACCAAGTGACCCGCGCAATCATGTCCATTGAGTGGCCGCCGAGTTCGGGTTCATTCACGCTTTACGATCAGCTCGGCAAGAAACGGGGAGAGGGCAGTGGCGTGAAGCCGATCAAAGAAGCATGCATGGTGCGGCTGTCAGAAATGGGCTGGAATCTTGAGACGCCGGTTGACATTGCGACCGTCAAACGTCCAGGCCCAATGGACGCCACCTGTCAAGTCGGAGACCGTCTGTTCTGTGTTGAGTGGGAGACCGGCAACGTTTCCTCAAGTCATCGAGCCATAAACAAAATGGCCCTTGGCATCCTTAAGGGCATTCTCATCGGCGGCTTACTCGTCGTACCAACGCGTGCAATGTACAAGTATCTCACGGATCGAATCGGCAACTTCCGGGAAATCGAACCGTACTTCCCTCTGTGGCAATCCATTGAGGTGGACGAAGGCTTTCTTGCCGTTGTGGCAATCGAACACGATGCCGTCAGTAAGGATGTTCCGCGAATCACGAAAGGAACAGACGGCAGGGCTCTCCAGTAGGACCTATTTGCGGACCAGTATCACGATGTACTCCCGGCGCATCGTGTTTGAAATTCCCGTAATTGGTCTGCTTAGCATCTTGACCAACCGCAGCCCATGGGGAACTGCCGACTCAACGAGAAGCTGATGCAGCCCCGGCACTTCGTCGGGAGGTACGCCGAGAACCTTGCTTAGCTGGTTGTTGTTGGTACCGACAACGATCGTGCAGAAGCGCCTCTTTCGCAGCACGCGGGCACACTCAGATAGAACCTTGCTCATATCTTCCTGATAGAGAGTAAACTTCTCGGCAAGCTTACGCCCACGTAGTCCGATCATCTTGCCTCGAAGCTTGACCGAGTCTACGCCCAGGAAATCCAAATGGAATGAGTCGTTTGCAAGGTAGTCAATCGCGAAACTGTACGGAGGTGAGAACACAATGCCGTCGATGCTCTCTGCATCCAATGGCAGATCTCGGGCATCTCCTTCCAGAATCTGGCCACTTCCTAGGTCACTTTCAACACTCCCAAGAACAGACTGTATCTTCTCCGCAACGAACACGTACCGCTCAAGAACAGCGCGGAACTGCTCCAGCGGAGACTTGCGCCCGCTTCTTTCCGCGTATCCTGCGCTATCGAGGTACGCCAAAAGTAGAAAGGCATAGGTGTTCGCCGTCTCGTGGTCTGCTTTACTAAGAGGCTTCCGATCTCCAGAGGTGACGTACTCTGCCGCCGGTTCCATCACAGCCATGTAACCACGGGCGGGATAACGTGGTCTGGCCTTACTGCCAGGGGCTGGTTTGCCCACTTGTTTTTGGAAGTACTTGAAGATCTCCTCATGGTTGTTCAAAGCGCCCTTCACACGTGCCAGAGACATAGTCAGAGCGTCGAACTTGGTCTGAGTCATGAATCGACAAAAAGGGCTCGCGTCGACGCCAACAAAATTGATTCCCATGAGGGCTGCTTCAACCGGGACTGTTCCGGAGCCCATCATCGGGTCGAGCACTATGTCGCCCGGCTTCAGCCCCATCGTGTTCAGTATTCCTTTGATCATCTGTGGGTGGAACTTCCCGCGATACGGAAACAGGCCATGTGTCGCGTAGCCAGTTCGGAAGATGTTCTTCTCAAAAAAGGACTTGAGCCGCGATGACGAGTGTTCCGGCAGCTTGAGGGGCTCACCGGTGCACATCAAGAAATGCCGGGTGTATGTCTCGCCAACTTTGGCAAAGTATGCCCCATTGCGGAGTAACTCTGCGTCCGAGAGTATGAGATTCTCATAGAAGGCAAGCTGGAGTTCGTAAACGTCATCGAGATTCGGAAGGAGTGCGCGCTCAGTTGGAAACAAGTGGAGAGCAATATCATCTGATAGTGCAGCGATCAGACTTTGTGTATCCATAAGCGACCTCAGACTTCAACGTAGTCGTCAGACGTGTGAGGCCGGAGATCTTGAGTCTTAAGCCGCTCGATAATGAGATCACAGCCCTCGATCTCCATCCCGACCCAATGGCGATTGAGCCGTTCGCAGACGTCAAATGTGGTGCCGCTACCACCGAATGGGTCCAGGACAATGTCATCTTCTTCGGTAGACATCTGCACGACCCTTTCGAGAATCTTCGTCGAAAGCTGATTTGTAGATCGCTTCCGGCTCTTGAACTTCCAATGCCTCACAGGCGTGATGTCATTCCAAACGTCAGTTAGGTTTACCCCGTTGGGGTTCATTGCACGCCGGTGCCCGCCGTAGTCCTTAATCTCGCCTCCGCAGTGTCGGCAGCGTTCGATGGGCGTTCGAATCCGCCGAAAAGTATTGGGCTTCCCGTTAGTGAAGTAGAGAAGGCTGTAGTGCGACGGGTACAAGCGACCGGAGATCGGCAGGGAAAGCTTGATATTGATTGCTATCCAGTGGCGAAAATCTAGGCCGGCATCCGTGAGGTGGTTGCCTAGGACGATATTCCACTTCGGAAGATTGTAAAGGAAGAACGCCCCGCCCGGTTTCATCACCCGGATACACTCATTAATCCAGAGTTTGGACCACCTGATGTACTCTTCATCGGGTCGATCGTCATCGACTTTCATGCCGTACTCTTTCGCCAGGTTAAAAGGTGGATCGGCGAAGACAGTATCTATACTCTCGTCAGCGACTGCGGGCAACAGTTCGAGACAGTCGCCTCGATATAGGACACCATAGCCGCTCTGGTACACACGCTTGTCGTCGATACTGCTGCCCACGACACCGGCAGGAGTCCAGACATCTTCAGTCTGTTCGAAAAGAGGAAATGACATAACAGGGCTATTGTCGCAATCATAGCTGCTAGGGTCAAGGTGGCGCATTGCCTC
>Ga0315541_1002406_pt1 | contig 15696 bp, 10 predicted proteins | sample SalMarSW160190MG_FD_203095 | JGI IMG/M metagenome (GOLD analysis project Ga0315541, IMG submission 203095) | Salt marsh sediment microbial communities from the Plum Island Ecosystem LTER, Massachusetts, United States - Salt Marsh Sediment SW1601-190 ...
CCCAAGTTCACCATTCTAATTAGTAACTTATTATAACACAAGGACTTAGCTCATAGTGTTGGTCACTACTGATTGTACACCAGCCTCTTCCTGGGAAGCGGAACACCGGATAAATTAAATATATTATAAATCTCTACTTGTTCCGGCTCAAGCCTTGAGTTTAGACGTACATATTTCTGTTGGATGGTTCCATCTTCTTCTCTTACCTTATAGCCAAGCGTTAATCTCTCGTGCGTACTCAGCACATTTCGAATCGTAGTCCACTTGCGGTGATCCCCGCCTGCCTTCAAACGATTTTCAATAATATGTAAAATATGATAGGCCACAACCGATATAAACATATGAGTATCAACTCTATCTTCTTTCTGATGAAAGTTCGGTCGCAGCCCCAAGCACGATTTCATACTCATAAACGCATATTCTATCTGGTGAAGCATGATATAGATACTCCATATCTCTTCATCACTTAAATCCAAGCGGTCTGTCCTGAGTATATAGCTGCCCTCATGGGAAGTCTCTCTCTCATACTTCACATCCTTTCTCTCCCAGACAATATCAACAGCACAAAGGTTCTTATATGTAGCCGGTTTCTCCTTCTCAGGTATGACCTCAACATCGTAGAGCTTGGCTGCCTTAGGATACTTCTCCTTCAATCTTCCAACCAGTTCCAATGCTTTCCTGTATTTCTTAGTACGATGAGGTAACGATAGTCCCGCTTTGTAATAGGCAAGCCTTTCAAGAAACAACTCTTCCACTCTCGTGCGCATGCTCTGCTCTTTTTTCGCCTTCTTCTCACTCCTACATAAAATATAGACTTCTCCTTCATGCACATACCGTTTCGCCTCTATTTTTATCCCCTTGGACTTGTCTTCTTTGAGCACCTTCATCTCTGAATAATCTTCCTCAAAAGGCCAAGCCCCCCTGTTTACCGCTATGTAATGATAATGGTTCTCTCTAAGCCAGTCGATATTCCCCGAGGTGGCAATACCGGCATCAATCACCACTGTCCGGTCTGTTTGCGGTTCAAGATGTTCCTCCAGAGACTTGATCATCACAGAAAGCACTTCTGCCTCATACTGATTGCCCGCAAACAGTTCACTGTATTTTGAAAAACCTAACTCATCTATGATCAATCCCAATGTCACCAGCTTACAATCACTCCTCTTCTCCTTGGAGTGACCCCATGTCGCCTTCGGATTCCCAGCTGCCTCCCCTTCAAAATAACTATTCGTCAAATCAAGAAAAAAAAGCTTCTCTGAAAGAGAAAATATATCCTTCTCTCTCATACATAGATGCTCCTCTAATGCCTTCTTCAAAGAAAATAGCGTATCGCCGGCACGGTAATAGGAGTTTAAAGAATAACGCAGAGGAAAACCCGTTAGCTCAAAAAGCGCTGACCGCTTCTCTGCCCATTCCTTCGTATAGCGTTCACTACCAGACGCAATCAATCTCCCTACAATCAACGCCTCCGAAAGAGGAAGCACATTCGCAGAAACCCCCTGCTTTAAGAAAAACTCATCCATCCTCAGTTCTCTCCACACCGAATGACACATGTACTCAGGACCCAGACTGCGAGACGATTCAATATCGAAAGAATTAACGTCAACGCTTTGAAAGTCGCACTCTGTTGTCTCGGATAACTCTTCTGATTGTTTTTTGAATATCTTTCGTGCTGCATCCCGGGCACTATTTTCTAAGGATTGGTCTAATCCGACAATACTGCGCTGACCAGTAAGGATGTCTTCTACCCGCTTGGCAAAAGCCTGATATTGAGATGGTGAGATGTCTAGTTTACCTAAATTGAGAATCAGACGCTGGCGGGGTCCTTTCTCTGTTCTGACGCTTTCAACCAGATGAAGATATTCATAGTATTTTTTGGTTACCCCGTTGCGTTTTCTGATTTTTTTGACGAACACATCTAAATATATCATGTGTATAATTGCTTGTCAAGTAAAAAGTTATGTGTGTGTCACTACTTTGATTTTTTACAAAATCATTATTGATAATAAAGAAGTTATATGCTCTGTCCCCCAAAAAACCAGCCAACCTCTGTTATTTCTGGCGAAGTTGGGTTAATTGCTGGTCAGCCCTGTGCTATATTCCCCGAAGTGTAAAATTTTAGTGTAAAGTTACCAAAAAAAAATTTAAGTTGGGTTTTCACTGTGTCAATTCTGCATAGCAGATTAAAGGCATGAAAGAAGAGGACGTATTATTATTTTATCCCCAATTCCCACTTATTTCCTTTTTCTTCATCTTATTGTATTCAAGATACAGAAGATTGAATATATCTGCCTTAAGCCTCTTTCTTAATTTTACATTATCAACTATTCTTTTATAGAAGTTCATACTACCGTTTAATAATTTACTCATTTCTTGGTTGAAATATTTATCAAATATTGCTTTAACATTCTCTTTTGAATTATGTTCCATTTTGTTTATTAATTCTTTATTCTCTAGGAGATTGTCTTTAACTCTTCTCAGGAAAACTTTATCATCACCTGTAAAATTTGTTCCAAATGCATCATTAAGGTCTTTAATAATTTTTGATAGAGCTTCATTAGATTCTGGACCAAACTCTCCAACCCTACTTGAAATTGATTCTAACTCCCCAGATGATGTTAAATGAATTTCTTTTTTACCTTTATATTCGATTTTATATGAATCTATATCCACATCCTGCAAAATACTGAAGGGCAGGGGATCGTTTATCGTAGGCAGTTTCTTGTTTAAGAATTTGTTGAATATATATATTTTTTCAAGATTACTATCTAAAAAAGGAATAAGTTGTGATAGAAAAGAATAGATACTTTGATACCTCCGCAATGTTTTCTTAAATTCAACCTGCTCTTTTTTTGTTTTTTCCTTGAATGTAGCTACAACCGGGCTTAGAATGCTATGCAGCTTTGGTTGGGGTGCTCCTGTTTTCCATGCTTTTACAAAAACTTTAACATCTGACTGCTCAAATACCTGATAATCCAATAATTTTTCCTCTAATTCATATAACTTATGTGGGTCTGTGGCTTCTTTAAGGAATGTGGCTTCGTAGTAAGGCTGGAATGCTTTTTGGATTACCTCTGTTTTATTTGCAAAATCCAGAATTAAGGTATCATTTTTATTTGGATGCATCCTGTTTGCCCTGCATAGTGTTTGAACAGCAGTAATTCCATTTAACATTTTGTCAACATACATTGTATGCAATAATGGTTGGTCAAAGCCAGTCTGAAATTTCTCTGCTACAATCAATGTCTTATAAGAGTCTTCTTCAAAGGCTTTCTGTATTGTTTTTTTGCTTGTCAGGTTGTTCATAGAGTTTTCAGTATATTCCTGTTCATCATGTCTAACCACACCTGTAAAAGCCACAAGGGTTTTAATTGAATAATTTTTTTCTTTAATCAGTTTGTCAAATGCTTTTTTATAGAGAACTGCATGGAGTCTTGACCTTGTCACGACCATTGCCTTTGCTTTCCCTCTTATCTTGTACATTGTGCAACTCATGAAATGATTAAGCATAATCTCTGTTTTTCTTGTTATTGCGACAGGGTGTTCCTCTACAAACATTGTCAGCAATCTCTTTGCCTTTTTTTCCTCATATTCTGGGTCATCCTGTATTTTCTTAATCAATTTGAAGTATGTTTCGTAAGTCACATAATTTTTGAGAACATTCAGAATAAACCCTTCCCTAATTGCTTGTTTCATTGTATATGTGTGAAATGAGTGATAATGGCCATATTTATCTTTCCAGCCGAACATCTCTAATGTTTTACTTTTAGGTGTGGCTGTAAATGCAAAGAAACTGATGTTTTTCAGATTCCTATAAGATTCAATTTCCTTAAGAATTTCTTCATCAATTTCATCCATATCTTCGGTATCCAATTCCTCGGCCTCTTCAAGGCTGTTCGTGCTGAGAACTTGTTTCATTTTTCTTGCCGTAATCCCGCTTTGAGAGGAGTGGGCTTCGTCGATTATTACGGCATATTTTCGTTCTGGTAAATCTTTAACTTCTTCCAAAATATATGGAAATTTCTGGAGGGTTGTGACAACAATATTGCTTCCTGTCTCTAATGCCTCCTTTAGTTGTTTAGAGTGTTTCTCTATCTTTTCCACGATTCCTTTTACTTTTTCAATAGATTGAACCTGGTTCTGAAGCTGTTTATCTATTACTCTTCTGTCGGAAACAACAATTACCATGTCGTAAACTCTATTATCAAACATATCGAATTTATTTATTAGACCGTGCGCAAGCCAGGCAATGGTTTTTGTTTTCCCGCTTCCATTGCTGTGTTCTATCAGGTAGTTTCTGCTCGGTTCAGCATCTGCCAGCAGTAGATTGACGCAATCCAACTGGTGGTATCTTGGGAAAATTGGTTTTACTGCTCTTGTATCCACGTTATTTTCTATATAAACAAAATTTGAGATTAGTTTTGAGAGTTTGTTTATCTGTAAGATATCGTTGTATAGATAAGATGTTTTGTAATCGTTTTTTACTTCCGGGTTTTCAAGCCCCTTGTTAAAAGGCAGGAACCTGGTTTTCAGTCCTTCCAGTTTAGTGGCCATATAGATTTTCTCATCACTCATGGCGAAATTAACAAAACATCTCTGGAAAATTGGTTCCCTTGGGTCTCTGTCTTCTTTGTATTGCTTTATTGCTCTTTCAACACCCTGAGAAAATGTATCTTTTAGTTCAATCGTAATTATAGGCAGCCCGTTGATGAAAATGACCAAATCCAGTCGTTTACCGTCTTCATTCTGCTCGTATTCTAATTCATCAATAACAGAAAAGATGTTTTTCTCAAATTTCTCAAACAAATCAGGGTTTTTCCGGTTGTTTGGTTTTGGATAGAACAGTTTGAAGTTGCAGCCAACATCTTTGAATCCATTCCTTAAAACATTGATGGTCCCTTTCTTGTCTATCTCTGAAATCAATCTGTAGAAGAATTTTCCTTCTGCATCATCTCCGTAAACCCTCTTAAAGCTCCTCCATTCCCTTGGCTGGGTGTCGTAGATAAATTTTAATGTTAATTCAGGATCAAGGCAGGTTGCCCTATTATAATTCTCATTATCTCTTTTATGATAGCCAGTGCTAACTAAATGAGCGATTATATCGTTCTGGAATGCCTTCTCTGATGTGTCTGTTACCATTATACTTCAATCCCTGTCTGGGTGCGGCTCGCCCACGCAGGCAGGCCCCTTACATCAATCTTGCCTGTAACAACATAATGAATTAAAGATTTTTTATATTCTTCTAAGAGATTAATTTTCTCCTTAATTTTCTGGATGGTTTTGTCTATTTTGGCAGTGGCTTTGTCCAAAAAGTTGGCAATGGCGGTTTGTTCGGGGAGATTTTCAGGAATTTGAGTAATAATATTCTTAATTTGTGTAGCAGTTATTAAAGGTTGAGCATTTTTATTTGCTAAATCAGATATATTCAAAGAAATTAACTTATATTTAATAAATTGATAATCATTATTTTTGTTTAAAATAACAATTAAAACATTATCTGAGACCCAATATTTCCCTTTTGCTTCAACAACACTTCCACTAGATCCCACCCGTCCTATTAAGATATTTTTTTTATAAAATTTATATTTATTACATTTGCCAATTATTCCATTAGCACCGTAAATATTGTATTCTCCTTCTTTAAGATCTTTCGTTGAATCTCCGCTTTTTAAATTTAAGATATGCTTCAATCTTCTAACTTCCCACCCCTCCGGAATCTTGCCAATCCACTCAACCCCGGAATCTTTTAATTTAACATTCGGGTCAAGCCCTTTTGTTACAGCATGATTTATCAGGGCGGCTCGTTTTTCTTTCAGAAGTGCAATTAATTTTTTGTCTTTTTCAATCAAGGCATCAATCTTAGCGGTTTTTTTGTCCAGAAAGGAGGCGATGGCGGTTTGTTCGAGGAGTGAAGAAATGGCTATTCGCATATTCGCATATTTTTGCCCATTAAAATTTCCTATGGTGGTCTGAATAGTTTCCAACTCTATCTGAGCATAAAATGATTTTGAGTTAGTGAAATAATATAAAAATCTTCCGCTATTTGTTTTATTAACTACAAATCTAACCAAATAACCTGCGAATAAACATTTTCCATATTTCTCTTTATCAAAATATAATGATGTTCCTATAGACCCACTTCTTGCGACTAATACATCATCAGTGTTTAATAAATATTCCTTATTTGTTTTATTTTCTGCTAAATAAACGCCATTTTCAATCAAGTTCCCGCCTTCAGTTATATCTGTTATTCTCAAAAAACGGATACCGTCGTCAATATAATTATCCGAAGGTTCATTTAATCCATATTCTGCACTTTTAGAACATAAATGTTTAATCTTCCTAACTTCCCACCCCTCTGGAATCTCGCCAATCCATTGAATTCCTGAATCTTTGTATTTTGGGTATGGTTTGAGTTTCATCTTACTGCAACACCTCTTTTGCATAATTGCATTTGTTTTTCAATATACATTTCGCACATAGTGGCTTCATGGGTTTGCATATCAATGAGGTAAAATCCACAATAGAAAACAGTAACTTTCCCGGATTTTTATATTCAAACAATTTTGCAGACAGTTCTACTATTTTCTTTTTTCTTCTTATTTCACCGGATAAGTTCAGACCGAAATATCTATTTATAAATCTTGCTATATTACTGTCAACAACAGGGACCGGTTTATTAAAACAAACAGTTAAGATTGCACCGGTAACATACTCACCAACCCCGGGAATTTTCCGCAATTTATCATAATCCTCTGGAAATTTCCCATTATGATTTTCAATGATATATTTAGCAGCTTCAGAAAAATGTTTTGCTCTCCAGTGAAGACCGAGATGCTCCGTTACCTTCTTGATATCTTTGAAATTGGCTCTTGTGAGAGTTTCAATATCTGGATATTTTCTAATAAATTCGAGATAAACGGGAACCACCTGTTCGGCTTTTGTTCTATGAAGCATAAATTCAGCAATCATAATTTTATAGGGATCTTTTGTGTGCCGCCATGGAAAGTCTCTATAATTTTTCTTATGCCACAAAAATAATTTGTGGCGGATATATTTTTCAACCATTTATTAACCTTCTCAATATTATATCCATATCAAGATCTGGAGATCCCTGTCTGGCATAATAAGATGCAAATCTTGCTATGATGTCTTTTAAAAATGGTTCATCAATTGAAGCAACACGATCATAAGAGGTAAGTTCTTTCGGATTTATTCGATTTATGTCCTGAAAATCAATCAGGAATCCTGGTATTTGAGTGCCAAATGAAGGCAGATAATGATATCTTCCTTTTTTGTTTTTTATATATTCTTCTACTTTTTGTTTCTTTGTGTTGCTTTGATTATTGATATATTCGCGAATTTCCGTTACCTGGTTAAATTTAATTAACTTTGCCAGTATTATTTTATTGGCATTTCTTTTGATGCTGTTATCTCCTTGTTTTCTCAATTCCATATCACATGCAGGTGTAAGAATCAAAAAATATTCTCCCGAATCTTTGTCTTTCAAAATATCACCTGTAAAAAAGTCTTTTTTTACCGGAGGCATAATGTACACCTCGGCGGGATGACATTTTTCAAACTCACCTTCTTCGGTCAGTTTTAAACTTTCGACTAAATGTGCAAGTATGTGCCTCGAAAGAACTTTTTCAATTTTATCTTTATTTTCAACTTCCTTTTTCCAATATTCCATGTTTTTTGCGATATTCCCCCAGAACACTTTTTGTAGCGTTTCTTCGATAATACCTCTTCTACCCATAATTTTAGTTATTCCTGTTTTGTATATATCCGTCATCTCTTCCAGAACTTCAATAGTATCTTTTTTTGTTTGTTCATAAACTTTATAGAAGACGTTCGGTATCGCCAGATTGCCATCAAGGTCTCCAGAATAAGCGGTCAATACGAAAACAGGAAAACGCAAATTGCTTTTTATTTCTTTGATTATTTGTTTGCCTTTACCTGTCATATCTTCACTGCCAAGTCTGAGATCTATAATTGCAGTATCAAAATCATTAGTTCTGATCTGCCTAAGGCCTTCTTCAAGATTGTTACCTATTTCAATATTGATTTTTATGTCGGAGCCAGCGTTAAATTCATCTATTGCATCCTTATAGAGTTTTATCTGTTCTTCATTATCCTCAACAATAAGTAATCTTAACATACTATCCCCTCTCATTTTGCCTTTCTCCCGATGGTAGCTCAATTCTGAAGTATGCCCCTTTAGAATCATAAAATGCGCGAAGAATGCCATTATTTCTTTCAATTGTCTCGCCTGCAATCGCCAGTCCCAATCCAGTACCCTCAGGTTTGGTGGAGAAACCTGGCTCAAAAATGAGACCATCTTTAATATGCTTCTCAGGAATACCGGGACCATTATCTCTATAATCTATTATCACTTTTTTATCTTCATGCTGCGAAGAGATAGTAATTTGCCTCTCTTTCTTGTCGCCTGACATTGGCAACCAGTATAGACTATTATCAATGAGGTTTGTAAGAGCAATGTAAAAGTCCTGTTCCCACCCCCAAAAAGTTACTTCTGAAGCAACTTCGTTAGTAAATTTTATCTTTTTCCCACGGAGTTCACTTTTAAATAACTCTTCCGCTCTTTTTACTACATTATAGATATTAATATTTTTCTTCTTTCCTCGCTTCCTTACAGCCAGAGGATCAAGACGATTAAAGAGGTCTATTAAAAGAATAGATTCCTTCCTTGTATCATCAAGTCGGTCAATTATTTTTTCAAGGAGATGTGTATTATATTCTTCCTGTAACTCTTTTATCCACCTTTCAATACGAGGCGATTGCTCTTTTAGATACTTTAAAGGTTTACGCCCCTCATGCATAACAACCACCATTATTTTTCCAAGTGTTACCTGGCCCTGATACATGGCTACCGTGTCCTTTATCTGTTGAAGGGTATCAGATTTCTTTTTCTCGGTTTTTGATATAATATTTTCTACTTGCGTTGATGTTTGGGGGTCTACCTTGCCTTTCCTTAGCACTCCTTTAACAGACTTTTTAAGTGTTCCAAAATCAAAAAGTGCATTAAGCTCTTTCTCAATCTTTACCGTAGTTCTACCACGGCCGGTTTTCCTTCTGAAGTCAAATCTTCGTTCCTCAAGCTGTGCCAGACATTTGCTGGCCATCTCTACCAGCCCCGTATAATAATTATTTTCTTTCAATCCATCCCGTGCACTTTTTTCTTCAAGGTGTGATATCTCTTCATCGGCAATGGTTATGAAGCCAACAATTTGATTACTCCCGATTTTCAAAGATGGGTTTTGTACTCTTTCCTTATCAAGTTGTAACCAATCATATCCTGGTTCACCATAGGGTCTGATACGAAAACCATTTCGGTAGATACCAACTCCACAAAATTCATTAAGTAATTGTTTCGTTTCCGTTTTACCAAGATATTTTCCAGTATCTGGATCTTTTAAACCTCTATTTATTAGATTATCTATTGCATCCCCCTCACGGTCAAAAACCCTGAAGTCCAGCTCAAAAGGTCCACATAACTTTCCACCTTCAGGAATAATATGGATACTGATTTCTTCTTTCGGAATATTTTTTTCAACCTGGTTCTCATAAACCAGAGAAACATTTCCCTTTTCATCTACTTTCCCGGATAATCGATAATCAAATAATTCTAACATCGGAAAAGGTTCTATCTCCTTTTTTGTGTTATCATAATTTTCGATACCTGTATTGTTGAATTCAATTTCAATATGGAAATTTTCTTTTTCCATAATTGGTGATACAAGTTTTCTTAATTCTTTTATGAGGATTTCCATCTCATTTTCTGCCCATTCTGATACCTTTTCATGTGGTTCAATAGTTAATTCTGTTCCCGGATTTTTCGCCGCATTGCTTGATTCTACCAGAATTTCTATTTCATCAAGGTATTTTTTTGCACTAAAAATGCTCCAGTCAATTAAAACCGTGGTAGTTATACTCGATTCATCTGTTGTTTCCATGAGCAGAGTATTTCCAAGTATGGAAGTAGCAAATCTTCCTATACCTTTTCTACCCTGCATATAGCGCCCCCCTGGACTTATTCTTCTGGTTAATTTATCGCCTGTTGCTGGAACCATCCATTTGTTAACAACCGTTTTATAATCCATTCCATGTCCATCATCCTTAATTATTATTTTTGCCTTTTTGGGATTTGCCAGATCAATAAATTTCAATTCCACATTGTTTGCATCGGCATCGTATGCGTTTTTTATCAATTCAATTACCGCAGCGTATACATCTTTGATAATTTTATCCCCGATGGTTCGGATTAATCGTGCTGACGGTCTGAACACAACTCTTTCTTTCATCTTATCATCTCCTTGATTTCCCCTGCAATTTTTTCAGCCAGCAGGGGAGGAATAGCATTTCCTATCTGTCTGAACTTCGCTGTCATTGGTCCTTCAAAATAATAATTATCGGGAAAAGATTGCAATCTGGCTGCTTCTCTCACTGAAATTGAGCGAAGTTGTTTTATGTCTGGATGAATATAATAATGACCATCTTTAGCAAGATGTGCAACTACAGTATGTACACAGGGCAAATCTTCAGCAACAACTTTAAACCTATCAAGGAAAGATTTCTGATTGCGATGAGTTCTATACTTTTCAGGAATATCTGTATACATAAGCCGTTTTTTATGTTTTTTCCACATTTCTATAGCCAGACGATATATTTTTTGGTCTCTGCCATTGATTTTTCTTGTGATATGGAGAGTTAAAAAATCTTCTTTAGAACGCAGTTTATATTTTTTGAGATATGGGGTTGGCTTCGAGGTATAGTTGCCACATATAATTTTCTCGCCGGACAGTAAAGGGGGTAGATCTACTAGAACGTCTTCGACTCTATATTTTCGAACATTCTTATCTTTCTTAAATTCAGGGTAGTAGAAATCAAGTTCTTTTCTCCCCCCTATTACTATAACCCTTTTTCTGCTCTGAAGTACACCGGAGTCGTATGCATTTAGAATTTTATAATCCACCGCATAGCCGGTATTTTCAAAATGTTTTTTTACATCTTCCCAGAGTTTACCTTTTCCTGCAGACATAAGTCCCGGAACATTTTCAAAAACAAAAACTTCAGGTTCAAATTTCTTTAAAAACTCAGCATACAATTTGTAAAGATAATTTCTCGGGTCGTTTTCCATATTGTATGGATCTCTTGCTCTTCCAACGAGAGAATACGCCTGACAGGGTGGTCCTCCGGCAATTACTTTTATTTTTTTCAGACCCAATCTCATAAGGTTCTCTTCAATTTTATCAAATAAAATAGCAAGGTTCTCTTTTTTAATCTCTTCATCTATTACCATAAATGTGTAGTTCTCAGGAAGATAGGAATATAATTCATTACGGGACATTTGTCCTTTTAAATAGGCACGATACACAGAAAGTTTATTTTCTTTCTTTAAATAGTGATAGGTAAGCCGGGTTTTTGTTGTTAATGATGCGTATCTATCCATCTCTATATGCGCTACGGGAGTAAAGCCATCTCTCATAAATCCTTCAGCAAGACTACCCGTACCTGCAAAGAGTTCCATATATGTAAGTTGTTCTACCATCATTTTATCACTTTCCAATGCCCACCCTTGTCAGGGCCGACTCTTTTAATAATGCATAAATTTTTTAATTTCAAAATATTTTTATCAACAGCGGTATTACTAATATTTAATATTTTAGACATTCTATTTTTAGTAATTTTTTCATCTTCTAAAATTAAAAGGGCAATTTTTAACTGATTTTCTACCAACTTACTACCAACCCTTTCTACCAACTTACTACCAACCTTATTTTCCAACAGAGTTAGTAATTCCTTTCTTGATAAATTCTGGATTTTCTGGGTAGTTTTCTCCACAGTTTTTTGGGATTCAGCACCAGCACCTTTAATCATTGTTCTATCAAATAAATTTACATAGAAAGAATGCTCATAGAATTTGAATTCAGGATTTGGTAAATTTGATAATTTCATTGCCTTTCTTATCCTATTAATCCCTGTTCCCAGCTTTTCAACAAAAATGGTTCTTGATAAAAGTGATGCGATAATAGGGTTTCTTGATTCAGCAAAATTTTATTTTTTACCTTCTTAGCAACACCAAGATTGATAAGCAGAGATTTATCATCATTAATATCCGTTAATTTCGCCTCTTTTAGATAATCGTTAAATTTCTGTTTGTCAAAATCATCAGGATAGATAAAATCTTTGTTTGTTTGCTCGTCAAATGTTAATCTGCTTTCTGTATAAGCAAAAGAAAGAATCTCATCTCTTGAAAGTTTCTGGGAATTCGAGCCATTTCTTACAAAAAAGCCTTGCGAACATAAATAAGGTTTTTTGTCGCCCCCTGACACTTCAACAACTAATATCCTGTTTTTATAGGTAGATAACTTAATTCCAATAGGAGGGTCACAATTTCTTGCAGTATCAAATATTTGAGATTTAACTTTGTTTGTAATTTTTATTCCTTTTATTTCTCCGTTATCCGTTATTCCAATAAAAATTCTACCGCCCTGAGAATTGGAAAAGGCAACAATCTCTTTTGCAAGGCTTTTATCAAGTTTTTCTTTAAATTCCACAAAGAAACTTTCGCCAGTTTTCAGTATAACTTCAAAATCTTTCTCGGTCATTTTACAATTCCTCTTTCAAAAGCTCCTGAATCTCGGCAACAACCTCTTTTATATCGCTCTCTATCTCTTCCAGAGGTCTTGGCGGTTTGTATTCGTAAAAATATTTTGTAAAGTTAATCTCATAACCAATTTTGTCTTTTTTTCTATCCATCCAGGCGTCATGGTAATATGGCTTAACCTCACTCTCAAAATATTCTTTAATATCTTGTTTTAATGGAATCTTCTCAGAATCCCTCAAATTAGGATCAGGTATTCTATTGGCTTTTTTATCCAGAACATAATCAGCAGAATCGTCATGCTCAGACAAAGCCAGAATAATATTTTTTATAAAATTTGGTGATAAATCAAATCCTTTCAACGGTTCTTTAACTCTGGATTCAAATTCATCCCAGTTCTTGTATAAATTATTCCCAATCGCTTTTAAGGCATTAATAATCTCTTCCTGCTTTTTCTTTCCTTCCTCCTCTTCTTTGAATCTTAATTCAGCGTCTTTTTTCTTGCTCTCAGCCAGTTTTGCAAAAGCTTTAGCAGAATATAGATTCTCTAATCTTTCTTCACTAACTTGACAATTTAATTGTAGCGGTCTTTCAACAATGACTTTGGTGTATCCGAATTCTTCATTATCAAAAACCTTACAGTACCTGTCTGCGTGCGACGCACAGGCAGGTTTATTTTCTTCAAAATCATCATATACCTTAACAATTTTATCAATATCATGTTCAGAAAGATAATTCCTTTTTTTCCCTAAACTTTTTCGCATTTTTTTAAAAAATGAGGTAGCATTAATCAGCTGTATTTTCCCTATTCTTTCAGGAGGCTTTTCATTCGTTATAATCCAGATATATGTATGAATTCCTGTGTTGAAAAATAACTGATCTGGCAAAGCGATTATTGCTTCAATAAGATCATTTTCAATCATCCATTTACGAATATCGCTTTCTCCTTGTCCAGCATCTCCTGTAAACAGTGGAGAACCGTTTGTAATCACAGCAATTCTTGATTTCTCCTTAATTTTCATTTTGGAAATCATATGCTGTAGAAACAACAGCTGCCCGTCATTTATCCTTGGCAGTCCAGCCCCGAACCTGCCTTCAAACCCTCTTTCAGCCTCTCTTTTTACAGCATCCTCATCTTGTTCCCACTTCCTGCCATAAGGCGGATTAGAGATGATGAAATCAAATCTATCGTCAGGAAACTGGTCTTTAGAAAGTGTGCTTAATGGTCCTCTTATATTTTTATCCTCTTCTCCTTTCATCAACATATCTGCCTTGCATATAGCATAGATTTCTTCATTTACTTCTTGACCAAACAAAACAACATCAACTTCTTTATTTATACCCCCGATAAAATCCTCGCAACTTGTGAGCATGCCTCCTGTGCCACATGCAGGGTCATACACAATTTTAATAATATCCCTCTTTTTCAGGTTTTCACCGTTTTCAATGAAAATTAATTTTGTCATTAGCTTGACAACATCTCTGGGAGTGAAATGCTCCCCGGCTTCTTCATTTGATTGCTCTGCAAATTTTCTGATTAATTCTTCAAAAATGGTTCCCATTTCGTGATTGGAAACCACATCGGGATGCAAATCAACTTTTGATTCCGAAAATTTTTTAATTAAAAGGAATAAAAGATCAGCTTTAGCCAACCTGGCAATATGGGCTTTGATACGAAAATTCTCAAAAATGTCCTGAACGTTCCTGCTGAAGCAATCAAGATAATGCATTAAATTCTGCTCAATATGCTCCGGGTCTTCAAGCAGAGTCTTAAAATCGTATTTTGAGTAGTTGTAGAATCCCAGTTGATTTCCATTTCTGTCCTTTGCAGCATTCAAAAGAACAGGTTCCATATTTTCAAACTGGCCTTTATATCTGTTGTAAGTTTCAAGAACTGCTTTTTTGGAATCACTTAAAACACAATCAAATCTCTTAAGCACCGTAAATGGAAGAATTACCTTCTGGTATTCGTTTCTTTTATATACGTCCCTCAACAAATCCGCTAGGTCCCATATAAAACTTATCTTTTCCTGAAAGTTCCCCATATTTCCACCTTTACATTATTTTTCTTTACAGTATCTTATATAAGCATTATACAGTTTTCCATCAACTTTCAATCAATATGAATTTGCTTTTTTGGTTCATAACAATTATCTAACATTTTTGCTAAATTTCTGGCTCTGAGCTACTTTATTGACAATAATACATAGAACAAACATATCCAGTCAAGGACAGGAGCATGTTTGGTCGCACTGTCGTTGCTGGGAATCCGTCTTGCATAGAACCATTCCGTCTTGCATATTTTCGTAATCTATTTCCATCCAAGAGTCAAGCCTCTGACTGCAGTTGAACCCATTCCAATCTATCCTCCCAGAATTTGTCGGAATAGCTCGAAAACATGATGGTGGTTATAATGATAATTCCCCGGAACCGTTCTTCCTTATCTTTCAATTTCCTTTGCGCTTTAAATAAAACGTGACAATGGAATAGCTGGCTAGCTCTCAACCGCAAGGGCATCGTTTGCGTGTGTAATCATTGATACCTTTGCTGCAGTTTTATTGCTCTCTGCCTCATAGATATCCATGAAGTCGTAAGGCCCTAAAGGGGCATAGTGAGCTATCTACTTTACATTTGGACAGAGTGTGATCACCCTTTTCTTCAATTCCTTTCTGATGGCTTCCCTTCGCTTTAAATCTTTAAAAATTGATATAAATTTGTTTTTGACATTTCGTGCTAACCTCAGAATAGTATCAAGGCGTGAACGTCTTTATAAGGCTGAAATCTCCGGTCATAGCTGCTTCCAGAATAGGGCCCATGTATTCGTCTACCATGTGAGCTGTTAGAGGTACTGGCATGTTTTTAAGTTTTGACTCAAGTTGAGGATTTTTTGCGCTCTCAAGAGCTCTCTTGATGTGAGCATTGCTGATTCCATCGATTTCTGAGAGTGTTGCCGGGAAACCTACACGTCTGCCAAGAGCGATCATCCCTTCTGCTACAGCAAGTCCCAATTCTTTTTCTTTAAGAACCGAGGGATCTTTCTTCATCAGATCGTATTTAGCAAAAAGTCC
>Ga0315541_1002407_pt1 | contig 15695 bp, 14 predicted proteins | sample SalMarSW160190MG_FD_203095 | JGI IMG/M metagenome (GOLD analysis project Ga0315541, IMG submission 203095) | Salt marsh sediment microbial communities from the Plum Island Ecosystem LTER, Massachusetts, United States - Salt Marsh Sediment SW1601-190 ...
CTCCACCGCCGCCGGTGACGATATAGTGGATTCCTTTTACGTAGAAGTGCTCATAGCAGTGCATGTGCCCGTTGAACACAACATCGACCCCGTTTTCAAGAAAAATCGGCTCCCACAGTTCGCGCAGGGACTCGTTCACCCCGCCCTCCCACGTAGAACTGTAGATCGGGTGGTGAAAGAAAACGACCTTAAACAAAGCGTCGGAGTTTAAAAGGTCGGCCTTAACCCACTCCAGTTGTTCCTGCATGCGGGTAACCGCATCCGAAGCAGTAGCCGCGCACGAATCGATCCCCACTAAATGGACATTCCCGTAATCGAACGACCACCATTCTTCGTTTGACTTACCTCCGCCAGCAGGAAGAGGAAGAAAGTCGTAGTAGCGCGGGTGTCCCTTCTCATGGTTCCCGATCACGGCAAGGTATGGATGTGAAAGAGCAAGCTTTCCGATCGCCCAGAAGAAGTTCTCAAATCGCCCGATAGTGGGGGACTCCACTAAATCACCGGTGTTAATGACAAAGGCTGCCTCCGGCTCGTCCTCGGCCATCTTGTCGGCGAGGAGCCTGTGGCGATCGGGGAAGGTGCGCGTGTCCCCATAGACAAGAAAGGAAAACGATTGAGTCTCTTGGCTCGAGGTGGTGAAGTGCCCTATCGAGCTCGGGTAGACGGCATCCCCCTCATAGATCACTACTTGATATCGGTAGGTCGTCCCTGGTTTCAGATTCCCGAGCCGGATCTCTGCAACTCCTTCGTGCGGCTCAAAGGTAAGGGTCTCCTCCCAAACCTCAGTGGCATCGTAGACCGCTGCCGTAGCGTAATCAAGATCAACTCCTACCGCCCGCGAGGTGTTCCACGAGATGGCAACAAAGTCCTCTCCGATCGCCCCCAGGTTCGGTCCCCAGACCCACGGGGACTCCGCCTGACCCAGAGTTACGCTAGCAAGAGCCAAACCCAAGAGAAGTCCAGCAAGAAGGGCGGACACTCTCCCTGAAACACGTTTTTTCATTCCTCTCACTTCAGCCCTCCTTGATCACGAGCTGATCCGGGTGCTCAAGTGTGATACTCAACCCATTCCTCACGTCCATACACTCAAGCCTCCCCGTGATCTTCACCCATTCTCCCACGTAGTCGGCCCACCTGTCAATCCCTGCCGTAGTAAAGAGAGCAAGGGAAGCGCTGGGGATGACTACGTGGAAAAGGAAGCGAGAATCACCCGCGCGTAACACCACACCTTCGTCTGTTTCTTCAGCCTCCAAGACAAGAAAACACACGGTCACCACCTCGATCACGTAGCGCACCGGATCGGCCTCGACCTGTGCGAGGGTGAGCTCCCCCGGATACTTACCCCACAACCCCCGGTGGCAAATTGTCGCCTCGTGCAGCGCTTCCTCGAAGTACTCACGGTAGCGACAGTTGGGAGCGATGAAGAGGAGACGCGCAAGTCCGTTTCGCACAAGTTCCGCATTCACTAGCACCCATCCAGAATCAGTCTTTACGTAGACAAAGGCGAGTAGCCTAGCGTACGGGTCGCGCGCTCTCACATCGAATTCCAACCGAACAGTCTTGTATCGAACTAGGTCACGTGTAAATCGCTTCGCCTCCACAGAGAACGGTTCACCGATCTCCGGAGTGTCAATCCCCAGGAGGCGAACCTTCTCTCCTCCCTTGAGAGAGATCGTATCCCCATCGAAGACCTTGTACACCTTCGCCTCGAGGGTAGCGAAGGAAGGGTCTGGACGATCTGTTGCGAGGACGGCCACGAGACTCAAAGTCAAGATGAGAAGGAAAATACGCACTCCGTGCTTCATCATTGATAGTGAACCCGCTTCTGCGTGATCTGCAACTGAAACAGGGTGAAGATGAAGATGATGCCGAACAGAACCACCGACGCCGCGGCCGCCCGCCCCAGGTGGCTTGTCCCGAAGAATCCTTGCCTCATAATGTAATATACTAGTGTCTCCGCGCTACGCAATGGGCCAGACGTCCCCCCGAAGAGGACATAGATCTCGGTGAATACCTTGAACGACCCGATAAGGGAGATGATGAATACGAAGAAGATCTGCGGAGTCAGGAGGGGGACAGTCACCTTTCTCCAAACCTGAAATCCTGAGGCACCGTCGATCCGCGCCGCCTCGTAGTACATCTTGTCGATCCCCTGCAAGCCCGCGAGTAGGATGATCGCCTCGTAACCAACAAACCGCCAGATACTCAAGATGATCACTGCGGGAAGGGCGAACCGCTTATCCCCAAGCCAGTTGATTAGGCTGACGCCGAAGAAGCCGAGGAAGTAGTTGAGGAGTCCGTACTGCCAGTTGTACAACCAGCGCCAGACCATGGACACAGCAACAAGTGGGGTGATATAGGCAAGGAAGTAGGACGTACGGGTAAACGTGAGAAACCTTAAGCTCTTGTTGAGGAGGTTCGCCACCAAGAGAGCGAGAAAGAGGGTCACCGGAACGTTGACCCCCACGTAGTAGAACGTGTGCCAGAGCGCCCTCCAGAAGTACTTGTCGTGGAAGATGTAGTGGTAGTTCCCCCCCCCAACAAACGTGCCCGGCGGTCGGACAACGCTCCACTTGAAGGTACTCAAGCGAAAAGCGGAGAAGAAGGGATAAAAGACGAATGCACCCAGAATGACAAACGCGGGAAGAAGATAGAGGTAAGCCGACGCCGTCTCCTTCCAGAACGATACCTTTCGCCACTCTTCGGGGAGTGGGAACCGTCGTGGCTGTGCTGCAACCCGTTCTTCGACCATTGCGTCCTTTTTAAAGTAGGTCTGAGGGGGGCACCGAACCCCCCTCAGACTTCTCCTCCCCTGTTACTCTAACAGGGTCTCGATCTCATCCGCAGCGCTGTCCAGCGCCTCCTTGGGAGTCGCCTCACCGAGCATGACCTCCTCGAACGCGGTGGCGATAATGTCGCGCATATCACCGTAGTTCGGATGGAGGATCTGCGAGAACCCATCGAGCATCTGAGCGGACATCGCCTGCTGATACTCATGCGTCGCCACCCAGTTCTCCCACTCCTCGGTCTCGTAGGCCGACTTGGTCACCGGCTGATACCCCCCCTTCTCCGCCCAGAAGACAGTGTTCTCCGCGCGGAGGAGGAAGCGGGCGAGCAGAACCGCCGCGTCCTTCTGTGCCTGCGTCTGGTTCATGTCGAAGACCGCGAGGTTCGTCCCCTGGATCATCGACTTCTGGTTCACCGGCCCCATCGGGACACGGACGACACCCATCTCGAATCCGGCCGTTTCCGCCGCTTTGTTGTTGTAGTAGTAGCCGGCCGAGGTGTCGATGAACATGCACACCTGATTCGCCTGGAAGGCGTCGCTCATGTATGCACTCGTGATCAGGGAATACGGGGCGAGGCTTGCCGCGTACTCCATCGCTGCAATACCGGCCTCGTTGTTGATCGTAACCTCAGTCCAGTCCTCGTTCAGGATCGAGCCGCCGGCCTCTTCAAGGAAGTTTAGGAACTGCTCCGGGTTCGCCGCCGGGCGGAAGCCGGTCCCGAACTGATCGATCGTGCCATCGCCATCCTTGTCCACGGTCAGGTCCGCCGCTATCTGCAGGTACTCCTCCCAGGTGGCGGGTGGGGTAGGAACAAGGTCCTTGCGGTAGTAGAAGACCATGATCGACTTGTTGAACGGAAAGGTGTAGAGGACCCCGTTGTAGGTGTTACTCGGGACCAACCCGTCGATGATGTCCGCCTTCTCCAGTCCGGTCATGTGCGGACCGATCGGATAGAGGACCTCAACGATCGGGGTCACCCAGTTCTCGTACGCTTGGGCCATTGTGGGAACGTTCCCCGCCACGACCGCTGCGTTGATCTTCTGCTGCAGGTCGCCGTAGCCCCCCTGATAGCTGAGTTCGACCGTTATGTATGGGTATTCGGCCATGAAGTCGTCAACCAGCTTCTGCAGGTTCGGTTGATGCCGCGAGCTCATCGCATGCCAGAAGCTGATCGTCACGTTCTCCTCCGCCATCGCGATAGCGCCGAAAAGCGAGAAGACCACCAATCCGAGGATGCTCAGTACCAAAGTTCTTCTCATTGTTCTTGCCTCCTTTTGAACTGTATTTACAAAACCTGTCCGCAAAATGCTTCCCTTTCACCACCTCCTTAACGTTGCTATTTGATTCCTGTCCTCGCCACCCCCTGGATGAACTGCTTCTGCGTGAAGAAGAAGAGGATCAGCACCGGGATGATCGCCAGGACCGAGGCTGCCATTAACTGCTCGTACGCGGTGCCCACTTCCGAACTGAACAGAGTAAGCCCCACCGGAATCGTGCGCATTTTGTCGCTGTTAGTCATGATTAACACCCACAAAAAGGCGTTCCAACTCCCTAAGAACTTAAGGAGGGCAACGGTCATGATCGCTGCCTTAGAGAGGGGGACCACAATCTGCCAAAGAAAGCGAAACCGCGAACAACCATCGATCCGTGCAGCATCCTGCAGTTCATCAGGGATCGAGCGGAAGAATTGCCGCAACAAAAAGATCCCGAAGACCGAGGCGAGCCAGGGGATGATCAACGCTTCATACCGGTTGAACCAACCCAGGCGAACGATGGTCACGTAGTTAGGGATGAGGAGCATCTGCCCAGGAATCATCAACGTTCCGAGCAGGATCGCAAAGAGGACGTTCTTCCCGAAGAAGCGCATCTTGGCGAAGGCGTACGCGGCGAGGATGGTCGTGATGACCTCGCCGACCGTGGTGGTGATCGCCATAAAGAAGCTGTTGAAGAAGTAACGCCCGAACGGCGCCACGTTCCAGGCCTTGACGTAGTTGATCCACTGCCAGTCCTTGGGGATCCACTGCGGGGGCATGCGCAAAACCTCGCTCTCCACCTTAAACGAGGTCGTCACCATCCAGAAGAAGGGGAGAAGCATGATCGCACAACCAGCGAACAAGAGAAAGTAGAGGACCAATCGGTACGTACGCTGTCGAAGGAGATTTCCGTCAACGAGATATCTGGAATTCAAACGCCCTCCTCGCAGGTTCCTTTGTCTCCTACGCCTTATGTCCAGTATAGCAGCGGGGGTAGATCGAGACAATAGAAATACCGCTAAGAACTGCAAGGAGATAGGAAAGCCCACCTAGGTTCGACGCTTGTCGAGCGTTAGAATGGGGCTGACCTGAGCCGGTGCCCCTGGGCTTCACACGCCGGAGAGCCGGCCAACTAGGAGGACCATGAACGAACAGGCAGGCAAGTTACCGAGTGCTCTCTCTGCGGTTAAGATCAGTAAGTCATTTTTCACTCCCGGAGGTATGTTCGCCGTACTCGATCGCGTCTCGCTTTCCATCCCGCGCGGGAGCTTCACCACCCTCATCGGGCCATCGGGGTGTGGAAAGACAACTTTCTTAAAGATCATGGCCGGACTTTTGCAACCGGACTCCGGGAGGATCCTGACCGATGCCGGGGAGGGGGACCCACGAGAACGAATCGCCTACATGCCACAGTCAGACACCCTGCTTCCGTGGAGGACAGCACTCGACAACGCCATCCTCGCATCGGAGATCGATAGCCGCCCGCGGGAGGAGGCAAGAGCAAAGGCGAAAAGGCTCTTTGCCCGTTTCGGCCTCGCCGGATTTGAGGCCCTTTATCCGGCTGAACTCTCCGGAGGGATGCGACAGCGCCTCGCCCTCATCCGAACCTTTCTTGCCCACCGCGAGGTTCTCCTACTCGACGAACCACTCGGCTCACTCGACGCGCTGACAAGGGCAACACTGCAGGACTGGCTGCTATCGGTCTGGGAGGAACTCGGTAAGACGATCCTTCTCGTCACCCACGATGTAGAAGAGGCGATTCTCCTCTCCGATCGAATCCACCTTTTTTCCGCACGACCAGCCCACGTGCGGAAGGAATTCACCGTCGAGTTTCCCCGACCCCGCTCTCGCACCGCCGAGCCCCTCGTGAAACTCAAAGGGGAGATCCTCGATCTCATTCACGCGGAGGCGTTTAATGCTTAAGTTGCTCAAGGAATACACTGGAGCTCTCCTCCTCTTAGCTCTCTTCCTCCTACTGTGGGAGGTTGGGGTGAGGCTATTCAACGTCCCGTTCTACATCCTCCCTACCCCGAGTCGTATCCTCCTTGTCTTCTTCTCAAATCTCCCACTTCTTCTTTCTCACGCGTCGATGACAATCCTCGAGGTCGCGATGGGCATGCTCATCGGGGGAGCTGGAGGGATCGTGCTTGCTCTTATCATTTTCTACTCCCCGTCCTTGGAGCGAGCAGTCTATCCACTCGTTATCGCCTCACAGATGATCCCGATCTTTGCCATTGCCCCTTTGTTAGTGGTCTGGTTTGGCTACGGCCTCTGGTCAAAGGCGACCGTGGCCGCACTGATAGTCTTCTTCCCAATCGTCGTCAACGCAGTCGATGGGCTCCGTTCAGTGAGTGGGGAGACAATCGATCTATTGCGCTCACTTCACGCAAGCGAGTGGCAGATCTTTCGGGTGGTGCGCCTGCCAGCTAGCCTTCCTTCCTTTTTCTCTGGGTTGAAGATTGGGATTACTTTGAGCGTCGTCGGAGCGACAATCGGGGAGTGGATCGGCGCAAAGAAGGGGCTGGGGTATCTAATGATCCAGTCAAACGCCCTTCTAAGAATTGACTTGGTCTTTGCGTCGATTCTCACACTTTCCCTCCTCGGTTTGTTTCTTTTCGGAGCACTCCGTATCATCGAGCAGCATGTGCTACGATGGCGTACTCGGGTTGAAGTGAATAAGACCTTGAGGGTCAAACAGTGAAAAAAATCTTTGCCATATCGATCGCTATTTCTCTGCTCTGCGCGGCGATAGCTATTTCTTTACTCCTCTGGCTGAGTGCGCCTCTCACACCGAAGATCAGCGTAATCCTCGATTTTTTCGCCAATCCCAATCATGTCCCAATTTATGTAGCTGTGGAAAAGGGATTCTTCGCTGCAGAGGGAATTGAGGTAGAGATCCTCATCCCAGCCAACCCGAGTGACCCGGTTAAGCTCGCGGCGGTACGGACAGTCGATGTGGCGCTGACCCCTCAGATCAACTTCCTCATTGCCAAAGCAGCGGATCTCCCGTTGATCGCGATCGGTGCCCTGATCGAGACCTCGCTCGGTGGGCTGCTCAGTCTCAAGGAATACGAGATTAAAGAGCTCTCCGACCTGCGGGGAAAGCGGATCGGGTACTCGCTGGCTCCGCTTGAGCCAATCCTGTGGCGCACAATGCTCGCCTCGGTCGACGTTGGCTCAGATGAGATCGAGCTTATAAATGTAGGGTTTAACACCGTCATTTCCCTTCTCTCGCACAATGTGGACGCGATCGGCGCCTTTCGCAACTTCGAGCTTCCCCAGGTCGAGTTACTCGGTCACGAGCCGGTCTACTTTCCTCAGGAAGACTACGGTGTACCTGAGACCTACGAGATCATCCTAGCCGTGAACCAAAAACTGATCGAAGAGCGCTCCGGAGAACTTCGCGCGTTCATCGCCGGCCTGGCACAGGGGATCGCGTACACCATGGAGCACCCACAGGAGGCGTTCGAGGTCTTCCTTCGTGCCCGTCCAGATCTCGATGATGAGCTAAACCGCCGCGCATACGCAGCGACCCTTCCCCTTTATGCGGAAAGGGCAAGGCACGATGCACCACAGAAGTGGGAGAGCATGCAAGGCTACCTCTTCCAAAATGGATTGATTGATAAGCGATTCCCGCTCGAGGAACTCTATACCGACGAATTGCTTTAAAAAACATTAACCAAGGAGGCAGGATGAGGAAGCGGAAGATGGGGAGGTTAGAGGTGATCACCGGCTGCATGTTCTCCGGGAAGACCGAGGAGTTGATCCGTCGGCTGGAGCGGGTGAGGATCGCCCGTGGGAGCGTCATGCTGTTCAAACCAACGATCGACGATCGCTACAGCCAGCGGTCTGTGACCACCCACTATGGACGCGAGTTTGAGGCCCTTCCCCTCAAGCCAGGTGTTGAGTCACTCGACGCGCTGGTTGAGGCAGCCAGTGAGGAGGCACTTTACAAGTGCTCCGTAGTCGCCTTTGACGAGGGGAACTTCTTCTCGGAGAGATTTCCAGAGCTCTGTAAACAGCTGATAGGGCAAGGCAAACGGGTGATCGTCGCCGGGCTTGACCTCACCTTTGCCGGTGAACCGTTTGGCCCTATGCCGACCCTGATGGCCCTTGCCGACCAGGTGGACAAGCTACAGGCAGTCTGCGTTAGATGTGGAGGGATAGCCACCCGTTCCCAGCGCCTGATTGACGGGAAGCCAGCCCCAGTAAACGACCCTGTTATCAAGGTAGGTGGGTCAGGCTCCTATGAGGCCCGCTGCCGGGACTGCTACGAAAAAGGATAACAGCGAAGAACCTTACAGCTTACTGCGGGGTTCTTCATTCACACTAAGTACGTCTCGCCATCGTGGCAGATGATGAGCCCCTCGATCGACTGCGGCTCCCCACTCAGGTGGGTCGCCAGAACGGTGGCGCCTTGTTCACGCAGCCTCTCGGTAAGTCGGGAGACGGTTGCGGCATTGAGGTGGCCGGCGTCTTCGGCGTCGTCGGGGTGGGTAAACTCGAGGATCACCACCTGAGCCCCGTCGAGGAGGCGGTCGAGTTGTGAGCACTCACCTGTATCGCCGGTGAAAACAATCTCCCTTCCTTTATAAGCGAAGCGATAGCCGTAGGCTTCCAGCCCAAAGTGTTCCAACTTTACAGCTTGAAACGCGATGTCCCCCGCCTGAAAGCATCCTTCCTCTTCGATCTCTACGAACAAAATCGGCACCTGTGGAACAATCCCGCACTTCCTCAACTCGGGCCAAGCCAAGTCGCACAGCCTCGCCGTCGCCTCCTTAATTCCGCCGGGCCCGATTATGTAGAGCGGGGGTTTTCTCTCGTAGAGGTAGTGGTATAAGAGGAGGAAGAAGGGGAGTCCAAAGTAATGATCGGCATGACAGTGGCTTATGAAGATGTGATCGATCGTTGTTGGATCCTTCCCCAGCCGGTAAAGCTGAGGGACAACAGTTGGAGGAAGGCTGAGCAGAATCCTCCCATCAAGGAGTAGCGAGCTCCACATTCGATCTTTTCCCAGTGCCGCCCCCGACCCAAGGCAGGTGACGGCGATTCTCTCCATTTTGTCAGCTAAGTGCGCGGTCGGTATCCCGCAGGCGCCGCGCAAGTTCCTCCAGCATCCCTAGTGCCACGTCCGGGTTGGCAGAAACAATGCTCTTCATCGCCCATGGCGTCAGAACAAGGCACCGTGTGTCCTCAAAGGCAATCACATCGGCAGAGCGCGGTGCACCATCGAGGAGGGACATCTCACCGAAGAAGGCACCCGACCCGAGCTTGGCGAGCTTCTCCCCGCTCCGCAAGACCTCGGCACTTCCCTCAAGAATCAGGTAAAACCCCACCCCAGCAGCACCCTCCGCGACGATCTTGGTCCCTGCTTTGAACTCCTTTAAAGACGCCGTCTTCTGGACCGCTTTTAGCCCTCGTTCACTTAAGCGCGAGAATAGTGGAGCCTCCCTAAGGAGATTAAGAGCCTTCTTCTCATCCATGTTTTCCCCCTTTGGCAAGTTACTCGCTTGCATTCCTCATGATATAATACGAAGGATCCTTTTTCCAATTTCAGGGGGGAAACGAAATGTCGTGGAGTACGCCGCTTAAAAATCGTCAGCAGATCCGCGCTCAGATGGGGGCCGGCGAGGAGATTGCCGTGATGTTCAGTGATATCCGCGGTTTCACCTCCTATACGGCGCGCAAGGGCGATCACGCGGCCTACCGCCTCTCCCAGCTTCACGAAACCCTGCTCAAGGAGAAGATCGAAGAGCGGGAAGGGATCATCGTCAAGACGATGGGGGATGGGATCATGGCCGCCTTCACCAGACCCTCAGAGGGGATAAAAGCGGCAGTAAAAATCCAACAAGAGATCCGCTCGCACAACAAGGGGTCTCCAAAGGAGCCAATCGACGTTGGAATCGGTCTAGCGAGCGGAACGCCGATCATGACCGAGATCGACCTGATTGGTCACTCCGTTAACCTCTCCCAGCGAATCTCCAGCTTGGCCAAAGGAGGCCAAATCCTCGTCACAAAAAAAGTCAAGGACTCGACGCCCCTTGAGAAGGGGCTGCATTACCTTTCTCTGGGTGAGCGCGAACTCAAAGGGCTTGGGACTGAACGCATCTACGAGGTGGCCTGGATGGCGGAATGCTGTCGCCTCTCCGATGCGGAGAATCACCTGACTCTCGTGCTAACCGAGCGTGGGACCATAGTGGTAGAACTGGCCAAGGAGCTTCAAGATGAGATCAAGGGCGCTCTGGAAGAGTTAAAAACCTCAGAAGAAGAGGGCGCCTTTGCAGCGCTTTTGCAGCGTGCAATCGCCGGTTTTACCCAAAAGGTGATCGACAAGTCTCTTAACACTTTCGGCGTCGCCCGCGAGCAAGCTCTTGACCAAATCGACCTTTCACTCCATGGGACCGATTTGATCGCTAAATTGGGAAGGAAAAAACTCTCTCTTAAAGGCGTTGATCCCAATGCAGCTGCCGTCTTTTTAAAAAAGTTAGACGAGGTCAAGCAGAGACTCGCAAGATCACCCGCTACACCTAAGGAGTAGATAAGGCAACACAACAACGGAGATCAAGGGTCACGATCTCTACAACATTGATCCCGAAGGGACGGAAACCCTGCGGCGAATGTTTTCTCGCTTCCACTTCCCGGATTGCAGGTCGCTGGGAAGACTCCGTTTGTTAGCTTCGACGCCTCGCCCGAGATGTGTCTGTAGAGAGTTAGAGCGAGGAACTCGAAGGAGAGCACCTGGGCATCGGCATTTCTCTCGGCTTCACGCCAGCGATTAGTCTCTGCACGTCGCTTCGCTCCTCCGGCAAGGAGGTTTCCGATTCCTCCCTTCCCAGGGAAGGGAAGATCATAAACATCGGGCCGGAGAGTGGAGACCGTTCTTGACCGGCCGGGTGTGTGACGGGTGAGGCTGACTGTGATCGATTCCAATGGGCTCAAGGCGATGACAGAACGTCTGATTCAGGTTCAACCCTAAGAGATCAAGGGCTCTCAATTCTCAAGTGGCGGTAACCTTATTGAACGCCGAAAAACAGAAAGCGAACAAGCATCAATACAGGGATGATCTCGAGTCTCCCAATCCACATGTTGAAACACAGCGCAAGCTTGCTCACTGTAGGCATCATCGGCCCAGTGATCCCAACCGAGAGGCCGACGTTTCCCTGGGCGCTCGCCACCTCGAAGATGACATCGGAGAGGGTGAAGTGCGGCGGGGATGTGTGCAGGAGGATGATCACCCCTACTCCGAGAAAAACCATCCACAGGAAGGTGATGAGGGAGGCGTCCTCCAACCGATGTCCGACGTCGGTCTCATCGACCGCGGTTGGTCCGATCCGGAACGGGACGATCGCTCCCCGAGGGGAGACGATCTTGCGGAACCGCCACCCGACCCCCTTCATTAGGATCAGCATGCGGATCACCTTGATTCCGCCGGCGGTCGATCCGGCCGCCCCGCCGAAGAACATCCCACCGGCAAGGAGAAGCTTTGCCGTTGCACTCCAGGAGCCGATGTTCGCCGTCTGGAAACCGGTGCAGGTCATCGCCGAGACAAACTGAAACGCCGAGTGGCGCAGCGAGCGCAAGGGGCCTAAGGCCAAACCGTTCTCAAGTGCGAGGAAGAGGACTCCCACCGTCAGGATGATGATGAGCCAGCGGGTCTGAAAATCATGCCACAGAATCGTTCCTTTCCCCCGCATCAGTTCGTAGTGCACGGCGAAGCTTATCGCGCCGAAGAGCATGATCGGTAAGAGGATAAGCTCGATAGCGATACTGTTGTAGGAGGCTATACTGCTGGCGGTGACGCTGAATCCGCCGGTGGAGATCCCAGTCATGGCGTGATTGAGCGCCTCCCAGATCGGCATCCCCGCCCCCCACAGGGCGACAATACTCATGAAGGTATAAAGCAGGAAGATCCACCACATGGTGCGCAGCGTGGAGAGGATGCTTGGATGGATTTTCTCCCCCCGCGCCTCGGCGTAGTAGAGGCTGTAGGTTCCGGCGCCCGGGCGTGGCCCGGCGAGGATCGCGAGCATGACGACGATTACCCCCATCCCACCCACCCATTCCATGAAACTCCGCCACCACTGAAGTGTCCGTGGCAACAGGTCGGCACGGGCCGCCATGGTCAGCCCAGTCCCGGTGTATCCGGAGACCGCCTCGAAGAAGGCGCTCGCCGGGTCCTTAAAATAGTAGAGGGTCTCCGAGCCGATCCCGCTACGCTGCGCGAACAGCGCGGTCAGCACAAAGGGGATCGCCCCCAACAGGGCGACCAGCAGCCAGCCGAACGAGGCGATGATCATCCCGTGGCGCAGCTTGGTCTCGCCGGCGTGGCGGAACGGGAGATACAGGCAAGCCCCCAGCATGAAAGAGACAAAAGCGGTAATGACAAAAGGAAGAAAGGCGTAGGGCTCGTGGAAGACCAACGGGACAACAAGCGACAGGAGGGCCATGACTCCTACCACGGGGAGGAGTAGCCCAAGGTCACGCAAGATGATGTGCAGGTCCTCGTTTACACGGAAGACTGGAAGTCTCATCCGGAGAGTTTCTCGACCAGCTCATCACTGGCCCGCTCCAGAGAGAAGAGGGTGAGAATGTCCCCGACCTCAATCACCGTCTCCCCGGTGGGGATTTCTCTCTTCTCATCACGCTCGAGCGTAATGACGAGGATGGAACGGGGAAGGCTTCCCCGTTTGGTACTCTCAGCAAGGGATTTTCCCACCAGCGGCGACCCCTCATTTATCGTGAGGCGGAAGATCTGATCCCCGTGCGAGAGGACGGTGAAGTCCTTCACCTTGGGACGCTTCACCGCGTTGTACAAGTGGTTTGCTACCACGTCCTCCGGGTTCTCCATCACGTTTGCTCCAAGCTTGCGGAAGAACTCGGCGTGTTCCTTGTCATTGACCACAGAAACGATGGACGGGATCCTCAAACCCTCGGCGATGGAAACGACCATCAGGTTGACGGCGTCATCGCTCGTCGTTGCGATCAGGGCATCGGCCCGCTCCGATCCTGCCTCGCGCAGAGTCTCTGCCGAGGTTGCATCTCCGTTCAAAACGGTGATGTCATATTTATTGCTGATCTCTCGAGCGCGATCCGGGCTTGCGTCGATCACCACCACGTTGTTCTTCTCCCTCACGGCGATGTCGATCAGGCTGGTCCCGATGCTCCCTGCCCCCACGATGATCATGTACATACCCATCCCTCCCAAACAAGAGCTATGGTAGCACAGATAAGATTAAGGGTCAACGGGGGTAGTCGCTTCAAGGCCGATGTTAACGGCGTTTTGTCCAGCCGTTGATGATGCCACTCCACCTGTTTAGAATGTGATCTGCAAGATAACACAATCGCGGAGGGACATTCGATAATGGTGAGAAGGATAAGGCGGGCTCTAGCAGCTGCTCTTCTCTTGGGTGCTATTTTCCTTTTGAGTGGTTGCTTTCACCCGGAGTCTAATACTCCTCCGGTCGCACGTTTCTCCGTTACACTCCATCAGCGATACGCTCCTATTACTGTCCTGTTCGACGCCAGCGACTCCTATGACCCGGATGGACGTATCGTCTCCATCATTTGGGACTTCGGGGACGGCAAAACAGGAACCGGCTCAACCATCTCTCACACCTACGCTGAACCAGGCACTTACACAGTTGAATTGCGCATCCTCGATAATCGTGGCGAAAAGGACTCTTCAACCGCGGAAATCCTCGCCTTAGAGGTCCCACAAGGATACCTTCTTCGCCACTACGAGTGGGAGTACCAGGATGATGAGCAGTACTGGGAGGTCTTGCTCCCCGAAGCCACCTATCGATTCTACCACGAGCGTCCGCGGCAGCCCTTTGTCGACAACTACAACTATGACGACTACGTCTTGGACCCATTAGATGAACCAACGCTTGAAGATCTGGCCCAAGCGTTGTTAAACAGAGTAGAAGGAGATTACGAATCATTTGTAGAGTGCACTCTTTCTTTCGTGCAAGGTGCCACCCAGTATACGCCGGATTCGGAGGGGTTTGAGTACCCGCTTTACCCACTGGAGACCCTGGTCGATGGGATTGGCGACTGCGAAGACACGACCATCCTGTACGTGAGCCTCGTAAGAGCCATGGGATACGACACCGCAATGGCATTTGTGGACACTAACCACGACAACATACCAGATCACGTCCTGGCACTAGTCCCAGTCTCCCAATCTTACGTGGATGCCATTACCTGTCGGCCAGGGATGAGCGAGGGCGTCTGGAGCCTCGATGGTCAACTCTATGCCCTGGCAGAGACGGCGGTCAATCCTGACCAAAGGGGCTACATCCCGCTCGGCTGTGATCCTTGGGGGCTCAGTGAATCCGATTTTAAGAGGATATGGAACCTCTGAACTGCATGCGGACGCTCTCGGTGGGAAACGGTCCTTCTCCCCCGCAAACGTCGCCCTCTTTGTAAACGGGAGGTGCAAAGGCAACTCATACAAGCAGTTGTTAAACCACATTCAGGGAAAGTATTATCGACCCCGAAAGGAGGAGTTAGTTCCCCGATGAACTGTCTAATCGATCCGCGCAAGCTAGTTCGCTTTGACTTCGGCCCACTTCATCCATTCAAGACCTACCGCCTCGGTTTAGCCTACAACCTGATGGAGGCCTACGGACTCACGAGCGCCACCTCAGTCTACACCATCGAACCGCGGGAAGCGACGCAAGAGGAGGCGCAGAGCTTCCACACAGAAGGGTATCTCGAGGTCCTCCGCCTCGCCGACAGTGGAATGTGGGTTCCCAACCTTTTCTCGCATGGGTTGGGAACCGGTGACAACCCAGTCTTCCCCGGGGTGTACGAGTGGGGGATGCTCGTCGCCGGAGCATCGATCGACTGTGCCAAGGAGATCCTCGCCGGACGGGCGGAGATAGCATTTAACATGTCAGGGGGACTGCACCACGCCATGCCCTCCCACGCCTCGGGCTTCTGTCATATAAACGACATTGTCCTTGCCATCAACGCCCTCCTCGCGGACGAAAAGCGAATTGCGTACGTGGACATCGATGCCCATCACGGAGACGGAGTCCAGCACGCTTTCTACAACACAGATCGCGTATTGACAATCTCGATCCACCAGAGTGGATACACAATCTTTCCAGGGAGCGGGTTTGTCGATGAGATCGGCCAGGAGGCAGGCCGCGGCTACGCAGTGAACGTCCCCCTCCTGCCTGGAGCGCGCGATGACGTGTACCAACTGGTGTTAAGCGATGTGGTCCGCCCCCTTCTCGACGCCTACAACCCCGATATCCTGGTGACCCAGCTCGGTGCCGATGCCCTCCGCGGCGACCGCGTAGCCAGGCTGGGAATGAGCCTGCGCCAGTTCGAACGCTTTGCGATCTTCTTCCACGAGCTTAAAAAGCCGTGGCTTGCCCTCGGCGGGGGGGGGTATGACGTCGGTAACGTCGTGCGCGCCTGGACCCTAGCATGGGCAAGGATGAACAATACTGCGCTACCCGACAAGATCCCTCAGGAATGGCTGACCCAAGCTGCGGCCTACGACGTGACGACAACGACCCTGCGCGGTAGCGCCCCCAAGGAACCCTCTTCCGCCCGAGTACTTAAGGACCTCGACCACACCCTGCGCGTGCTCAAAGAGACCGTCTTTCCACTAATAATTAGCCGCCAGCTAAAGGTAAAC